>Ga0105126_1000030_pt1 | contig 58183 bp, 56 predicted proteins | sample LS_171metaG_FD_91488 | JGI IMG/M metagenome (GOLD analysis project Ga0105126, IMG submission 91488) | Switchgrass associated microbial communities from Austin, Texas, USA, to study host-microbe interactions - LS_171 metaG | ecosystem: Host-associated > Plants > Phyllosphere > Phylloplane/Leaf ...
AGCAGGAGGCCGTTTTGATCCCTTTTTTAATCAGGTCAGCCAGATTGCTTGCCAGCTCTGGGCTGTCACCAAACTGCCAGGCAACTGCTCCTGGATACTTTGCTTTTAATACCTCAACTGTAGTCATTAACAGCCCTTTTATCGTCTATGAAAAATGTCATAAAGAGTTTTAACATATACTTTCCGGGCATTAAAAGAGATGCTATCACTCGGGTGTAGGGGGTCTCATCTGGCTCTAGGCGGACATCGGTCTACGTGTCAGTCCGCTTTGTGCTAAACGCGCACTTGTGATGGTAATTTTTTCCAGACAACCCTTTTGCTACTTACGCGAATTCGGTAGCGCTCCTCTAAGATCGAACATATGACTTATCCGGAGGAGCGTTTTAGAATCGGCCAGGTACTGTATGTTGATGAGAAAATTATGAAAGCCCTTTCCATTGTACGGCCTGCCGGAACCCCAAATAGCAAACGGACTTTAAAGGCTGGAAATAAGGAAGTGGTTTCCTGACGTTCGAAGCGGGGAAAAGATATTACTGATTGAAAACGAAAACTTTCTTATGGAAGAGGGGCAGCAGGCGGTGGGGAAAGCAGTGGCCATCATCACATTGGGAGACATCAGAGAATTTAAACGTGAAGATGTCCTTGCCGCTTGCGCATCTTATTATGAAGAAGGTTGGTAAGCCTGGGAGATAAAAACCGTCCAGAAAATCGAGAACCCTTTCTCAATCCGGGCAGCCCGGAAGCTTTACGATGTGGATGATTCAGAGCTTACTTCCGCTCGCCTGATAAAGATTCGGTGAAAAGCCTCTTCCACCGAACCGTGCAACCGGGCCAGTCAGAAGGCTATAATGTCTGTCGCAATCCATACGTTAAAGGAAGATATGATGAAAACAGGACTGATTTCTATGAGCCTGCTGGCTGCCATACTGCTCACCGGCTGCGACGAGGGCGCAAAGAGCGAGGAATGGTATAAGGCTCACGACAACGAGCGTAAAGCGAAATATGAGGAATGCCGTAAAGAATCCAATCCGCGCGGCACTGAAGACTGCCGCAACGCGATTGATGCCGGTGTCCATGGAGGCCAATTTACAAAGAGCCCAGAAAAGGGTTGGTAAAACCAAATGAGCCGCCGCGAGGCGGTTTTTTTACGTCCTTTTTCAGAAATTAGGAATAAGGCCAATGTTACCGAATCACCCTAATTAAGCGTTGAATCCTATATACCGAACTATAACTGAATATACCAGATATACTGGTTAGACGGCCAAAGTCTGGACAGAGCGCGCCATTTTCCCTCGGCAACTTTCGGCAAGACTTCGGCAAGGCTTCGGCAAGGCTTCGGCAGCGGAGACATTAAACGAATGCGTTTTACCGCCAACAGAGTTTTTGCTTTGTAACAGACTTTAAAATGGTGACCTGTTCCCTTTGAATTAATACGCTGTTTCAGTGGCTATTCTTCATTTAGTGTTGGATAACTTCGAACGTCCGCTTTTGACAGACCTCTTTCATCATCAAAAAAATCAATGAGTGTCGATGAACCAGCCGTTCACCGCTTGCCTAAAAAGCATAAAAAAACCGCCTTGCGGCGGCTTGTGTATTTTACCATTTTTTATTGGGCCGCGCGAAGCGGGCGTTGCGGCAGTCATCGGTGTCACTCACTTTGATGTCTTTGCTGCATTCCGCCACCTTCGCGTCGCGCTCTTTTTCATGCGTTTTGTACCACTCAATGCTTTTTGCATCCGCGTCACAGCCGGTGAGCAGTATGGCAGCCAGCAGGCTCATAGAAATCAGTCCCGTTTTCATCATATCTTCCTTTTAATGTTTGAAATGCTGATAAAATTATAGCTTACCAGGCAGCATGCTTGCTTGCTTCACCAGACCGCACAATACTTTAGATAATTCATTAGCGTAAGCGGTTTAAAATTTTAAGATTTTACTTACTCCTGAATGATCAAGTTCGTGAAATCAGTTACTAACACCATGCTATCAGATTGATAAATTTCAGGGTGTAATAGCCCTGCTTAAACCGGACACTTCACCAGTAAGACATGTTCATATAGCTATATTTTAGGAGTGTTCAGTAATGAAAATACGAATGTCCGCTCCCCGCTCAAAGCGGACCTCCAGCTCAGTCAGCCTGTCCGCTTTGTGCCAGATGCAGACAACTTTTAAATTAATGGCTTACGGGAAAACCTGAAGCAGAAGCAGCGTTTCGCTTATCCCCGACCTGCTGCTGAAGGGGCCGGAATATTTAGGGCAAGGCGGCAAATATCTTCTTTTTCCAGTACCGCATTGCTGTAACCCGTGCGGACAGCATTCAGCATGGCCCTGCCAATTTCTTCCGTCGTCAGAATACTGTCCGGAAAAAGCCGTTTTAGCAAAGGTAATACTGGCGCCATCAGGCGGTACAGTAAACGGTACAAAGCGGTTCTGGAGCGTATTCCGTCAAGAGGTTGTATTATCCCCGGCCTGAACATTATTGCCGAAGCGAATCCCAGCCGGGACAGGGCGTTTTCAGTTCTGCCTTTAACACGTGCCCACATAGTTTTAGCCGTTTCAGACGTGTCTGCGCCTGCAGCCGAAACATAGATGAACATCATTGCGGGATTTACCCTGAACAGGTACGAAGCGACGTCAAGTGTCAGGTTACAGGTCAGGCGACAGTAATCTTCCTCTGTCATGCCATAGGCGCTTACACCGACGCAGTAAAAACACGCGTCCCAGCTGTCTGTATCGCCAGTGTCGGGCAGCGACACGGTCAGCGTTTCAGAAACAATTTGCCTGAGTCTGGGGTTCTTTTCAGCCAGCGGAGAACGAACCACCACCGTTACGCTTTCAACATCGCTCGCCTTCAGGCATTCACGCAGAACACCCTGGCCGACCATTCCCGTTGAGCCATAGAGTAAAATTTTCATCGTAACCTCGTCACGATTTGAGACGTTCTTAAGGACGTTGAGGTTAAAGCTCTCAAAACTGCTTTATGCTCAGATACTACCTGATTCTGAAGAAGCCAGGAAAAGACTGCCGGCTTCAGGATTGTCGGACCTGAGCGTTGACCGGATAAATTAAGAATACAGGTAACGGTCAGTTAACGGAAACCGCAGTTGCAAACTTGACTGCTCTGCTGGTTTTCCGCCACTCCCTGGCAGGACTCTACCTTTAAACACTGAACACCTCCACCATGCCACGCAAAGCGTGCGCCTGTTCCGAAAGCGACTGTGAAGTGGAAGATGACTCTTCTGCAAGCGCTGCATTGTTCTGCATCACACCATCCATCTGGCTTACCGCCACGCTGACCTGTGAAATCCCCTGCATCTGCTCCGACGAGTCCATGCCGTCAGCCAGCTCGCTGACCATATCCATTACCTTCAGCGCGCTCTCCTGAATGTTCTGCATGGTTTCGGTCATGTGATTCACCTGAGACTTGTCGGCGTCAACGGTCTTAGCTGTATTTCGGGTTGAGGCAGCCGCTCAGGCCCCGTTCGCCAGTGTCTCAGGAGAGGGCAGATAAGATAGATATGTTAAGATAGCCGGGTTTACATGGGACACGAGTGATCAGGGGTGATTTATGGATATATCAGTGTCACTGGAAAAACTCGGCCATCGCATCTGCATTTTGGGCCCCTCCAACAGTGGTAAATCAACGCTGGCAAGCGCGATAGCAACCAAAACATCTCTGCCTTTAATCCATCTTGATCAACTCCATCACCAGCCGGGTACAAAATGGATCCCCAGAAAACCAGAAGATTTTCATCGATTGCATGCCGAAGCCGTGAACACGGAAAAATGGGTGATGGATGGCAATTACACGAAGTGCTTACAACAGCGACTTGCGCGTGCCACTGGGCTGATACTGCTGGATGTTTCGATGCCTCAGGCACTGATGCGATATATAAAGCGGTGCTATTCGTCGAGTCCCAGAATCGGTGGTCTTTATACCGGAAAGGACAGCGTGACCTGGGAAATGCTCAAATACATCACGCTGACTGCGCCGAAAAACCAGCTCCTTCACAGAGAGCTTTTCTACCACAGCACTCTTCCAAAAGTGATGCTGAAGTCATCCCGTGATATCAGTGCCTGCTGTCAGCAATGGGGGCTGTAATCACTCCGCTGAAAGTAATACACAGCAGTACGCCTCGGGCCCCCGGTTAAAAACGATGTAAGTACACGGCAGCAACTCTACACCATTTCTGTGCTTCACAGGTATCCTCCATAGAACGTCAGCTTTGTGCCAGAAACAGACGTTCAGGCTATAGAAAGCGATCAGACTAAACAGGAATGAAGGTCTTCTGGCTAGGTAAGTAGTCCTGTGTTAAGTATGGAATACTGGGAAATGTCCAGATGCTATCAGGAGCAATTATGAAGGGAAGCTGTCTGTGTAAGAAAATCCAATATGAATGTGATGAGCTGGAAGGTGCAATAGTCAACTGCCACTGTCACACCTGCAGAAAAGCGCACGCCGCCCCATATGCGCCAACAGCTGGTGTTAAACGCAAAAATTTCAGATGGTTAAAAGGAAGTGAATACCTTAGCTCTTATGCTTCTTCTCCAGATAAACTTCGTCATTTCTGTTCAATGTGCGGCTCTCACCTGATAGCAGAAAGGCCTCATCAAAGCCACGTAATAGTACGTGTTGCAACACTGGATGAGCCACCTTCTTCTACGGCAATTGCACATATATGGTGCTCTCATGACGTTCCATGGCTCAATGAAAATCAGGACACACCATATTACGATGAATGGCAGAAAGGCCGCTGATGATAACCGACGTTAAATTCACAGCGAGGTCCGCCTTTCGCTCGAAGCGGACACTTTCTGAAGAAGACCAGAAACTTGTTTCATAAACCAACACTGACGAGGCTTACTGCAGGATTTTTACGTCGTACCGCGCCAGTCAGCAGCGCGGCACTCCGCTCAAAAATGCGTCCAGCCTTCGTCCCTGTTCGTTACGCCGGTGCCTGTTTCCGGCGCACTGAATTTCTGCCTTACGGATTCAGAGGCCGCATTAACAGAAGACGTAATGACCTGATTACCCAGACTGAAAACGGATACGGCCTGGAGAAGCCGTTCGGCCTGATCTTTAAGGCTCGCGGCCGCTGAGGCAGACTCCTCGACCAGCGAGGCATTCTGTTGCGTGGTGCTGTCCATCTCCGTTACCGCAATGCCTACCTGTTCAATACCGCGGGCCTGTTCGGCACTAGAGGAGTTGATTTCCTCCACGGTGTCAGTCAGCTTTCCGACCGCAGAGAGGATGCCTGACATTGTTTCAGAAGCGTGTACCACCAGTTTGTTACCTTCTTCGACGCTGTGCGCATTTGCCTCAATAAGCTGACGTATTTCACCGGCAGCTGTTGCACTGCGCTGCGCCAGAGACCTGACCTCACTGGCCACCACGGCAAATCCCCGGCCGTGTTCACCTGCCCGCGCAGCCTCAACCGCGGCGTTGAGCGCCAGGATATTCGTCTGGAATGCGATTCCGTCAATCACGGCGGTAATCTCGGCAATACGGCCGGAGCTTTCGCTGATGGTCTTCATGGTCCCGGTAATGGCTCCGGTGGCATCGCTGCCTTTATTTGCCACATCGCGTACGCCCAATGCCAGTTGTCCCGCCTGCCGTGCGTTTTCCGCATTGTTCCTGACGGTCATACCCAGTTGCGTCATGGTTGCCGCTGTCTGCTCCAGCGCACTGGCCTGCTCTTCAGTTCGTTGTGAGAGGTCAGCGTTCCCCTGCGCAATCTGGTTGCTGGCCGAAGCAACACTTTCCGCATTGCTTCTTACCTGGCTGACGGTATTAATCAGGGAATCCTGCATGTCACGAATGGCTGACAGCAGTACCCCTGTCTCATCTTTATGACCAGCATGCACCGCGCCACTCAGGTCACCCAGGGCTACGCGGCGTGCAGCCTGAACAGCCTCCGTCAGCGGCCGCGTGATACTCCGGGTAATGAACAGTGCGGATATGGCGGCGAGCAGTACTGCAACAATACCTGCGGTAATGAGTATCATCAGCGCTGACGAACGGTCTGCGCGCGCCTGTGCAGCAGCGCTAATCATCCGCGCTTCCTGATGGTCCTGCAGTTGTTTAAGGGAAGCCATGAATTCCCCCTGGCTCTGATAGCGCGGACCAAAAAGCAGCTGCGTGGCTTCGTCGCTCCTGCCGTTTTTTGCGAGGGCCACAACTTCATCAAGGAAAGGTAAAAAGAGGTCTGCCCGGTCCGTGAGACGCTTAAAGATTTCCAGCCCTGTGGGTGAGTTCACCTGTTTCCGGAGCAGCTCGAGCAGGCCGTCAAGCTCATGCCTTTCGCTGCGGTAGTCACTGATGGCTTTCTCTCTCTGAGACTCGTCTTTGAGGAGAATTGCATTGCGGGCGAGGCGACTCATGTCTGATGTGAGATAGCGCAGAGACTGGGAGGCGGAAGATTTGCTGTAAAGGCTGCCTGAAATTTCATCGTTCGCACTGCCGAGCGAGTTAATTTTAAGGACGCCAATCAGCACCATGATAATCACAAGCAATGCCATAAAGCCGAAGGCCACACTGAGTCTTATGCCTATTTTTATATTATTCATGTAGGTTCCCTGATGTCGGGTATCAGCACTGCTGTATGGAGGCGTCAGTGCTGATACAGAAGTTCTCCTGCGCTGCAGAAGGACGATGTAGTAAATTTCCGCTTTGTTTTATGACGGAATTATTACTATCGGCAGCGATTAAAGAATGTTCACTCTGACTGTACCAGACCTGAAAGACGGGGAAAGCGCACGGCTGTTTCTGAGCCATCGTTAAACCGGGACGGACCAGCGAAAGAGTAAAACATATAATACTGCTTTCATCCTTAGGGGCAGAAATTAAGTCTGCCGTACCTACAATTTACTCATTGTGGACTTGCCTGATGATTTCTTCCGTTTTGTGCCAGAAGCAAAAAAAGGCTGGCAGTCCGGAAGAGCTGCCAGCCGCAATTGACCATTACAAATTTATTATTAACTTAGAGTTGTTTCTCACTGAATTTTATCGTCCCGACTATAAGCATCTTTAGCAATTTTTTCTGTGTTAAGCGTCAGCAGAAAGCTGCCAGGGCCAGGGCCAGGGCCCCGGAAAACACTTTCTTTAGGGCGAAAGCGCCGTAAAGCCCTCTCAACGCGGTTAAAAGTGATACATGAAACAACTGCAACTGAGGGCCTGCAAGTCTCTTCAGGGAAAGGTCACGTAAGGCAGGATTTATAAATCTTTAACCGGCTACGCCGGGTATACGGCACCGTTCAGCATCTGAGCCATCTTTTACGTCATCTGGCATCTTCATGCTGCTTAAGCGGAACAGTGAATGCAGGCTCTAACCACAGGGGTTAATTCAGAACAAAAATTCTGTTTTGTGCCAGAAGCGGACGTTATTTCTCTGGCCTCATCTATGAAGCTAGTAGAGTTAGATTGTGTTAGAAAGTTGTTTCAAGACAGCTGTATCTGAACCCTGATGGAGCAAAAATGAGAACGCAAAAACGATGCATGGGTTATGTGGCCATCGTGGTCGACGACTATGACCGCGCAATTGAGTACTACACCGACAAGTTAGGCTTTACGCTGGTTGAAGACACGCCGCAGCCTGGCAAGCGCTGGGTTGTGGTGACGCCGAACCCGGAGAGCGACTGTAATCTTCTCCTGGCTCGTGCTTCAAACAAGCGGCAGGAAGACTTCATCGGCAATCAGTGCGGCGGAAGGGTATTCCTGTTCCTGCAGACTGACGACTTTTGGCGTGACTACAACGCCATGAAGGCGAAGGGTGTCCACTTCTGCCAGGAGCCGCGCGAGGAGGATTACGGAATGGTCGTGGTGTTTGAGGACATTTACGGCAACCGCTGGGATCTCTACCAGAAAGCGCAGCCCTGACAGATTTGAGAATGCGCATTTACGGTGCGTGTCCGGATTGTCATGTTTAATTTGACCGCATTTGACGGTCGCCATCATGTTGAAGTCCGCTTTTAGCTTATAGCGGACCTCCAGCTCAGTCAGCATGTCCGCTCTGTGCCAGAAGCGGACCTTATAAACACTAAGGTTCGATCGTTTAGGGGCAGTCTATGGAGAGTTATTATAGTGAGAACTCATCACGACCGAAGAAGATCGTAACAGATTCAGCCCCCTTGAGAGCGCAACATATAAATCAGTTGTGGACAATCCATCCGAGGCGTTCAGGCAGAGGCCAGCGCATGACTTCGCCGGTCTCTTCCTGAAAGGCAAGCATCAATATCTGTCCAGTAAAGTCTGCATGTTCTTTGGGACCAGAGGGGCACTCGCCCAGCAAATTGCTGACATGGGCTGCTACTGAAAATATGTTATTTCTCCAGGAGGATAAAAGTTGCGAGGGTGAACGAACCGAAGGTCAGGGACGTCTGCGACTGGACATACGTCCCTAACCAGCAGTGTCGCTTGGTTAATACAGAAAATGCTCGGTAAGCCGGTCGCCAAAAAGCATGATGCCGAGCCCGGTCAGCATGACCAACACGCCGCCCATCTTGATGAGCGAAACCGGCTGTCTTATGGTGCCCAACAGACCAAAATGGTCGATCACCTGTGATGAGAGCAACTGTCCGACAATCGCCAACCCGAGCGGGGCTGAAAAACCGATTTTTGGTGCAAGTACCACATAGCTGAATAACGCACAGGCACCGATCTGTCCGCTCGCCAGACTCCACAGAGGCTGTGAAGGGATGGCAGCAAGGGCGGTGAAAACCCCTCCACGTAGCAGCGAGTAAACGCCGAGGCTCAACGCCGAGGCCGTGAAGGAAAATAACGCGGCGGTGACCGGGTCGCCCCCGAGCCCTTTTGCAAGCTGACTGTTCAATGTTGTCTGCAGGGTAATACCCAGACCTGCTGCAAAAGCCAGTACGTAATAAATCGCGCTCATGCTGTTCATCTCAGTTAGTTTGCCTGCACCAGCGGCAGGAATTTTTCCGCAAAGATGTCTGGCTCATACCCTGCTGCCGAAAAAAGGTATTCACGTGATTCATCAATGGCTGCGCGAAGGCGTTCACTGTCCACACCCGCTTTCCCGGCTAACGCCGTCTGAAATGCAGAATGGAGGTCGGAGGTAAAAAACACCAGATGGCGGGGTGTAAAGGTATTGATCCCGTCGAACATAAATTCAAACACCTTGCCGGTTTCAGGGCTAAGGAGGCCGCTGAAAGGATAGCGCTGGCGCAGGTCTCCGACGTTTTCCGGCGCACACCTGGTCTGTCAATGAGCTCGGGAGATGTCATCAGGGCGTGATGAAGCCGGGTGATGAGCCTGACAATGACGTTTGGGTTTGGCTCCCGCTCAATACGAATCCCCATGTCTATAAGGGTTTGGCAAGGGGGAACGCATGATGGAGTTATGGCGCGCATAGCGCCCCCGCTTTTTTGCTTCTGTTGTGTCCATAAGATGCGCGTCTGTGGAGGAGGATGGGGGCATTTTTTTCAGGCGGGCTGAACCAGGATGGTTGCTGCTGCTCCGCCAGAAAAAAGGCTATTCGTGATTCAGGAAAATATTTCCCATCGAATCAACGCTTGAAATCAAGTAATTAATCTCGGATCGTTCCAGAGACGAAATCCTCCCTCGAATGCCAGTGTGTTGTCGCCTTTCCGGCACTTTGGCGGGAGTGAGTCGAGTTCATCTACGTTTCCTCCGCCTAAAACCACGTAGTCAGGCTGCAACGCGGTGGTCAGCATTTCCACCACGTCAAAAACCCGCGCCTGCCATTTTTTGTTCCCCTTTTTTACCCGGTAGGCTTCACCTACGTAGTGTTCGTAGCTATTGCCTTTGCGATAAGGTAAGTGAGCGATCTCCATGGGCTGAGCGACGTTTTCGATGATCATCGCAGCCCCTAGTCCCGTGCCAAGACCGAGGAACAGCATGCGTCCGCCCTGATAGGAACCCAGCGCCTGCATCAGGGCGTCGTTGACGATACGAACAGGGCAGCCAAAGGCGCCTGCATAGTCAAACCCCACCCAGCCCTCACCGAGGTTGGCGGGCTCCCGAATGGGTTTATTGTCCGCGACGGGACCCGGAAATCCCATCGCGATCACATCATAGGACATGCCTTCAGCCAGGGTCTTAACCGCGGCAACCATGTCTGCGGCCGACATGTTTTTTCCACTATCTGCCTTCTTTTTTACCCCGCCAGTGCTGGAGAGGATCTTCACATGGCTTCCGCCGATGTCGATGGACAAAACAACATGATCTTTCTTTTTTTTAGTTTGCCGCGTCATTGGTAATTCTCCATAGGCTCAAACGGGATCGACCCAGCCGCCGGGGGGCATAAAGTCCGCCATAGCGGCAGGCCCCCAGGTTCCTGGTTTGTAGGCAGGTGGAACGGTTTTATCCTTCAGTACGGGTTCGACGATTTTCCAGGCCAGCTCTGCTGCATCCTGCCTGGTGAAAAGCTGACGATCGCCCGCCATGGCATCGCCAATCAGCCGCTCGTAGGGCGCCATATCGCCCAGACCATCGTCCAGCGCGGTGAGTTCGACCGCTTCACCCCGCATCTTTTCGCCGGACGCCTTGCGTCTCGCGCCAATGCCGATCGTAATATCCGGGCCGAGGCGAAAGCGGATATAGTTGGCGGGCTCGTCGGTAATTTCATCGAAAAGGGTAACTGGCGGTCGCCTGAAGCGCACAACCACTTCCGTGGCATGCGCGGGTAAATTTTTCCCAGCACGGATATAGAAGGGAACGCCACTCCAGCGCCACGTTGTAATCTGAAAGCGAACCGCAGCGAAGGTCTCCGTCGGAGAAGACGCGGCGACACCCGGTTCATCGGTATAGCCTTCAAACTGACCCCGAACCACGTCATCGTCTGACAGCGGCGGCATGGCCTTTAACACCTGGACTTTCTCATCAACCAGATCGTCGGATGCGCCGGAGGAGGGCGGTTCCATGGCAAGTAACAGAAGCACATTAACCAGGTGATTCTGAATCACGTCACGGATGCAGCCAACTTCGTCATAGAATTTGCCGCGTCCCTTGATGCCGAAGTCCTCAGCCATGGTGATCTGAACGCTTTCGATATGTTCACGATTCCATATGGGTTCAAGGAAGCTGTTCGCAAAGCGAAAGTAGAGGAGGTTCTGGATAGCCTCCTTGCCCAGAAAGTGGTCGATGCGGAAAATCGCGTCCTCATCGAAAACCTTGTGCAGCACCTCGTTCAGCTGTTTTGCCGAAGCGAGATCGCGGCCAAACGGCTTTTCCACCATAAGTCGGGCGTTTTTCGCGATACCGGCCTCTGCCAGCCCCCCCGCAACCGTTTCAAACAGGGAGGGGGGAATGGCAAGGTAGTAGAGCGGGTTATGATGACCGGCAAGCGCCTCGCGCAGCCCGTCGAATGTTGACTGAGATCGATAATCGCCTGAAACGTAGGAAAGCCTGTCCGCCAGTGCGGCAAAGACCGCCTGATCGACCACATCGACATGTTTTTCAACCGCCTCTTTTGCACGCGCGATCAACTGGTCACGCGTCCAGTCTTCAAATGCAACACCGATAATGGGCGTACTGAGCGTTTTACGCTTCACCATTGCATAGAGAGAAGGGAATATCATCTTGTAGGCAAGATCGCCGGTGACACCGAACACTACCAGCACATCTGATCGTTGCTGCGCCATCGCTGTGTACCTCCGCGTTACCCGGTTTTTTCCAAATGGCCGCCGAAGGCATGCCGCATGGCTGAGAGGACTTTTTCGGCAAACAGTGCTTCGCCACGAGAAGAGAAACGCCCGAAAAGAGCAGACGCGAGAACCGGAGCAGGAACGCCCGTGTCGACAGCCGCCTGCAATGTCCAGCGCCCTTCACCGGAATCAGACACGCGGCCATCATAATGGTTAAGATTCGGGTCCTGTTTCAACGCCTCGGCTGTCAGATCCAGCAGCCAGGAGCCGATCACCGAGCCATGTCGCCATACCTCTGTAACGGCGGGAAGATTGATATCAAAACGATAATATTGCGGACTGGAAAGGGGCGCGGTTTCCGCATCAGCCTCCCGCTCGCCGGTTCCGCTATTGGCGGCTTTTAATATGTTCAGGCCTTCGGCATAGGCGGCCATGACACCATATTCAATGCCATTATGTACCATCTTGACGAAGTGTCCGGCGCCTGCTGGCCCGCAATGAAGATAACCTCTCGGCGCCGTGCCCAGGGCCGCATTTTCCGCAATGTTCTGACCGGCACCGGGCGCAAGCGACGCAAAAATCGGGTCCAGGCGCTTCACAGCCGCCTGCGGGCCGCCAATCATCAGGGAGTAGCCACGCTCGAGGCCCCAAACGCCACCCGATGTGCCGACGTCGATATAGTCGATTCCGAGAGGTGAAAATTCCCCGGCGAGGTCGATAGCTTCACGGTAAAAGGAGTTGCCCCCATCGATAATAGCGTCGCCCTTATTCAGCGCTGCTGCGAACTCCCGCGCAATCTTTGGTGTTATCGCCGCGGGGAGCATGAGCCAGACCGCGCGCGGCGCCTCCAGCTTCGCAATCAGATCGCCAGGGGATAACGCGCCGGTTGCGCCCTCTTTAACCAGTGCGTCAACGTTATCGGCGTTCACGTCGTAAACGACGCACTCGTGACCCTGTTTAAGAAGGCGACGTACCATGTTGGCGCCCATGCGGCCGAGACCTACCATTCCAATCTGCATATCATTCTCCATTGCCAATGCGGGTTTGATCGTTCGGTTCATTTACGACGTGAACGGTAAAATCGGTGTTTTCCCAATGTTCAACGTCAGGCCAGTAAAAGGTAAAGACAACGCGGGTTCCTGCGGTTTCGTGCTGTACAGGCAGGTCCACATAATAGGTTCCAAGCCCCGAAGAGCGCGCCGGGGAGTCAGAAACGGTAGCCCAGTCATCCGTACTCCAGTGCACCAGGGCGTTCGCTTCCGTTTCCAGCCTCAGTTGCTTCCCGACAGGAAGGGAGGACACGCGGTTGTTAAAGCGCCATATGCGCAAATGCGATCCGGTCTGATTCCTGATATAGCGTTCAACGCCTTGCGGTGGCATATCGAAGACCGCGCCATCGCGAAGCGATCGCAGCAGTTTAATATGTTCGGAATGTGCCCAGACAAGCGGCATGGCGCTACCGGAAGGACGCCCGAAGAACAGCGCCTTATCGGGAATATCGGGGCCGTCCCATACCTGTTCCGGTAACAGCCCGCCCGAGCCTGCCGATTTTTCCAGCGTGGCCAGGAGCGCCTCAGCCGCGTCGTGCCTGCCCGCTGCCAGCTCGTAATGCGCGCGTTCGCCCGCCAGCAGAGGCCATGGACGCCCCTGGCCGATACCGTCGAACGGCGCGCCGTCTGCGTGTTCGCCATAGCCATCACCGGTGTACCGATACCACAATGGCCCCTGGGGTAAATCGACCCGAAGACTGTGGTCAATAGCCTTTATCGTATCAAGGATATGCGGGTCGTCCGCTGCACGCAGGCCGAAACGCACCAGTGCCAGGGCATCCGGGCTCAGCACATCAGCGGTCGGCAGAAGCGCCCGATCCGGTGTCTGGTTGCGAATCTCGGTATTGCCGGATGCGCTGACCTCATCCGTTGCGCCCGACGGCGCGATGCGGACATAGTGACCGGAAATGCCAATCGAGGTGCAAAAATGGGGATCCCCGGCAAAGGTCCATTTTTCAATCTGCTCATTCCAGCAGTCTGCGGTTTCTCGCAGGTGGTTTGCCGCCGCTTCATCTCCGTCTATCGAAAGCAGATCCGCGGCGGCAAGCAGTGCAGCGATCTCGACCGCCAGGGTAAACGGACTGTAGCCTGAGTCTTCCTCCCAGCGGTCCTCCGCGGTCGCCGGGCCGTTGGTCAAAATGTAGCAGGCCGCGCGGCGTAGCATAGGCATAAAGCGTTTCTGCGCTTTATTGTCGAGATAGCCGAGTCTGCGCAGCATATCCATAAGCAGGAGGGGGAATGCACACTCATCCATCTGGATGCCTGGCCAGTAGGGTTTTCCATCCAGCCACAGGTTCTGTGGCCACCTCCCGGAGGGCTCCTGAACACGACGGAGATATTCCAGAATGGCGAGTGCCTGGTCGGCATCGCCTGCGGCCAGGAAACCCCCTGCCGTTTCGACCAGGTCTCGCGGCCAGACCAGATGATAGCCGCCAAGATCGTCATCGCCCTTCGAAAATCCCCAGGGTATCGTCAGGCTCGCGACAACGGCGCCGGGACAATCAGCGGCTCTGTGCGAGGCCAGTACCGCCGTTGAAACCCGGTATGTATTGACGCCATTTCGCGCTTCTTGATCGAGTGGAATGAGCCTGTCCTGCCACGCTTGCCAGTTGCGAATATACTCATCGCGCGCTTTATCAAAGCCCGCGTTAAGACTGGCCGTTGCCGCCGCTGCGGCCTCGGATTCCGTTTGGCCGAAACCAATAGCCAGCGTGGCTTCACTGCAGGCGCTGGTGAACGCCAGCTCTCCGGCAAGCGCGACATTGCCATCGTCTGCCCGCCGGTATTGGTTCACAAGGCGTCCCTGTTCTTTAAGCTGCTGCCAGCCGTCTGACAGACCGACAAACCCGGCGCTCATTGCCGTCCAGGGGATGTCGCAGACGAGCGCCAGATAGCGGGAGCGGCCGGTGGCGAAAAGCACTGGCTTATCGTTAAATTCGCCGATCCAGGCGGCGTTCATTTGTCCGGCATTCACCAGATGGGGAGCGAGCAGTGCGGTGACGGTGTAATCCTCAACGTTCCCCTTCAACGCGGTGAAGCGGACCCGCTGCAGCACACAGTCACGGGCCGGATCCGTAATGATGTCCTTCTCAAGCCTGTAGAGGCCGTTACGCGCCGTGTTGGTGATGGTGAAGGCCGGAATGCCTGGCGAGTGGGTTCGGGTTTCGGTCAGGCAGTCGCGCTTTTCTTCGGAGAAATAACCTTCAGGCCCCGTGATAACGAAGACGCAATCGCGGGTACAGGCGCTGTCAACGCGTGGATAATAGATTTCGTTGAGAACGCCGTGGCTCAAGGTGAACCAGACGCGCGAGTCTGATGAAAGGGCCGTGCCGATTCCGCTCTTGGCACTCGATGTCCATCGGGCTTCAATTCCTGGCCTTCCCGGGGCGGCGTCAACGCCTGCACGTAATGGCGGGTCGTCATGCTTCATGCACGTTTGCAACGGGAAGGCGTCGCTGTCAGCGTTTGACATTTTTAGGATACCTTGGCGGTCTGCGTAAAAAATCTAGACGACGACGTTGCGGAGTAAATCCTGGCTTCATGCGGCGGCTTTTCTGTCCCGGGGCAACCCGGTTCACCTTGCGCCTGAGCAATGTAGAACCAAACTCCAAGATTTATATAGCGCTGATAGTGTGTTGAATCAACCATCCCTATCAGCGCAGCAACACCGAAAATTATTCACGACAAGACGACTTTTCGCCGCTCACCTTCATCCGCACATGAACGTCTTTCTCACTGACTCATAAACCGCCGCGACCCGCTCCCCTTCATCGCGCGGACACTAAACCCGCGCCCCATCGGGTAATCCTTCTGGGTAGCCAGGGCGACGATGCGCCTTGCTTCAGACGAACCCGACTGATGCCCGGCAGCGCAAGAACGTGCGTCCTGATAGCACCGCTCTCCCGCCTGGATTTTCAGCTAAACGCATGAAATCACATCATTTAAAGGGCTTTGCCCGACTACGTCGGGCGTACGGCGCTGAGCCGCATCTTTGCACTTATCGCTGTAGTCCTGGTCAGGCTAAAGGTCTGGCTCAACGATCGCTTTGTGCCCGTAGCGGACGTGATAGCAGGGTAGGTCAGATATCTAATGTACAAGGCCCGATCGGGCAAGGCAGCGTGAGATACCCTGTGGCCAGCTACGTTGAGCCTGGCAGGTAAATCGACAGTGCGCCCCTGCGTAATGTCTTTTTTTGCAATGTCTAAAAGCAGAAAACTTACATCGTGTTACGAGATAAACCCCATCACTAAAGGTGACTGTATGTCACAGCCGAAAATGACAGATGCTGATTACATCTTGCTGGCCAACTTCCGCATGAAACTACGCAGATTTATTGCCTTTAGTGATAATCAGGCTCGCAATGTGGGATTGACGCCACAGCAACATCAGGTGCTGCTGACTATTTGGGTAGCGCGAGAAGCAACGGCAATGGTGGGTTAGGTTGCAGAGCGGCTGATTTTAAAACCGCACAGCGCGTCTGGGCTGATTAGCCGCCTGCAGGACGCCGGACTCATCACTCGCCAGGCCGATGAATCGATTGACACCTCAGGCGGAAGCCTTGCTTGAGGCGCGCGCTGGCGCATATCGAAGCGCTCAAAACGCCAAAGCCTTTGCAGGTAGAACTGGTCGGTGAGCTTGATGGCTGACAGCGCTGGATCTGTCCGCCGCGGTTAGCGTAAACAATCGATATATTTTTGCGCCGACTGCTTCACCACACTGCTGGCATCGGCAATAATATCGCGCCCTTCAAATGCGCTGTAAAGTTTCCTGAAATCATAGGGTTGAAGTCGATTGACGATCGCAGTGATTGTCGCGGCGGGTAAAGGAAGCATATTGGGATAACTCCACATAAAAGAGACTGCGTTTGACCCTGCGCTAACCTGCACGATATCACCAGACAGCACGATGCCATCCTCCTTTGCCCAGTGCAGCACGGTTCCACCTTCAAAGTGTCCTCCCAGACGTAACAGTGTCACATCAGGCATGAGGGTTTTTGTCTCACCTTCCCATAACCGCAGATAGGGGCTGTCACGCATAATCCACTCGCTGTCACTGGCGTGCAGGTAAATCGGCGCATCAAAGACCGCTGCCCAGTCTTGCATGGTGCTGTAGTAATGAGGATGAGAAACCGCAATCGCGCTGATGCCGCCCAGGGCGCGAACGATGTCAATCGTGGCATCGTCAAGATCAGGAATGCAGTCCCAAAGTACGTTGCCCTGCGCGCCCTTTACAAGAAAGGCCCGCTGGCCAATAGCAAATTCAGGAACCGTTTGCAGGCTGAATAATCCCTTTTCCAGCAGGGACCATTTATTACTGTGGGCCGCATGCAACGCCTCAGGTGAAATCCACTGTTGTCCTGTTGCCGGGACATACTGACGTTCGTCCTCACAGATTTTACAGCGGTCAATGTGAACATCCTGCTGTTGATATGACGTGCCGCACGTGAGGCAAATTTTGATCATCCTGCGTTCTCCCTTAACCCTTTCAGATTAATTTTAGAGCCTGTATCAGGTGCAGGTTTCAATTTGTGCCATAGGGCGTGAAGGACAATTAATGGCTGTAGACCAAAAAATGGACGTTGTTGATGTAAAACTGCGCCACCTGGGTCATGCCAAGACGCTCGTGCGCCTGAATTGATCGACGATTATCAGCCTGGATAAACAGCACCGGGGCCTTAGTACCGTAGTGACTGCGCAGTTCATCGTACAGACGCAGCAGCAGGCCCTGACCGCGGGCACGGGTGCTGATGCAGGCCGGGCCATAAATCCAGCACTGCTTCCCGGGCGGCCAGGCGCGCAACATGGCGTTCACCATCTCCGGGCCTTGCCGGAATGATGAGGTGCTAAATAACACGCCGGCAATCCCTGCCGCACACTGCGCGACTGCCACTATGGCGCCAGGGTGATTCAGCATGCCGGCAACTTTTTCGGCGGGGAAATCGCCATTCAGCGCGCCGTCATTGCCCGCTGCGTTTTCCTGAAGCAGTGCCGTGATGCCTGCCAGGTCATGCGTCGTTGCTTGCCGGACGAGATAGTTATCCGGGGTAGGCATAATGCGATACTCCCTTAAAGATGATGCCGCCGTCCGGTTCTACGGGGTATTGCGGCGGTACAATGCCCACTCATCTATGCGCTCTCCCGAAGGCAAGGTACAGTATCCCTCTTCGCCAGCCGCTGTTTTCACGCTGTCAATTTTGCCGCCGACAGCAAGGCAATGTTGGGATGCAGGATTAGCCAGCTGTGATGTCGATGTTTCACGCGGTGAGGGTGAGGACAGACAGCCAGAGAGCAGCAGAGAGAGTAAAATCGGTAAAAAGGTTTTCATATAACCTGCTTGTTGTTGAAGAGCGCATTCATATGCTATCCGGATTTATCGGGTAAATCATTATAGCCACTTAAAAGGAGAAGGATGATGTCTGACAAACCGTTAAAAATCGTCACGCTGCTGGGAAGCCTGAGGCAAGGCTCGTACAACGCCATGATCGCGCGTGCACTCCCACAGCTGGCGCCAGAGGGGATGACCATAGATGCACTGCCATCCATTCGGGATATTCCACTGTACGATGCGGATCTACAGCAAGAAGAGGGATTCCCCGCCACAGTTGACACGCTGGCTGCACGTATTCGCGAGGCTGATGGCGTTATTATCGTCACACCCGAATATAACTACTCCGTGCCTGGCGGTTTAAAGAATGCCATTGACTGGTTATCTCGCGTACCGAATCAACCTTTGGCGGGAAAACCGGTGGCGATTCAAACCAGTTCCATGGGCGCTATTGGTGGAGCACGTTGTCAGTATCACCTGCGTCAGATTCTGGTATTTCTCGATGCCATGGTGCTGAACAAGCCGGAATTTATGGGTGGGGCGATCCAGAATAAAGTCGATGAGCAGGCCGGGAAGGTGATTGAGCAGGGCACGCTGGAACATCTGGCAAAACAGTTAGCCGCGTTCAGTGATTTTATTCGCAGGGTAAGCGAGGGGTGATTTAAGTTAATCCTCTGAGAAGAACCACGCTCTGCAAAAAGCGTGGTTCTTAAATTGTCGATTAACGAAGTAAAGACAGCATAGTCTGAGGTACCTGATTGGCCTGGGCCAGTACCGACGATCCCGCCTGCTGCAGAATCTGCGCACGTGACATGTTCGACACTTCCGTCGCATAGTCCGCATCCTGGATACGGCTTCGTGCTGCAGTCAGGTTAGTCACGGTGTTATTCAGGTTACTGATTGTAGACTCAAAGCGGTTCTGAGATGCACCCAGCAGGCTGCGCTGACTGTCGACGGCCTTGATGGCTTTATCGATATCTGCCAGTGGGGTGCTGCCTGATGCGGTGCCACCACTACCGCCGGTTACGGCACCCTTCAGCACGTCAAAACCAATAGCCGCAGTGCTACGGGCGGTTCCGTTAACTGTCTGGCCAGTGGTCACGCTGGTATTCTGCACGGTGCCTGACGAGGCGTTACCGGCCGCAGCAAGATCGAAGCTGTCACTGGAACTCAGAGTGATACCGATAGTCTGGCCATCCTGCGCACCGACCTGGAAATTGTAAGTGCTGCTACCCGATCCCGTGTTGAGGACTTTCAGACCGTTGAAATCTGTCTGCTTGGTATCGCGGTCAATCTCCTGCATACGCTGGTTAACTTCAGCCTGGATTGAGTCAATATCAGATGCTGAGTTGGAGCTGTTCTGAGCCTGAACAGTCAGGTCACGGACACGCTGCAGGTTGTTGTTTATTTCATCCAGTGCACCTTCAGCCGTCTGAGACAATGAAATACCGTCATTGGCGTTACGTGCGGCAACCGTCAGGCCGTCAATATTCGATGTGAAACGGTTAGCAATCGCTTCACCGGCCGCGTCATCTTTGGCGCTGTTGATACGCAGGCCTGATGACAGGCGCTCGATAGCCGTACCCAATGATGACTGTGACTTATTCAGGTTGTTTTGAGTAATTAACGACAGAACGTTTGTGTTGATCACTGACATGGTAAATTCCTTCTTATAGAAACGTATTATTTACGCATTATTATTATCGAGCTGACCCCGCCAAACTTTAATGAAAAGACGCCAGTTAAGATTAATTAGTGAATGGTTTTTTTTACAGGGCGGTGAAGTTGTAAATACAGAAACAACTCAGAAAAAAGTTATTATAAGCACACACAAACCTCAATCAGAAGAATAACTTTTTAAAGGTTAAAAACCTTTTGTTACAGCATTTATCATCAAAAAGCACAGATGATTAAATATTTACATTATTAGCCGCATGGTATGATGAGTCATGTTTTTTCTGTAACACAGCCTCTCATTAAGGAAATTACATTAACTCTCCCTAATTAAAAAGTAAGATATATCATTATCCGGCATTACGATGATAATAATTATTTTTTTACATTTCCCCACAAGAAAGACAGACGTCCGTAGTCAAGAAAATTGCTGGCAGCGTTAAAACCAGTTTGTCATGAAAAACGACGGGAGTTCAGCCTTGGCTCTCATGCCCGGAGACATCGGTTAGCGGACGGGTAATAATTTTGAACGGGTTTCTTGTGTTCAGCTTAAGCCGAGAAGGGACGAACGGGGAACCGGTCTGGGAAAGAACAACATCAAACGGCGGCGCGCTGATGGCAAGGTGTACCATCAGCGCGGAAGATAAAAATTTCGGTTAAACCAGAATTACATTTTTGCGAACTGTGCAGAGAGGTAATCCCCCGTCTGCGTCATTGAAGACACCAGCGTACTCAGATTGGTGAACTCCGTTTTATACTGCGCCATGACCGCGGTGATCTGATCATTAACGTTGTTATATTGATCAGACAACTGTTTTAGCGAGGTATTAATTCCTGTCGTCGCGTTTGATACCGTGCCGTTGCTGGCTAACATATCGTTGAGTCTGTTGGTCACCTGCGTCGCGAACCCCGTAGTTTTGCCATCACCGGTCAGAAAACTTAAAACATCTGCAGGCTGATTGGTTAAGGCGGCATTCAGCTTGGTGCTGTCTACCGTCAGGTCACCTTTATCGTCCTGGGTAATGCCGAGTTGTGAGAGTACCTGAATGCTTCCGCTACCCTGAGGATCGGAAAACTGGCTGCGCAGGCTGGTCTGGATATTCATTAACGTATTATCCCCCAGCAGATCGCCATTATCGGTACTTGGCGCCTGGCCTTCCTGCACGGGTGTATAATTTGTCTGATCTGCAATGGTTTTTTGCAGGGAATTATAGGCATCAACGTACGTCTGAATCGCCGTCGCCATAGGCGTGGTATCCGTGGCGATAGATAAGGTTTCAGGGGAACCGCTGTTAACTTTATTCAGATTCAGTGTGACCCCTTCAGGCGCATCGGTGACGATGTTGCTGCTGCGCGTGATAGACAAACCGTTTATCTTCAACTGAGCATCCTGAGCAGCAACCTGCTGTGTCATGCCGTTATTACTGCCGCCACTGCTGTAACTGATATACTGTGACAGCGTCGAGTCATTGGTGCTGACGGTCATCGCATTCGCGGTACCGCTATCACGTGCGGTCAGGGACAAATAGTAGGTGTTATCGTTTGCCATAATCACGCTGGCATTAACGCTACCTTGCTGCTTGTTAATTGCATCACGGATATCTGTCAGGCTGGTCTGATCCTGGTTTAAGGTCACGGTCAGCGGCGATTTCTGCCCAGACTGGCTGATGGTAATCGTACGTGATGCCATGCTGCTGTCACCGAGATCGGTACTTTCGCTGCTGGCGGACTTAGAAAGCAGAGACTGCGCGGCGGCGAGCTGATCGACCTCAACGGAATAGTTTCCGGCTGCGGCACCGCTGGCAAGCGTGGCAGTAAAGGCGGTATTTGAGCTGGTGACTTTGGTTGTGGCAATGCTCGAGGCATTTTCCAGCGCAGAGGCGGCCGTTTGCAATTTCGACATTGAACTCTGAACCACGCCCCAGGCCGTCAGCTGCGCATTATAAGACGCCTGCTGATTAGTAATCGGTGTCAGTTGCGCCTGCTCAGCTGACTGTAAATTATCATATAACGTGTTGAGGTCGAGGTTAGTACCAGCGCCAAGTGTGCTTATGCTTGCCATATTCTTGTCCTGATGAAGTGACACCAGAATTAAAAATACAATGCATTAATCAGGGGTTTTTCTGATTTTAAATGTTGTTGCAAATCGGTTTATTGTCATTACTTAACCATCAATTTTCTGTTAAGGAGGTAAAAAATTGTTAACGTAATAACAATTTGAAATTCTTCCGGGGCGGTTAATTTGGCTTTTGAATAATCTACATCGGTGCCGTCTGCAAATACATCAGCGATTAATCAGTCATTTAGCCAGCAGCCTCTACCTTAAGCCAAATTCATTTTTCCTAATCATCATGGCTCAGTTATTCACTCTGCTTATCCTGTTTAAACCACGATCGACGACAAATTGGTGCAAAAAACGGAAAAATACTTAATGCAAATTATGCAGTGTCCTGAAAATATCCGTCGCTAATCAATGCGTTTACAACCGGGCCAGAAAGGTGGATGACTGCTTTTTATTGCGTATTCTTCCCTGTTTTCGGTAAAAAATATTTTCGCTGCGCGTTAAGTTTACGATTGTTACATCCATTTACGGCAGCGATCGAAACGTTAACAAAGGTGCACGCTGAAGCACATATCGCAAAGCGGAGCCCAACCCGATGTCAGGGCGCAGGGCGACGTGAAGAGGTGCATATTGATCCGTCGGCCTTATGCCTGTCGGGAAAAACGTGCGTCAAAAAGGAAGGGGATGTTTACCGCCTGTCTGACGATCGCACTGAATTCAGGATGCTCGGGATTGAGAAGATAATTCGATTCCACGGGCGAAAGGGCACTGGGCACGCGAAGTGCGACCGATCCCCCGCTTTGTATCCAGGCATCACCAAATAAACGCAGCGCTGCAGGCGCTTCCGGTGCGGCCCAGTCGCCAGGAAGTTGCTTGATATCAATCCATTCAATCAGCCTGTCGGGAACGTCAATGCTCATGAGGGTAAAAAAGTCCAGCACGCTGGCGCTTTGCAGATGGATAAGCGTCTCCAGCATGGTGAGGGAAGCGGTTTCAGAAGCGTAGACCATCGATACGCCGACGCTGTTCCAGCGTCCGCCGCCTTCACGGGCACCAAAACCGCTCCAGGCCGACCCCAGATAGCGCGTTTTGGTCATGCGATAGAGCTTCAAGAATACACACCGTGTTCAAGCCGGGTAATGAGTTTCAGCACTTCGTAAGCCCCGGTTTCTGACGCGACCAGATCAGCCGGTTTTTTATTGCCTAAGGCGCGCGCAGGCTCATTGAGCCACTGCCGTGCCTTTTCTTTATCGCCCTCAAACAGCTCAACCGCACGATCCATCACGCGAATAAAACGCACCAGCCGTTCGCTCTGCTCCGCAGTAAAGCGGCTTTTAACGCCGCGGGTGAAGGTTGAGCCCGCAATGCCGGTCATACGGCGCAGTTCTGCCTGAGAGATTTGCGCCCAGGTGACAATGCGACTGGCTACCGTGCCGTCCAGACCATCATCGATTTGATCCATCAGCATCACGCCGTCAGCACTGCTCAGGCCAGCAAATTGCCATAGACGATCCGGTTCTGCAGCGGATACGGGTAAAGTGAACTGTTTCATCATCACCTCCATTTGGTTGTTCTATTATAGCCAAATGGTGATATCGTTCAATCAGTTATTGATGCACTGTCATCATAAGAAAATAAAGTCGTTTTATCATTTCTCTGGCTGCAGACAGAGAAACGAAGTTATACCGCCTTGACGGTCAGCGCCGGGGCTGACAAGAAAACGTAAAGCGTGGCTGAAAACAAAGGAAAAACGACTACGAACGACGCATTTAGCTGAACGTCATTACAGGTACACCATGGTCAGTGTGGCTTCTACAGGCAGGGCATCATTTTTTAATATGGCAAGATTTTTACCCAAGGCAACTCTTATCGATGACTGTGTTATATTGCCGCTCTTAAACGCAGGTACTGGGCTCAACCGATAGGGACTATCCGTTATGAAACGACACGATATTAATTCTTCCTCTCTTTTCCGCAGTGCGGGATTCGACCCGACGTCAGGCGTACTGGAACTTGAATACCGCAATGGCACCTGCCGTCGCTGGCTTGCCGTGCCTGCTCATACCTATCAGGGATTCTGTGCTGCCCTCGATCAGGACGCTTTTTTCCGCGAAAGTATCGACAACCGTTTCTTCTCCATGTATCAAAAGAGTGATGCCTAAGCGCATTGCTGAAGCCCTGAAAACATTGACCGCCGTCACCTTTTTCAGGGCATTGACGTGGCAGGGATAACCAGACACATTCGGGTCTGCCTGTTGCTGGCTGCCAGTATTATCCCTGCAGGCTGATCTTTCTGTCTACGCAGTGAGGTAACGATGAAAAAATCGCTTATCCGCGTTTTTTTAAGTTTAGTCACCCGCATGGCTGTGGTACTCGTTGCACTGACAGGAATAACGGTTGCCGCCGAAAACATTCCCTCGTCCGCACGCTCCGCTGAGCAACCCTGCTGTGGTCCCGTCACGCCTGCCGCTCAGGCGATCCTCACCGTGCTTGATCGGTCGGACGTTGAGCATTTATGGCTCAATCATCATCACGTCAACTGGGAAACCGGTCAGCCTGACAAGCCGGATGACTACTCAGGCCCCGGCAATCATACTCACTGCAGTGCGTTTGCGGCGGCCATGGGGGCCCGGCTGGGTGTGTATATGCTCAGGCCACCACAGCACAGCCAGATATTGCTGGCAAGCGCGCAGACACGCTGGTTCGACAGTCAGGAAGGTCGTCAGGCGGGCTGGATTAGGGCGGCCGATGCACTACATGCACAGCAGTTTGCTAACCAGGGAATGCTGGTCGTGATTTCCTATGAAAGCCCCGATAAGCACAGGCCTGGCCATATCGTTATTGTCCGACCTTCATTAATTACGCTGGCGAGATTGCGCGCAGAGGGGCCTTACATCACCCAGGCCGGAACCCATAACCTGCTTGTCGGCAATGCAGCCACTGCGTTTGCGGGCCACCCGGGCGCCTGGCCTGACGGCGTGAAGTTTTTTGCGCACGCATTACGGCAATGACGCCGGGAGAGATGCGAGGCCAGTTTAGCCTGTGGTGTAAACGGCCTGGAACAGTAGCGTTCTGCCCGCCATTTTTACGCCCGAATCTGAATCCCTTCGGTGATGATGTGCTGGACACTCTTCACCGTTTGTTCAAAAAACACAGGATCGCTGAGTGTTTTACCGGTAATCGCCTCAACCTGTACCCCAAAATCTGCGTAATGCTGAGTGGTGGCCCACAGCATAAAAATCAACTGCATCGGATCGATGGGTGCGATCAACTCATCTTTAATCCAGCCGCGAATCACGTCCGATTTATCCTCCACCAGCGTTTTCAGGCTGCCGCCAAGCTCCTGTTTCAGCAGCGGTGCGCCCTGAACCATCTCCAGACAAAATAATCTTGAGGCCTGAGGATGGTCACGGGAGACGCAAAGCTTCAGACGAATATATTCCCGTATTGCTTCCAGAGGATGCTGATCGGACTGCAGTGCTTTAAGCGGTGCCAGCCAGATATCCAGCAGCCCTTTGAGCACCGCAATGTATAAATCTTCTTTCGAGGGAAAGTAGTAGAACAGATTGGTTTTCGAGACATCCGCGCGTTCAGCAACCTGCTCAAGACGGGTGCCGTGAAAGCCATACAGTGAGAAGAATTCCAGTGCAGCGGCCATGATAGCGCCACGTTTGGCAGCAACCGCTCGCGAACGTCGCGTCAAAGATTTCGATGGCGTTTTCGCGGCGAGGTTTTCTCCGGCGTCAGAACCCGGGTTTTCGGACAATGGCTTCACAACATTTCCCTGATACACACAACAAGGCCAAAAGCATAACAAATAGGCATTAAGGCGACTATCGTCATACGCGTTATTTATAAACACAACTTGATAACAACCCAGCACAACCAATATTTAACAAAACTGCACCATTTGCGCTCAACTCTGCCTGATTAACGTGCAGCTATTTTTGAGTAAATGGTCTGTTTTAGACCATTTACTCCATTATAAATCTACACAATCCCATAACATTCTGTTTTAAATGACTTTTTAAAAACTGGCATCCGCTTTGCAAATGTCCTTACGTCAGGAGATTTCAGCACGGTGCAACAGGAACCCGCAGGACGCACTTAAGCCGCGCAGAGATTTTCGCAAGCCCTTGTTGTCGTCCCAATTATTTTCAATCGAGGTGAGCTATGAAAATCGGTGTCTTTATTCCTATCGGTAACAACGGTTGGCTAATTTCAGAAACTGCGCCGCAGTACAAGCCAACCTTCGAACTGAATAAAACCATTGTGCAGAAAGCAGAGCACTACCATTTCGACTTCGCGCTCTCGATGATCAAACTGCGCGGCTTCGGCGGTAAAACGGAATTCTGGGAACACAACATGGAGTCATTCACGTTGATGGCCGGTCTGGCCGCCGTAACGTCCCGCATTCAGCTCTACGCCACCGCCGCCACCCTGGTCATGCCACCGGCAATCGTTGCGCGCATGGCTGCCACAATTGACTCCATCTCCAACGGCCGGTTCGGCGTGAACGTGGTAACCGGCTGGCAGAAACCGGAATACGAACAAATGGGCATGTGGCCTGGCGATGACTATTTTTCCCGCCGCTACGATTACCTGACCGAATATGTCAGCGTACTGCGCGATCTGTGGGGAACAGGGCACTGCACGCTTGACGGCGAATTTTTCAAAATGGATGACTGTCGCGTCAGTCCACGCCCGCAAAGCGAAATGAAAGTCATCTGCGCCGGACAAAGTGACGCTGGCATGGCGTTTTCCGCCAAACACGCCGATTTTAACTTCTGCTTTGGCAAAGGCGTCAACACGCCAACCGCTTTTGCACCTACCGCAGCCCGCATGAAAACAGCGGCTGACGCTGAAAACCGTGACGTGTCCTCTTACGTGTTGTTCATGGTGATTGCCGATGAAACCGACGAGGCCGCGCGCGCCAAATGGGAGCTGTACAAAGCCGGTGCTGATGCGGAGGCCCTGTCATGGCTCACCGACCAGAGCAGTAAAGATACCCGCTCCGGCAGCGATACCAATGTTCGCCAGATGGCCGATCCCACGTCAGCGGTCAACATCAACATGGGGACGCTGGTCGGCTCCTGGGCCAGCGTCGCCAGAATGCTTGATGAGATCGATACGGTTCCCGGTGCGGGCGGCGTATTGCTGACCTTTGACGATTTCGTCGAAGGCATTGAAAACTTTGGTCGTTACATTCAGCCGTTAATGAAAACGCGCCAGCACATCGGCATTCAGCAGAAAGAGGTCGCATGATGAACATTGTTGAAAATCAAACCGTGGTTCGCCGCGCGCCCGATAATGCTGGCGAGGAAAGGGTGCTGGCCGCGCGTCCTGAAGCCATTGGTTTCACCCCGCAGCAGACGGCGCTTATTGTGGTGGATATGCAAAACGCTTACGCCTCGCAGGGCGGTTATCTTGATCTTGCAGGCTTTGACGTGTCTGCCACCGCGCCGGTCATTGCCAATATCAAAGTGGCGATTGCCGCTGCTCGCGCGGCAGGCATTAAGGTGATTTTTTTCCAGAACGGCTGGGACAATCAGTATGTCGAAGCCGGGGGGGCGGGCTCGCCCAACTTCCATAAATCCAATGCGCTGAAAACAATGCGCAAACGTCCCGAGCTGATGGGCAAACTGCTGGCGAAAGGGGACTGGGATTACGATCTGGTCGATGAACTGCAACCCCAGCCGGGCGATATTGTGCTGCCAAAACCACGCTACAGCGGCTTCTTTAATACCCAGTTGGATAGCCTGCTGCGCAGCTACGGCATTCATCATCTGGTTTTCACCGGCATCGCCACCAACGTGTGCGTCGAATCCACCCTGCGTGACGGCTTCTTTTTGGAATATTTTGGCGTCGTACTGGAAGACGCGACACACCAGGCGGGCCCCGAGTTTGCGCAAAAAGCCGCGATTTATAACATCGAAACGTTTTTTGGTTGGGTCTCCAGCGTAAGCCACTTCTGCGACGCGGTGGGTTACAAAACTGAACAAAACGCGGCCTGACCGCTTGTGAAAAGGACAATGAACGATGCCTAAACGCGCCATTATTCCAGCCGGCAGCGGTGTTCCGCTGGCGCCATTTGTTCCCGGTACGCTTGCCGATGGGGTCCTGTACGTTTCCGGTACTTTGCCTTTTGATAAAGACAACAACGTCGTACATGTGGGCGATGCGGCAGCACAAACCCGCCATGTACTGGAGATCATCAAAAGCGTGATCGAAACCGCAGGCGGCAGCATGGATGACGTCACCATGAACTCGATTTTTATCACCGACTGGGCGAATTACGGGGCAGTGAATCAGGTCTATGCGGAGTATTTCCCGGGTGAAAAACCGGCAAGGTTCTGCATTCAGTGTGGGCTGGTGAAACCGGATGCGTTGATCGAAATCGCATCGATTGCCCACCTTGGCAAATAATCTGTTCGGTGATGTATTTCATCTGAGGAAACAGTATGTATTACAAGGTATTGGGTCAGCAAAACGCTGATGCAGAAACCGTCGTGCTCTCCTCGGGTCTCGGCGGCTCCGGGGGATTCTGGCAGCCTCAGCTGGCGATGCTCTCGGCGCATTTTCGGGTGGTGTTCTATGACCAGTACGGCACCGGCGCCAGTCAGGGTAGCGTACCCGCCGGTTACCGGATGGAGGATATGGCCGATGAGCTGGCAGGCTTACTTAACGCGCTGAATATCAGCCGCTGTCATCTGGTCGGTCACGCACTGGGCGGCATTATGGGTCTGCATCTTGCCCTGCGTTATCCCGCGCTGCTGCAAAGTCTGGTGGTAATTAATGGCTGGACAGTCCTTAACAGCCAGACGCGCCGCTGCTTCGACGTCCGTCGGAACCTGCTGCTTAACAGCGGCGTAGATGCCTACGTGCAGGCGCAGCCGCTGTTTCTGTACCCGGGTGACTGGCTTTCTGAACATGAAGCTTTCCTGCAGGAAGAGCGCCAGCATCAGGTGGCGAACTTTCAGGGGATGGAAAACCTGCTGCATCGCCTGCAGGCGCTGATGGACTCCGATCTGACCACCTCGCTCAAAGGCGTCATCGCGCCGACCCTGGCGTTGAGCGCTAAAGATGATTTGCTGGTGCCCTGGTCCTGTTCAGCCGATCTCGCCTCGCGCCTTCCCCATGGCGAGCACCTGCAAATGGGCTACGGCGGACATGCCATGAGCGTAACGGACCCCGATACGTTTAACCCGATTTTACTGGACTGGCTGCAGCGGCAGGCTTCGCATCCATCCGGAACACCGTCTGATTTCATACCTGTGGAGATGCCATGACCGAAGCATTAACCGCCAGCGCGCTGGCCACGTTGTTCACCGAAGCCCGCACCCATAACGGCTGGCTGAATAAACCGGTAACAGGCGAACAACTGAAAACGATTTACGAACTGGCGCGCATGGGGCCGACCTCGGCGAACTGCAGCCCGGTGCGCATCGTATTTATTCAGAGCCAGGAAGCGAAACAACAACTGGCGCCGGCACTTTCCAGTGGCAATCTGAAGAAAACGATGACCGCTCCGGTGACGGCGATTATTGCCTGGGATCCGGAATTCTATGAGCTGCTGCCTGAACTGTTTCCGTCCGGCGATGCCCGTTCATGGTTCACCTCCAGCCCACAGCTGGCACAGGATACCGCGTTCCGCAACAGCAGTTTACAGGCTGCGTATCTGATTATGGCCTGTCGCGCGATCGGCCTGGATACCGGACCGATGTCCGGTTTCGACAATGCCAAAGTTGATGAAACCTTTCTGGCGCAGGAAGGCTGGAAATCGAATTTTCTGATTAACATTGGTTACGGCGACAGCAGCAAAGTCTATCCGCGCGCACCGCGCCTGGACTTTGACCGCGCCTGTCGCGTGCTGTAAGCATCACCGATCATGACTGAGGACACGAGCATGCAATCAACCCTGAACGCCACACTGCCCGCGACCGACATGCCCCTTGCTGAAAAAGAGGCTGCCGTTGAGAAACAGGAATACCGCAATGCCATGGCGCGCCTCGGCTCTGCCGTCAACATCATCACCACTGACGGCCCCGGCGGTCGGGCAGGTTTCACCGCCTCTGCTGTGTGCAGCGTCACCGATACGCCACCGACACTGCTGGTGTGCCTGAACCGTTCTGCGTCGGTACATCCGGCGTTTATACAAAATCAGGTGCTGTGCGTAAACACGCTGGCCGACAGCCACGAATCACTTTCTAATTTATTCGGCGGAAAAACGCCGATGGAACAACGCTTCGACGCCGCCGAATGGACAGATCTCGCCACCGGCTCCCCGATCCTCACTAACGCGCTGGTGTCATTTGACTGCAAGGTCACGCAGATCACCCGGGTCGGTACCCACGATATTATGTTTTGTGAAGTTGTTGCACTCCGTTGCAACGATGACTGCCACGGACTGGCGTATTTCGACCGACGCTATCATCCGCTGATGCGTCAGATAGCCTGTTAACTCAATCCGCATTCAACTTAGTAAGGATCGTACATGGCACATTCCTGGTTTCCGCAATGGCGTAAAAGAGAAGGTAATCTGGATGGCGCGGTGATCGCGCCGGATGAACGGCTACCGTTTGGCGCGACGGTGATCATGGGACTGCAACACACGGTGGCGATGTTTGGTGCCACGGTACTCATGCCATTGCTGATGGGGTTTGACGCCAATATGGCGATCCTGATGTCGGGCATCGGCACGCTGCTGTTCTTCCTGGTCGTAGGCGGGCGCGTGCCGAGTTATCTCGGTTCCAGTGCTGCATTTGTCGGGTTAGTGATTGCCGTGACCGGCTACAGCGGCCACGGCACGAACCCGAATATCGGCGTCGCGCTGGGCGGGATTATCGCCTGTGGCCTGATTTACATGCTGATCGGTTTTGTCGTCATGGCGGTCGGCACGCGCTGGATTGAGCGCCTGATGCCGCCGGTGGTGACCGGCGCGGTAGTGATGGCGATTGGACTCAATCTGGCGCCGATTGCCATAAACAGCGTATCCGCTTCATCGTTTGACAGCTGGATGGCGGTGATGACGGTGCTGTGTATCGGATCGGTGGCGGTGTTTACACGCGGTCTGGTACAGCGACTGTTACTGTTGCTGGGTCTGGTGGCGGCGTACCTGATTTATATGGCGATCACCAACGGCCTCGGGCTGGGCACGCCGGTGAATTTCAGCGCCGTGGCGCAGGCGCCCTGGTTCGGCGTGCCCACCGTCACTACGCCGGTATTCAGCACGCACGCTATGCTGATGATTGCGCCGGTGGCGGTGATCCTGGTTGCGGAAAACCTTGGCCATATTAAAGCCGTGGCGGGGATGACCGGTAAAAATCTCGATCCCTACATGGGCCGCGCCTTTATCGGGGATGGCCTGGCGACCTTGCTTTCGGCTTCGGCGGGCGGCACCGGCGTGACAACCTATGCCGAAAATATCGGCGTCATGGCCGTCACTAAAATTTACTCCACGCTGATTTTTGTCGCCGCCGCAATCATGGCCATTGTGTTGGGTTTTTCGCCTAAATTTGGTGCCTTGATCCACACCATTCCTGGCCCGGTGCTCGGTGGAGCATCCATCGTGGTATTTGGCTTGATTGCCGTAGCTGGCGCCCGCATTTGGGTACAAAACCACGTTGATTTGGGCCTGAATGGCAATCTCATCATGGTGGCAGTTACGCTGGTACTGGGCGCGGGCAACTTCACCCTGAGCCTGGGCGGCTTCAGCATGGGCGGCATCGGCACCGCGACCTTTGGGGCGATTTTACTCAATGCTTTCCTGAGCCGCAGCAAAATGGCAAAGACGCCGGCTGAGATTGAGGCAGCCACAGAAGCGGCGCTGAGAGAGCCGTAACCTTTTATTGCTGCGTCTGTCGTCAGTGGGTGTTAAGGGTGCCTGGTGATCGTTTCACAACACTAACCAGGCATTTTTCACCGCCTTTTTGCGCCTGACATATTATCTTTTCCTATGCATTCCCCCGCAAACTGGGCTGATTTTCGCCCTGATCCCTGAATTAACGTGGGTGCCATAACCTTTTCATCTGACTATAGCCTGCGGTTATATCCTCCAACTAAACAAGCATTCGTCACCTTTTGAAGCGCATGAAATAGTGGGTTCAGAAACTTACCTTTGTCTGAAACGAGAAATATCATGCTAATTCCACAACCCTATTTACTTTTTCTTGGCGATGTCACCGATCCACTCGCGGCGAAAACGGCGCGCGGTATTCATATCTGGCGGCCGGAGCAGTGCGTGGGCGAAATTAAACTCCCGGGCTGTACTGTCAGCCTGGGTCTGGATGAACTTGACATCATCAGCGCCAAAGCACGCGGCGCGAAAACGCTGGTGCTCGGTACTGCTAACGCAGGGGGCTATCTGCCAGAACACTGGCTGGATACGGTGAAAAGTGCCATCAAAGCAGGCATGAACGTTGCCAGCGGACTGCATCACCGTCTGGTGGACGAGCCCGAACTGGTGACGCTTGCCCAGACGTTTGGTGTTGAGCTTTTTGACTTACGCCATATGCGTCCGACGCTGAGCGTTGGCAGTGGTAAGAAGCGGACAGGCAAACGGATACTGACTGTTGGCACTGACTGCTCCGTGGGCAAGATGTACACCTCACTGGCGCTGGAAGCGGCGATGCGTGAGCGCGGAATGAAAGCGGATTTTCGCGCTACAGGTCAGACAGGGATTCTGGTGGCGGGCGAAGGGATTGCCGTGGATGCGGTCATCGCGGATTTTATTGCAGGTGCGGCCGAAGCGCTGTCACCCGCGAATGATGAGGATCACTGGGACATCGTTGAAGGGCAGGGGTCACTGTTCCACCCCTCTTACGCAGGCGTTAGTATGGGGCTCATGCACGGTGCGCAACCTCACTGGTTGGTGATGTGCCATGAAATGGGGCGCCCCCATATGCGCCATTTACCTCATCAGCCAATGGTCAGCCTGAAAGACTGCGTTGAAGCCAATCTGCGCGCTGCCCAGGTGACCAGCGCGTCCGTCCAGCTGGCGGGGTTTGCCATTAACACCTCAAATTACACGGAAGACGAAGCGCGCGCCTATTGCGCCGAAGTCAGCGCAGAGTTTGGTTTACCGGCTACGGATCCTGTGCGTTTTGGCATCGACGAGATCGCCGCACTGCTTCAGGCGCGGGGGTGAAATGAGACAGTTGCAGATTGACGTGGTGGAACTGCCGCTGGCACGGCCCTTTGCTATTTCGCGCGGTACGCGTACCGCCGTCACGGTTATCCGGGTCACGCTGGAGCAAAACGGTTTCATTGGGCGAGGCGAATGTACGCCCACGGCGCGCTACGATGAAACGCCAGACAGCGTTCAGGCCGAGCTTGAGGCAGTGCGTGCTGACGTTGAAGCCGGCCTGAGCCGTCATGATCTGCAACACCGCTTACCCGCCGGTTCCGCGCGCAACGTGCTGGACTGTGCGCTGTGGCGACTGGATGCCGCCCGCGCCAGTCAAACGCTATGGCAGAAAAGTGCACGTCCTCAGCCACGCTCGGTGATCACGGCGGAAACCCTCAGCCTCGATACGCTGGAAAATATGGCGCTGGCGGCGGCGGATGCCGTATCGCGTGGCGCCATCCTGCTCAAAATTAAGCTCAATCGTGATGCGGTTCTGGAAAAGGTGGCGGCCATTCGCGCTGCGGCACCGCGCGCCACGCTGATTATCGACGCTAATGAGGCCTGGTCGGGAATGGACCTGGAAAGCCTGCTGGCCGCACTTCAGGGCTATAACATTGCTATGGTCGAGCAACCGCTTCCCGCCGGTCAGGATCAGGACCTGCAACGTTTTCATCATCCGGTTCCCGTTTGTGCTGATGAGAGTTGCCATACGCGCGAGGATATTGCCGGACTGCGGAACCGCTACGAGATGATCAACATCAAGCTGGATAAGTGCGGTGGCCTGACGGAAGCGCTGGCGATGGTAGAAGAAGCACAAAAGCAGAATATGCGCATCATGGTCGGCTGCATGCTGGGCTCATCACTGGCGATGGAAGCCGCATTGCCGGTGGCGGTTAACGCAGAGCACGTCGATTTAGATGGCCCTATCTGGCTTGCTGCCGACAGTTCTCCTTTTTTGACCTACTCCGAAGGCCGTATCTGGCTATAACTCTACGAGGCGACGATGACGGACACACGACTCACTTCTTCTGCCAACAGTGCCGCCGGTTCATCACCCGTGCTTGATATTCGGGATCTCAGCGTCTCATTTCGTGGGCGCAGCGGCGAGAATCAGGCACTAAAAGGCATCAGTTTTGCCATTAATCCGGGCGAAATTGTCGCCGTAGTGGGTGAGAGTGGCTCAGGGAAATCAGTCACTTCTTTGGCCGTAATGGGCTTACTGGCGAACAGCGGCCGTATCGATCGCGGCAGCATGCAGTTTCGCGATCGTGGCGGAAAAGTACATGCGCTGGAAACACTGGATGAAAATCAGCGCCGCACGTTGCGTGGTCGTGAAATGGCGATGATCTTTCAGGAGCCCATGACCTCGCTGAATCCGGTGCTGCGCGTCGATGACCAGCTCACTGAAGCGTTACGCGATCATCAACAGTGCGACAAGAAAGAAGCGCATGCGCGCGTGCGTGAATTGCTTCGACAGGTGCGTATTGCCGATGTGGATCGTGTCATGAAAAGCTATCCGCACGCGCTCTCAGGCGGTATGCGCCAGCGGGTGATGATTGCGCAGGCGCTGGCCTGTGATCCGCAACTTCTGATTGCTGACGAACCTACAACGGCGCTGGATGTTACCGTGCAGGCGCGCATTCTGCACATTCTGCGTGAGCTGCAACGCGAGAAACAGATGGCGGTGCTGTTTATCACTCACGATATGGGCGTCGTGGCTGAAATCGCCGATCGTGTCGTGGTCATGCTGCGTGGCGAAGTCGTCGAACAGGGCAGCGTCGCAGCGGTTTTTGCCGCCCCGCAGCACCCGTATACCCAGGCTTTGCTGGCGGCGGTGCCGAGACTGGGCGACATGCGCGAATATGCGTGGCCGCAACGCTTTCCGCTGCTCGGCACACAGAATACCGTTGAAAATGAACAGCATACCGCGCGCTACGACACCGCGCCGTTGCTCGATGTGCGTGGGTTGAAAGTCTACTATCCCATCCGCAGCGGCATCTTTTCGACGCTCACGCATCATGTCCATGCGGTTGAGCAGATTGATTTCAGTCTGTGGCCAGGTGAAACCCTGGCGATCGTGGGCGAAAGCGGCTGCGGAAAATCGACGACCGGGCGTGCGCTGATGCGCCTGATCAACAGTGACGCCGAAAGCATTCACTTCGAAGGGAAAGAGATCTCTCACCTGAAAGAGGCAGCATTCCAGCCACTCCGCCGTGAAATTCAGATGGTGTTTCAGGATCCCTACGCCTCACTGAACCCTCGGCTTACCGTGGGTTTCACCATTGCCGAGCCCTTGCTGTTACATGGCATGGTGTCCTCACTGGAACAGGCTTCGCCACAGATAGATGCGTTGCTGAAGAGCGTTGGTCTGCTGCCCGAGCACGCGCGTCGGTATCCACACGAATTTTCAGGTGGTCAGCGCCAGCGTATTGCCATTGCCCGCGCCATGGCCCTGAAACCCAAAGTGATTATTGCTGATGAAGCGGTATCGGCCCTTGACGTCTCCATTCAGGCGCAGGTGGTGAACCTGATGATGGATCTGCAGCAGCAAACGGGCGTGGCGTGGATTTTCATCTCTCACGATATGGCGGTCGTCGAGCGCATTGCCAACCGTGTGGCGGTGATGTACCTCGGCAAGATTGTGGAGCTTGGGCCGCGTCAGTCGGTATTTAATCAGCCGCAACATCCTTATACCCAACGCCTGCTGGCCTCCGTGCCGGTGGCGGATCCCGAGAACCGTCAGCCCCGTATTATCGATGACAGCGAAATCCCTTCGCCGTTAAGAAAAGTGGGCGAAACGGTCACTAAACCCCGTTATCGACAGGTTGCGCCTCAGCACTGGGTCGCTGACGGCATTGCATTGCGATAATTCAACGACCAGGAGATTTTTATGAAAACGCTGTTTCGCCGTACTTCACTCGCCCTCGCATTGACGACGACGCTGGTCATGACTGCACAGGCACAGGATCTGCGTATTTCAATGTATGCCGATATTACGGGGCTGGATCCGCACGATACCTCAGACAATGTCAGCTATTCGGTGCAGAGTGGTATCTTTGAACGACTGTTTCAGTTCGATCCACACATGAAGCTCCAGCCCTGGCTGGCCACCGGTTATACCTCAAATGAAAATGCAACGGAGTTTACGCTGACGTTGCGCAAAGGCGTCACCTTCCAGGATGGCACACCTTTTGATGCGGAAGCCGTCAAAGCCAACCTTGATCGCCTGGCAGACCAGAAAAAAGGGCTAAAGCGTAACAGCCTGTACAAAATGATCGATAAGGTTACGGTGCTGGCACCCGATCAGGTAAAAATCGATCTTAACCAGTCGTTTGGTGCCTTTATTAACACGCTGGCACATCCTTCCGCAGTGATGTGGAGCCCGTCCATTCTCAAGCAATATCCAGACGAAGCCCAGCTCCGGTTGCATCCGGTAGGTACCGGTCCGTTTAAATTTGTTGACTGGACACCGGGCAAAGCGGTCACGCTGGCGAAGTATGACGGTTACTGGCAGCAGGGATGGCCAAAAGTCGATCATGTTATCTTCTCACCCAGCCCGGAAGATGCAACACGCGTAGCCGCGTTGAAGTCGGGTCAGGTTGACGCAATCTGGCCATTGCCTTCGGATCTGATTGCTGCCGTGAAACAAGACAGCAACCTCTCTGTTCAGCGCGATCCCAGCATTTATCTTTATTACATGGCGATTAATACGCAGCACAAGCCACTGGCAGATGTTCGCGTGCGTCAGGCAATCAACTATGCGATTGACCGTAATCTGTGGCTGAAGGTGGCCTTTGCCGGTTTAGGTAAACCTGCCACATCCGCCATGCCCGAAGGTGTCCAGTTTTATCAGAAACAAAACGATCCTGATTATCACTATGCGCCGGATAAAGCCAAAGCGCTGCTGAAAGCGGCGGGCTATCCGAATGGTCTGGATCTCAAACTCTGGGTTACGAATGCAACGGCCAGCGTGCGCGCCGCTCAGGTACTGAAAGCGCAGCTGGGCACGGTGGGCATTCGAGCCACAGTAACTCCGATGGATTCCGGCACGCGCAACGCTAAGTTATGGGGCGTACAGGACCCGAAAAAGGCGGAATTTGATCTGTACTATGGTGGCTGGTCAACGTCCACAGGCGATGCCGACTGGGCGCTGCGTCCGCTGTTTGCCACCGAATCCTGGGTGCCCACCTCCTACAATGTCTCCTATTTCAGCAATCCTGATGTAGACAAAGCCATTGCCGCCGGGCTGGCAACGGCCGATCCGGCAAAGCGTGGTATCGCCTATGCGCAAGCGCAGAAACTGATATGGCAGGATGCACCGGTGGCATTCCTTGGTACGCCAGACAATCTCGTTGGCAAACGCCGCACCCTGAATGGTGTTTCCATGCTGCCTGATGGCAATTTGCTCTTCACTCAGGCGTCGTTTAAATAAGACGCGGATTGCTCTCACGTCCCTTTCTCTCGCAGGGCAAAAGGACGTGAGGGCACCCGTCACAGTGCATTTCAAGGAATGGCATGTTTGCATACATCCTTCGCCGATTACTGGAGATGATCCCGGTTTTGCTGGTGGTCTCGCTGCTGGTTTTCGGTTTTATCAAGCTGCTGCCGGGCGACCCGGCGCGCATCTATGCTGGACCGGATGCGCCCATTGAGGCGGTTGAAGCGGCGCGTCAGCACCTTGGGCTTAACGATTCGCTGCCACAGCAGTACGTCCACTGGATCGATAGCCTGTTACACGGCGATCTTGGCACCACCTACCGCACCCAGCAACCGGTGCTGCAGGTGATTAAACAGGGCTTCATGCCAACGCTTTGGCTCGCCTTAGCGGGGTTTGCCTGGTCCGTGATTCTCGGCCTCGTACTTGGCGTTCTCGCGGCACTGAAGCGAGGAAAATGGCAAGACTGGACGCTGATGAGCATGGCGGTGGGCGGTATCTCAATGCCTGCTTTCTGGCTGGGTCTGTTGCTGATCCAGTTCGTCGCGATGCCTTTTGGGCTGTTCTCAGTCAGCGGTTTCAACAAAGCCGGTGATATTGTCCTGCCCGCCATCACGCTGGGTTCGTCAGTGGCGGCAGTGATGGCTCGGTTTACCCGCTCAGCCTTCCTGGAGGTGGCGCAGGAAGATTACGTGCGGACCGCGAAAGCCAAAGGACTGCGTAACCGCCTCGTGACGTGGAAACATGTGATGCGTAATGCACTCATTCCGGTGATTACCATGCTCGGTTTGCAGTTCGGTTTTCTGCTGGGCGGCTCCATCGTCGTGGAGAGCGTCTTCAACTGGCCGGGATTAGGCTGGTTGTTGATTGAGTCGATAAAAGCGCAGGATCAGCCGGTTATTCAGGCGCTGGTGATGCTGTTCGTGTTTGAATTTATTGTCATTAATCTGCTGGTCGATCTGCTTTACGCGGTCGTCAATCCGGCGATTCGTCTGCGACAGGAGCCGAGATGAGTATTCAATCGCTGACTGAAAACCCGCCTCAGGTCATCCGTTCGCCGTGGCGCGATTTCCTGCATGCCTTTGTGCGTAATCCTCTGGCGCTGGTCTCAGGCGGATTTGTACTGTTGTTGATCGTGGTGGCGATCTTTGCGCCCTGGCTGGCCCCCTGGGATCCGATGGCACCAGACTGGATGGCGTTGTCGTCACCGCCCAGCGCGGCACACTGGATGGGAACCGACGAGCTGGGGCGTGATCTGCTCAGTCGCATTATCTATGGCGCGCGTATCTCGCTCTATGTCGGCGTGCTGTCCGTAACGCTCGGCATGATTGTCGGTGTGGTGTTGGGTTTACTGGCAGGCTATTACGGCGGCTGGGTCGATATGCTGATCATGCGCGGCGCCGACGTGTTATTCGCTTTTCCCGGCATGTTACTGGCCATTGCGGTTGTCGCGCTACTTGGAACCGGCCTGAACAATGTGATCATCGCGGTCGCGGTGTTCAGCGTACCCGTTTTTGCCCGTATTGTGCGCGCCTCGACGCTGTCATTGAGACAGGCCGCCTATGTGGAAGCCGTTCGCTGTGCCGGTGCACCCGATCGCATCATTATCCTGCGACATATTTTGCCCGGTACGCTTTCCAGCGTGATTGTCTACTTCACTATGCGCATCGGCACCAGTATTCTCACCGCAGCGGGCTTAAGCTTTATTGGCCTGGGGCCGGAGCCGGATGTGCCTGAATGGGGTAATATTCTGGCGATGAGCCGGAGCATGATGATGGCTGGCGCATGGCACATGAGCGTGTTTCCGGGGCTGGCGATTTTTATCACGGTGCTGGCGTTCAACCTGCTCGGCGACGCGCTGCGCGATACGCTCGACCCGAAACTGAAGAGCTGACCATGGATTTTCAACAATTGCAGCGCGATCTGCTGCTAAACCACTGGCGTCACGCGCGTACGTTGGGACAGCCGCGCGGCGCTTGCGGGCCCGGCAATCGAATCAGCGATGTTGCCGGCGTGCGCGTCGGGCATTACACGCTGAATGATGGAGAAAGGCAGACTGGCGTCACCGCTATCGTTCCGCCGGGCGACAATGTGTTTCTCACGCCGCTGCCGTGTGGCGCGGAAGTCCTCAATGGCTTTGCAAAACCGGTCGGGCTGGTACAGGTCGAGGAGCTTGGCGTGTTACAGACGCCGATTCTGCTCAGCAACACGCTGGCGGTGGGCACGCTGTTTACCACGCTGGTCCGGGATGCCATCCGTCGTAATCCGGAGCTGGGGCGGACATTGCCCACGGTAAATCCGCTGGCACTGGAGTGCAACGATGGCTGGCTTAATGATATCCAGTCGTTGTCCATCACCGAGGCGATGGCGCAAGCGGCATTGCGCACGGCCGCCGCCGATTTTGCACGCGGCAGCGTCGGGGCAGGGCGCGGGATGAGCTGTTTTAGCCTGAAGGGCGGGATCGGCACGGCCTCTCGTGTTATTCCCTCGCTCAACGCCACGCTCGGGGTGCTGGTGCTGGCAAATTTTGGTTCGCTAAGCGCACTAACGCTTGACGGTGTGCGACTCGGCGACATGATAGCGCCGCTGCTGGCCGGGCAACCGCCGCAGCGTGATGCCGGCTCTGTCATCATCGTGATGGCCACGGATGCGCCACTGGATGCGCGTCAGTTGAAACGCATCGCAAGGCGTGCCGGCGCCGGCCTTGGACGGCTGGGCAGCTACTGGGGCCACGGTTCAGGCGATATTGCCGTGGCGTTCTCAACGCAACCCCTGCCGCAACCGCCTCAGGATGACCAGCTGGAGCCGCTGCTTGCCGCCGCGGCAGATGCAACCGAACAGGCTGTTCTGGATGCCTTGTTGAGCGCGGAGGCCGTCACCGGCTTTCGTGGTCACCATCGGCCCTCACTGACTCAGATTCTGGACAAATTAACCGCATGAAAATTTTTATCTCTGCCGATATTGAAGGTATCGCGGGCGTCATGCGCCCGGAGCACTGCACACCAGGCAACCCGGAATATCAGATGGCCCGGGGGCTGATGGAACAGGAAGTCAATGCCGCGATTGAGGGGGCGTTCGCGGGGGGCGCAACGGAGGTGGTGGTCGCCGACAGCCATGCGCAAATGACCAATTTACGTGCGGAAAATATTGATCCACGCGCCCGACTGGTGCAGGGTAAACCTCGCGGTCTGTCTATGGTTGAAGGGATCGAGCAGCAGACGTTTGACGGATTATTTCTGGTGGGCTATCACAGCGCAGCAGGCGAACCTGGCGTACTGGCGCACACCATTAACGGCCGCGCATTCTGGCGTATCCATATCAATGGCCTTGTGATGGGGGAAACCGACATTTATGCCGCCGCTGCCGCTGAACAGGGTACGCCTCTGTTGTTGGTCACCGGCGACGATCAGCTCCAGAGTTGGATAGCAGAATATTATCCCACGGTTGATTACGTCTGTGTAAAACGCGCCATTTCCCACAACTGCGCGGAATCCATCAGCCCCAAAGCGGCGCAGCGTGCAATATGCGCCGCGGCAAGCGCCGCACTGCAGCATTCACATCAGGCAAGCACGACTCGCCTGGCCGCGCCTTATCGCATGCAGCTCCAGGCCAGCAAACCCGTGCTGGCCGATCTGTTTAGCCTGATTCCCGGTGTCACGCGCATCGATGCGGTTACCGTGGAGTATCAGGCGGAGCGGATGGGTACGTTGATCGGCTTGCTCAGTGCCTTTTCCTATCTGGCGAGTACCCAATCGTCATAAGAGGATGTGCGTATCGGCAGCGGCAACGTTAGCGCGCCTGTTCTGCTGCCCTGAAACACCGCTGCCATACAGGACTACCCATCGGCCAGCCGCGCGGCTGGCCATCCAGCGATGTCGCTTCCGTTGCACCACGATGGGGCGAACGCCTGTCCGGACAGCGTTTCCATTCTGTCCGGCCCGGAGGTGCAAAAACCAGCGCGGCAGAGCCCATTTCATCTCCTCTCTTGAGACGCAGTCATCGACTCATACCGATAGCCAGATGAAGGTCGGCGACTCAGCCACCGTCAGCTTTACGGTACAAATTTTGCAAGAGAGCAGGGATTGCCATGTAATGACCCGGGGTTTGGGCTCTGCCGGAAAGCGGTTGCAGGCTTTCCCGTAAAGTTGCGGTGTTGGCAGTCTCATGCAGGCACTGCTGTAAAAGGGTGGTGACAACGGCCTGCGGTCAGGTGAATCCAGTTAAGGTGAATAATAATGCGGCTCCGTCACATAGAGGTATTTCAGGCCATCGTACAGACCGGTAGCATCAGCGCTGCAGCGCGCTTGCTGAATGTGTCCCAGCCGAATATCAGCCGCGTGCTGAATCATGCGGAACAGCAATTGGGTTTTGCACTGTTTGAGCGACGGATACAGGGAATGAGCGTCACGGCGGAAGGGCGACGCCTGCTGCCCGAAGTAGAAGATCTTTATCAACGTTTGCAATCCATTACTCAACTCACCGAACAACTGCGACGCGGCGAAGGGCAGATAGTCCGCGTGGGTGCGGCTCACGCGTTCGGTCAAATGGTGCTGGCACCCGCATTGGTCACCTGGCGACAACAGGTGGCCTCGGTCAGTGTCGAACTGGTCACGGAGCACTTCAAGACTTTGTGCCAAATGATTCTGGAAAATCAGCTTGATTTCGCCCTGGTGTTTGGTCAACAGGTGGATGCAGACCTTTTGGCTGAACCGCTGTTCCAGTCTTCCATGGTGGCGCTGCTGCCGCTCAATCATCCCCAGCATGAACCCGTTTCGCTGGAGTGGTTATGCAGCAATAATCTGCTGATGATGCAGACCCAGGATCCGCTTGGGCGCGTATTACACCGCGCGCTGCGCGATAAAAAGCTGAATCCCGCTGTGTCACTGTCGATTAAAACCTATTCGGTGATTGCGGATATGGTCCTGGCAGGCGGCGGCGTGGGCGTCGTGGATCTGTTCACGGCATGCCGCTATGCCGACCAGCTAAAATTGCTCCCCGTCGCGCAACCGTTGCCGTTTGAAGTGATGCTGATCAGCCGTCGTGATAAACCCCAGTCACAGTCCACCCTGCAACTTAAGCAGGTAATACGTAACAGGCTGTGGGAGATTGCCCGACAGTGCGAAGCACAGTTTCTGGTTGAGAAAGCAAGCTAAAAACGGCTTCTGGTGAATCTGGTGGTACACCTGCTATCGGCAAAGGTTTGCGTCACTGTTTTGCCTTTTGAAACCTGTTCTGGTCGTCCCGGTGCAGTCAGGGATACTTATTTCTTTTAAAGACATCCGGCGCTTTCTGTCCCCGTCAGTTGTTCCGGCAGGGACTGAGAAGGGCACACACTTTACTTCTGAATCCAGCAAGGGCCCGGCCTGCCAAAGAGGTATCCCTGCAGTAACGGACACTCATTCGTCTTTAGCCACTCCGCCTGGGCAGGCGTTTCCACGCCCTCTGCGGTCACTTCAACCTGGAGTTGACGGCAGAGTGAAAGAACGGAGCTGACGATGGCAGCCGCTCCGGAGTCCAGGTGCAAATCGTTGATAAACGACCTGTCTATTTTTATCCTGCTGAACAGTCCGGAACTGAGGTGGTTCAGTGAAGAAAAGCCCGTACCAAAATCATCCAGTACGATATGAATTCCGGTATCCCTGAACCTGCGAATCATTTCGTAACTGCCTTCGGGGTTGTCGAACAGCGCCGACTCGGTGATTTCGAGCTCCAGCCGGTTTGGGTGCAGCCCACTCTCAATAAGAACCGTTTTCACCCTGTTGGCCAGCTGTGGATCACGAAACTGACGGGGCGAGATATTAACTGCCACGCGTTCGTGCCCTGACCACTCCGCCATATCGTTGCAGGCTCGCTCAAGCGCGAATGCGCCAATATCATGAATAAGCCCGGTTTTTTCAGCGAGCGGGATGAACACGTCAGGCGAAACATTTCCCCTTACAGGATGATTCCAGCGCAGCAGGGCTTCATAGGAAACCACTTCCTCACTGATGCTGCAGACGACGGGCTGATAAAAAATCTGCAGCTCACCGTTCTCGAGCGCGCCACGCAGGTCATTTTCCAGGCTAAAGCGCTCTGCCGCCGAACTGGCTAGCTCATCGGTAAAAATTACCCAGCCTTTGCGCCCGGCTGACTTGGCAGCGTAGAGGGCGATATCGGCTGCCGATAACATGCTTTCGGCATCTCGCGCATAGCCCGGAAAGAGGCAAACCCCGAAGCTGCAACCCGAGGTGACTTTCCGCCCTTTCAGCATGAAGGGCTCCTTCAGGACCATCGTCAGGCGCGATGCTGTTTCGCTTGCGTCTTCTGCCGAGCTAATGCCGGGCAAAACGGCAACGAACTCGTCACCGCCCGTGCGGGCCAGAATGTCGCCCGGGCGCAGGACTGACAGCAGCCGTGCTGAAACCTCAATGAGCAAGGTATCGCCCGCCGCGTGACCCAGAACGTCGTTGACGCTTTTAAACCGGTCTATGTCAGACACCATGACCGCAAAGGGTTCGTCACCGTCCAGAAGCGTTTCAAGCTCAGGCATCAGGCCACGGCGGTTGAGAAGCCCTGTCAGCGGATCATGAAGGGCCAGATGGTTCGCTCTGACCGCAGCCTGATACTCCGCCGTGACGTCCAGTATGGTATACAGGAGATAGTCATCTCCGCCGCCCGAATTCAGCCTTTCGGCGGAAATCCGTAGTGAAAATTCCGGCTCATTATCGCCCGAAGAAACCGTTTCACTAAAGCCCTGGTCGGGAAGAAGGTCAAATGCCTGCCTGAACACAGCCGCGAGATTGTCTGGCAGGCCCGCAGGCAGGGCGGTTCGGGTATTCCCACTGCGTACCCGTTCTTGCAGACAGGACAAATTCATGGCCGTCGGGTTCGCGCGTATGATGTCCCCCGATGCAACGTCACACAGGATGAGCGCGCAAGGCGTGTGGCTGAATACGGCGTCGAGCACCTTATTTGTGTCTGATAACTCGGTTTCCCTTTTCAGGATAACTTTTTGAGCGATGCGGAGCGCCGCCCTTTCCTGATAGCCTTGTGAAACGTCCCGCACGATTTTGATAAAGGCCGCATTATCTTCATCGGACGGATTGAGAAATTCTATTTCAACTGATGCCCGAAACGCGCTGCCGTTTTTGCGCAGGCGCCATCCCTCTCCTGTGAACTTGCCGCGCTCACGGGCCTCCCTCAGGTTGGCCTCAGGGATATTCCTGGCCTGCTCATCTTCATCATAAAAAACCGAAATATGCTGCCCTCGGATATCGCGGCTATCCCATCCCTTGATCTCACGGCATCCAAGATTCCAGCTCATCACTTCTCCGGTGGAAGACAGCAGATATATCGCACAAAGAGACGTTCTGGCCACGGCGGCCCCCAGTTGGTCATTGGTTACGGATTTCATGTGGCTATCCTTGATGAGTTCATCGACCTGTTCGGAGATGATCTGGCGTTAAAAACGATTATCGGCGCCGTTAGCCAGAAACAGAGACAAAAATTTGTAAAAATTTAGTTAGAGGCCATATTACGCCACCTGTCTGGACCAGCCCAATCATAATGCACACGGGACTTAGCAGCGTTCGCTTTTCGCTGTAGAGTCAGTCGTTTCACGCACAATTAATTTTTTAAAAGTCTGCCGCAAGTGACTTAATGCAAATCCAAACAGCGCTATCTGCTGTACGCATTCCGGAGGCACCGATCTCACCAATACGGTTATCATCCCGCAAAAAGCGCGGAAGCCTTTTGCCGCTATCCTGTTTATGTGTTTAGATTGATAGAAATCTATCATCACCAGGCTGAGTAATGAAAAAAATCTCTATGTCAGCGGTGGCACGAGCAGCCGGCGTGGGCGTCGCTACCGTGGATCGCGTGCTTAACAACAGAGCTTCTGTTAAACAGGAAACCCGGCAACGGGTCCTGCGCGCCGCTGAAGCCTTAGGCTACCGTGAAGACCTCATTAAGGTCATGACGCCGGACGTGACAGCGGCCAACATCCCCGTGCGCATCGGGTTCATTCTGCTGCCCAATAATTATTCTTTTTATCAGGTACTTTCAGAAGAAATCAGTCGATGCGCAGAGGGAAAACTGGCGACGAAACCGGCGTTTATGTGGGCCGATATTCACGATGTGGAGAACGTCGTATCGTCTCTGGAAGCGCTGGCAGAACGCGTTGATATCATCGGGCTTGTTGCTCTGGATCATCCCCTTATACGACATACGATTAAGCAGCTTTCCGCCTCAGGTGTGCAAATTTTCACGTTGTTTTCTGATCTCTCCCCCTGTGGTCAGGCGGGCTATATCGGGCTGGATAACCTCAAAGCAGGACGTACGGCGGGATGGTTTGCTGAACGCATGACAGAAAAAGAAAGTGTGATTGGCGTCCTACTGGGTGACCACCGTTTCAACTGCCAGGAAAGCTGTGAAATAAGCTTTCGTTCATACCTGCGTGAAAACAGAAAAGATGCCGTGGTTCTGGAGCCTCTCCAGACGCTTGAATGTATCAATGGGGGCTATCTGGCCGCGACGCAACTGCTGAAAGACAACCCAATCATAACAATGATTTATGCGCCATGTGGTGGTGTGGAAGGGGTGATTAAAGCCGTTTCTGAAAGCCCGCGGGATGATATAAAAATTCTCTGTCATGGCCCCTTTATCGGCGATGAAATGGCGCTGATTGAGGGACAGATCGACATCATGATACGTCACCGCATTGATGCCGTGGCTGAAAAGATCGTCTCTGTTTTTATCAGCAGATATCAAGAGAACGATCGCAATCCGGTTTACGTTACCCTGCCTTTCGATCTCATCACTCGGGAAAATATCTGAATCACTCCGGCTTCTGCCGAAGGCTTGCGCAGACTGCATTTGATGTAAAACAATCAAATAAATGATATAAAAAATCATGATCGCTATCAAATAACTCACTTCGAAGGGTTGCCGGTGTTAAAAAACCGGCGCAATACTGCGCGCATTGAGCCAGACGATTGCCGTCGGGGCGCTCAGTGTTCATCAGTGTTGCCGCATCCGGAGAAAAAACATCATGACGATTTCCATCGCGACTGCGCCCTGCAGCTGGGGAGTGGATGACCCGAAGAATCCTTTTCTTCCCCCCTGGCAGAGCGTGCTTAAAGAAGCCGCGCTTGCAGGTTATAAAAGCCTGGAACTGGGGCCGTGGGGATATTTGCCCGTCCAGCCGGATGCGCTAAAAGCTGCGCTTGCCGAATTCCAGCTGTCGATCGTTGCTGGCACCCTTTTCGACGATTTGGTGAGTGAAGAGAACTTTCCGGCCATGATCGCGCTGACCCATAAAATCTGTCACAACCTGAGCTTCCTTTCCGAACAGGGCAAACCTACACCTTATCTCGTCATCATCGATTTCGGCGATCCTGAACGGGCAGCCACAGCGGGCCAGTCTGAAAAAGCGCCACGACTGAACGACAGCGACTGGCAGACCATGATGAGACATATCACCGTTCTGAGTGAGATCGCCTGGAAAGAGTACGGTGTCAGACCGGTCATTCATCCCCATGCAGGCGGCTGCATTGAGTTTGCCGATGAACTGGAAAGGCTGGTTCGCGATATTCCTCATAGCGTTGCCGGCCTTTGTCTGGATAGCGGCCATTTGTATTACGCCGGCATGGATCCTGTTGCTGCGCTGGAACGTTACTGGGACCGGATTGATTACCTTCATTTCAAAGACGTCAACGAGGTTGTCTGGCGTCAGGCCATCAAACAAGGGCTGGATTTTTTCACCGCCTGTGCCCAGGGCGTCATGTGCCCACTTGGCAGCGGCGCTATCAATTATCCCGATGTCCACGCATTTCTGCGCCAGCGCCATTATCAAGGCTGGATCACTATTGAACAGGAAAGGGATCCGCGTGATGCAGACACCAGCCTGCGTGACGTCACAGCAAGTCTGCACTATCTGCACTCAGTCGGTTTTTAAGGAGAAAGGTCATGATTAACGGCATTAAACCGCTTAAAAATTCACTGCGGTGGGGCATGGTGGGCGGCGGCGGTACCAGTCAGATTGGCTACATTCACCGTTCATCAGCACTCCGCGATAACACATTTACCTTAGTTGCCGGGGCGTTCGATATTGATGCGGCACGTGGCCGCGCCTTTGGTGAAGCTCTGGGCCTTTCCCCGGACCGGTGCTATGCCGACTATGAAACCCTGTTTGCATCAGAAGCAAAACGCGATGATGGCATCCAGGCTGTCTCGATCGCCACACCTAACAACACGCACTTTGCGGTCTGCTGCGCAGCGCTTGAAGCCGGTCTCCATGTGATATGTGAGAAACCGCTGTGCTTTACGGTGGAAGAAGCTGAACATCTGGCGAAGCTGAGCCGGGAGAAAAAGAAGATCGTCGGCGTGACCTACGGTTACACCGGTCATCAGCTCATCCTTCAGGCCAGGGAGATGATCGCGCAGGGATTACTGGGTGACATTCGCATCGTCAACATGCAGTTTGCACACGGTTTTCATCACGAAGCCGTTGAACAGAATAACGCCAGCACCAGCTGGCGCGTCGACCCGCGCTTTGTCGGACCCAGTTATGTTCTGGGTGATTTGGCGACCCATCCGCTGTGTATCGCTGAAACCATGGCACCCGAACTGAAAATCAGACGGCTGCTTTGCTCACGCCAGAGCTTTGTGAAAAGTCGGGCGCCTCTCGAAGACAACGCATTTGTTCTGATGGAATACGAGAACGGCGCAGTGGGAAATCTGTGGGCCTCAGCCGTCAACTGCGGATCAATGCATGGGCAGAAAGTCCGCATCGTTGGCTCCAGAGCCAGTATTGAGTGGTGGGATGAGCAGCCAAACCAGCTGCGTTTCGAAATTCAGGGTGAGCCGGTGCGCATTCTGGAAAGAGGCATGGACTATCTGCACCCGGCTGCTCGTGAAGATGACCGGATAGGCGGCGGTCATCCGGAAGGACTTTTCGAAGCCTGGTCGAATCTCTACCGACGTTTCGCGCTGGCAATGGATGCAACCGATCGGGGCGACGACGCATTCCTGAAAAACTTCTGGTATCCCGATGTCCATGCCGGCCTGGCTGGCGTCAGATGGGTGGAAAACTGTGTCCGTTCAGCCGACTCCGGCTCGGTGTGGGTGGAATGCTGAGGTCCTGGTCGTGAGAACCGGACTCAGCCTGTCACACAGGGTTGAGAACGCCTGACATTCGATCCGTTTAATGATTTTCGCTGCCTGAACCCGACTCAGGCAGCAAGAGACAACGCAAAGGTGGCATCAATGAAAATCGCTTTCGATGTAGATGTAATCAAAGATCTGGGCATCACCAAAATGGTCCAACAGGTGTCGGAATGGGGATACAACTACATTGAGCAGTCTCCACATCCGGAAATTAACCCTTTCTATAAGCATCCTCGTGCCAGCCGCGAGATCATGGCTGAGTATAAAAAGGCGCTGCGCGAAACAGGTGTGGAAATTTCATCGTTTATCTGTGTTTATCGCTGGTCTGGTCCCGATGAACTGCGCCGACAGGCGGCCGTTAAAAACTGGAAACGTATGGTGGAGATCGCCGTCGAAATGGGCGTACAGGTCATCAATACCGAACTGGCGGGCGATCCTAATCAACCCGAAATCTGCGATGAAATGTTTTACCGCTCAATGGAAACGCTGCTTCCGCTGTTCGAACGTGAGGGTATCCGTGTTGAAATTCAGGCGCACCCGTGGGACTTCTGTGAAGAGAGCGATGAGACTGTCAATATGGTCAGGTCGTTCAGGAGTGATAACGTTAAATATGTCTACAGCGTTCCTCATACCTTTTTCTATGATAAAGGAAAAGGCGACGTAGAGAAGATGCTCCGTCATGCCGGACACGATCTGTCCCATGTTCTTATTGCCGATACCATGAACCACACAAAGCATTGCCGTTACATCGTTAACCCACCAGGCGTGGATGCCACTATTCATCAGCACGTTGGCATCGGCGAAGGCGAAGTAGATTTTGACACGCTGTTCCGAACCTTGCGGGACATGAAGTTTGCAGAGCAGACGTTCAAAGTAGGGGGAGAGCCTATTGTGGCCGCATCGCTTTTTGGTTATCCGGAAAAAATGAAGTATCAGGCCGTGGAAACCCGCGAGCGGATAGAGCGAGAATTGCTTACGCCTCATCCATGAGTGATGTGCCCGGTGACATGTAAAATTGCTGCCGGGCTTTTTAAAATATGCCTTCCCAGTATTTGCATGCCAGCGTCTTCCTGTAGAACAGGCCATAATCAGCACCGTCGGTGCCGCACAAAGGTCGGGTGCCCCTTTGTCGTACTCGCCTGCTTGCCGCTGCGTTCAGCGATTTTACGCCTTTCTCTCCGGTAATGACGGATGACTTTTTCTCTCACGCCTCACCACAGAAGGCTTAATCAGAATCAGGGAATGAGGGCTGATTTTTACACTGTGCAAATTAAGCTGGCTCAGAAGGGTGCAACCGCCCGGTAGATCACTAACAGATCGTCGTTATGTTGACGAGACAGGCCAATGCAGGCCATGCGCTTTCGCATAGCCTGTCTCTGTGGTCTGCACCGCTACATCATTTGTGGCTGGCGAATAACGTTACCTTTATCAAAGCGTGAGAGCCGGTAGGGGGCAAGGTCGGTATAAACGGGCTTGTTCGTCATCATCTGCGCACACAGCAGTCCCGCACCTGGCCCGATGGCAAAACCATGACCACTAAAGCCAGAGGCAATAAACATGCCCGGGATCTGGCTCACTTCATCAATAACCGGCACCAAATCCGGTGTGGTATCAATCCAGCCCGCCCAGGCATAATCGACTTTTGTCCCCTCCAGCGCGGGGAACAAGCGGATTAATTCTGCCAGACCATCATTAACGATGCGTTTATCCGGCGTGGGATCGAGAACCCGGATTTTTTCAAAAGGGGAAGGCGTGTCATGAGACCAACTCCCCGAGGCTTCAGGACCTGAAAAGAATGAGCTATTCAGCCGTAATGTCAGTTTTTTTGCTACTTTACTGCGGAACATAGGATAAAACTTTGCGGCATATCGGATGTTCTGCGGCGCCAAATCGATCTGGCCCAGGCCCGGAACGGCAACGGTATAACTGCCATCCAGACGGCGACGAACACAGAGTTGCGGCGTGCTCAGACAACCTTTTACAATTTCCGGGGCGGCGGTTGTTTTAAACACCGTGCCCAGAATATTGGCGGCAGGGAGTTCAATCCCATATTGCCTGCAGAAACGCGAATTCCATGCACCGCCGCAACAGATCACCCGGCTGGCTTTGACTAATCCGCGTTCTGTCCAGACGCCAGAAACACGACCGGCGCTGATATCCAGTGCCCGCACCGCGCAACGCTGAAAAATGCTGGCGCCCAGGTTTTGCGCACCTTTCGCGATGGCCGGTGCGGCCTGTGACGGTTCCGCGCGACCATCCGTCGGTGACCACACGCCGCCACGCCAGGCTGTTTTGTCACCAATGCGTTCCTGGGCCTCACGCGCGGACAACAACTGGCTGGTAAAGCCAATCTGCTTTGCCTGCTGGCCCCATTTTTCCCAACGCGCCAGGTCAGCGTCATTTAGCGTGCCATACAGGATGCCGCTGCGCCTGAAGCCCAGATCCATCCCGATTTCAGTACTGAGTTCATCCCAGCGCTGCAGGCTTCGTATCGCCATCGGCAACTCATGCAAATCACGGTTCTGTTGGCGCACCCAGCCCCAGTTTCTACCTGACTGCTCACCGGCAATCACGCCTTTTTCAAACAACGCAACAGAAACGCCTTGTTTCGCCAGTTCATATGCCGTTGACGTCCCAACAATGCCACCGCCTATCACAACAACATCGACAGAGGTGGGGAAGACGGAACTGTCATTAACGCTATCGACCTTAATTCGCATGAGTTAACCTTGTTTCAAATATGATGTCGGGGCGGAATATGCATAATCCACAACACACGGGCTTCGGTATCGCTGTCGTTAAAAATGTTATGCGGCAGATGGCTTTTAAACTGAAAGCTGTCGCCCGCTTCGATGAAGGTCGTTTCACCATTCACCTCAAGCGCAAGCCGGCCCTCCATGACCACACCTGCTTTTTCACCTATCCCCGTCAGCATCTCTTCAGAGCGCGTGCGGGGAGGGATGCTGATATACATGAACTGGATATCGTGTTCGCCGGACGGCGATAACATCTCTTTGCTAATGCCCTGCTTGCCAACCTGAAAATGCGGTCGCTCACGCCAGCGACGAACATAGTGTTCAGCACCTGGCCGCATCACCTCATGCTGTTCAAGAAAAGCGGTCAAGGGGACATTCAAGACCACCCGAAGCTGCTCCAGTACCCGTACCGTCGGATTAGCCAGATTACGTTCAATCTGGCTAATTGCCCCTGCCGACACATTGGCCTGTTGCGCCAGTTCTTTGATAGTCATATTGCGAGACTTGCGTATTAATTTTAACCGTACGCCAATATTGATCTCGACGGCACTCAGATCCTCTGAGTGCATTAACGCTGTTTTCATCACCATGTTCCTTAAGGTTTCGTGCCTCCGTGCATGAAAGCGCGATTAGGGCATTCCCCACTTAGCTTTGATTTTTTGCAAAGTGCCATCCGCTTTCATCGCCGTCAGGGCGGTATTGATATCGGCAAGCAGCTTATCGTTGCCTTTTTTCACACCAAAGGCCATGGGCGCGATATGCTCGGGCTTGTAACCATCCACCACATGCATGCCTTTGTACGCACCTGATTTTTCCTGATATTTCATGATCGGGTAATCGTTCATGCCCGCCGCGATACGACCCAGCGACAGATCACGCATCATGTCTGCCGGACTGTCGTACACTTTCACCTCTTTCGGGATACCGCTCTTGATCAGAGCCTGCGTGTAATCGGTGCCTGTCATGGTGCCAACGATGTCACCTTTCAGATCCTGCTGAGAGCGATAGACTTTTTTGTTGTCATCACGCACGACCAATCCGGGTCCGAATGCGGTGACCGGCTGTGAGAACGAGATACGTTTTTCACGCTCAGGTGTTGGTGTCATCCCGGCCACGATCATGTCAATTTTGCCAGCAATCACAGACTGAATAAGCGTAGAGAAGGGCACAGCCGTAAAGTTAACATCCAGGTGCTGACGTTTAGCCACTTCGGCAGCCACATCCGGCATGAAGCCTTCAATCTTACCGGTTTTCGTATCCAGAAATGTCGTTGGCGCACTGGAGGGCGGCGAGCCTGCCGTTAGTGTGGCAGCGTGCGCACTGTAAGTGACGCCGAGGGCAACAGACAATAAAGCCATAGTAACGTGCGACCGAATAGACATCACTCACTCCTGATTAACATGCGAACAATTAACTTCACTATAATGAAATTAAATCCCCCCCTGTCAATCTTTTCTTTTTAAAAATGCTGCGCCTCACAAATTAACACAAAACCCTTTGATTTCGGGGCAAAGTGAGCCTTCAATCCATTTTGTTACATGAATAAGTTAATGCTATGACGTCATCAGATGAAAAGTTTGACAATATTTACGGGTAGCCATATTCATTAAAATGAATTTTAGCCTCACACTTAACACCGGCGGGAGCGCATCATGGACTGGAGCAGTATTCACGTTTACCTTCCCTTTCTTTTGCAAGGGGCGGAAATGACAATTTATATCACGATCTTGTCCTTGCTCATCAGCACGCCGTTAGGTCTGGTGTTTGCTGCCGCAAAAATGTGTCCTTTTAAAATCATCTCCTGGCCCGTGAGCGTCATCATCAATATCACGCGTGCCTTACCGATGATTGTGGTGCTGTTTTATATCTATTTCGTTTTCCCCGATATCGGCATTACCCTGACATCGTTTCAGGCCAGCGTGGTCGGTATCGCTTTCTGCTTTTCTACCTTCCTCGCAGAGATTTTTCGCTCGGGTATTGAATCGGTCGATCGTGGTCAGCTTGAAGCGGCGCGCTCGATGGGCATGAGCTTCTTTAAAGCGATGCGGCGCGTCATCCTGCCTCAGGCTTTTCATGTCGCGCTGCCGCCGTATAGCAATACGCTGGTGATGATGCTGAAAGATTCTGCGCTGGCTTCAACGATTGCGGTTACCGAAATGACCCGGCAGGGACAGCTTCTGGCCGCCTCAACCTTTGATAACACCACCGTATATACGCTGGTGGCGTTACTTTATCTGACGTTGTGCATGCCACTGCTGGCTTTCACTAAGCACCTTGAAAATCGTCAGAAAAAAGGAGCCTGAGATGATTGAAATTCGCGATGTCCATAAGCGGTTCGGTGCTGTCGAAGTGCTGAAAGGGGTAAGTTTCCGCGTCGATGAGGGCGAAGTGGTATGCCTGGTGGGGCCCTCCGGTTCCGGAAAATCGACTGTGCTGCGCTGTATTAACGGGCTTGAAACCTATGAAAGCGGCACCATTCGCGTGCTCGACCAGCATGTTGACAGTAAAAGTAAAAATATCAATTCGCTTCGTCGCCAGATAGGAATGGTTTTCCAACGATTTAACCTCTTTCCGCACCGTAGCGTGCTGGAAAACGTGATGGAAGGTCCGATTTACGTTAACGGTGAATCGCGCAGTAAAGCCGAAAAGATAGCCAAAGAGTTACTGGAAAGAGTAGGGCTGGCCGACAAAGTCTCCGCCTGGCCGTCGCAGCTTTCCGGTGGTCAGCAGCAGCGCGTGGCCATCGCCCGAACGCTGGCATTGCAGCCGAAAGCCATTCTTTTCGACGAACCGACATCAGCACTGGATCCGGAGTTAGTCGGCGAGGTTCTGCAGGTCATGCGCAACCTGGCACAGCAGGGAATGACCATGATCGTGGTCACGCATGAGATGCAGTTTGCAAGAGAGGTCGCCGATCGCGTCTGTTTCCTGCACAGCGGACAAATTGTGGAGCAGGGCCACGCTGAACAGGTGCTGCTGCGCCCTCAGGAGGCGCGCACGCAAGATTTTCTGCGGCGGGTTCTGGGAACATCTGCGTCCGGAACAGGATGAGACGGGAGCAATTCTGTCACTCCTGAGACTTTTTAGCGCCTCAAGAAAGCGCATGAGGCGCAAATAGCGGATTGATGACGTTACCGTGCAGATACACCCGCCTTGCTGATGGCCACAATCAGCGCGGTTCCGCCGAACCCCCATCCCCAGAATGTTTTCGCCAGACTTAATTTTCCTGTCACAAGCGCCTTTAGCATTGTCGGTTCCCTGTCTGAATCCGGTTATATTCGGTCAACGACAGGCTCAAACAGAAACTTTCCTGACATTCTCTTTGAAGACACGCTACCAGACCGAAAGGATGGCCGCGTGTGCGTGAGGCCCGTCAGGTACGGGGAAAGCGTGTCCGGAGAAGGATAACCGTGCAGCTTCCGGATGATGCATTTACCCGGCATCAGTCGTCGGACAAAAAAAGGCCCGTCAGCATGAACGCGACGGGCCAGCACGGAGGCGACGAAAATATTTCTGACAACAGACACATCACAACGGAGTAACGTTAACCAATATTCTGTGAAAGACGTATTTCAGCTGCAGGGAGAGTTTATCGGGGCTTGCTGCCATTCTCTCTGGCCTGGTGCTCCAGGCATCTTATAAAATTCTCTATTATCTGCACAGAGTAAGTTATGGCCAGCAACTCTGCCGTGAGCCGGACATCCATACGCATCAGCGTCTCCATGACGCCGGGCTTGCTGAGGACCGGCTTCATATTTTTTACCCGGTCCATCAGATGTGTCCAGTTATTGATAAAGGTGTCCGGGTCAGCATAGGTTCCATCCCTCAGTTGCGTGTAAATCGCGTCAACATCCGCTTTCATTAGCCTGACGGCCTTAATCAGTCTTTCCTCGTAAGTGGGCTGGTTTTCATCAGACACGGAACGTTTCCACCATACCTCTCAGCGCATGCGCCTGCTCAGACAGTGACTGCGAAGCCGAGGATGACTCCTCGACCAGCGCCGCGTTGTTCTGCGTCACGCCGTCCATCTGACTCACGGCAACACTCACCTGCGAAATGCCCTGCATCTGCTCTGCGGACGCCAGGGAGATGTTATCCATCGCCTCAGCGAGCTCACCGACCAGGCCGACCACCTTCTGGATACTCTGTCCGGTCGATGAAGCTACGCCGACGCCGCTTTCAATCTGATCGACGGCCTGCTCAATCAGCGTCTTGATGTCCTTTGCGGCCGTCGCGCTGCGCTGTGCCAGCGTACGCACCTCTCCGGCTACCACGGCAAATCCGCGGCCCTCTTCACCTGCGCGGGCCGCTTCCACCGCGGCGTTCAGTGCCAGGATGTTAGTCTGGAACGCGATGCTCTCAATCACTGACGTGATGTCGCGGACTTTTGCGGCACTCGCTGAGATGTCCTGCATGGTCGCTGACATGCGCTGTACGTCCGACCCGCCTGCGTGAGCCAGCTGCGCGGTCCCACGGGCGGACTCTGCTGTCTGCTGCGCACTGGCCGCGTTGCTCTTCACCGTGGCGGTCAGCTGCTCCATGCTGGCGGCCGTTTCCTGCAGCGCAGCCGCCTGCTGTTCGGTGCGGGATGACAGTTCAGTATTACCCTGCGCGATTTCGTCCGAGGCGAGGGCCACAGAGGCAGAGGTCTCTTTAATCTGCGACACCAGGCCGCGCAGGTTGGCCTGCATGCTGTCAAGCGACGCCAGCAGGCTGGTCGTGTCGTTGCGGCGAAGCACGACCGGCGATGTGAGGTCGCCGGCCGCAATGGTGGCGGCCAGTGCCTGCGCCTGGGCAGGCTCACCGCCCAGCTGGCGCATTAGTACACGGACAACCAATACACAGGCCCCGACACTGATGAAAATGGATGCACCGGCCAGAAGGATCAGGATGAGAGATGAGCGTGAAGTTGAAGTGCTGTTCTCCTTCACCTCAGCAAAGCTTGTCTTCTGCTGTATCCCTGCCACAACCTGCAAATCGCTGAGCATTTTATCCTGCACGGGCTGGACCTCTTTTGTCAGACACTCAAAGAAGTCTTTATCGCGATTGGCCAGGCCAAGCTGACTGGCCTTTGCAAAAATGGCAAAAAAAGAGGCCTCTGTATCGGTCAGTCTCTTGAAAGCGTTCCGTCCTGCCGGAAGAGAATCGATCTTCAGCAAGTCACCAAGAGCCTGGCGGTTAGCGCTATATTGCGCCTGAGTTTTCTGCATGCGCTCTGCTACGGGTTTCATTGCCACAGGATCGCTCAGCAGCCCAAGCGTTCTGACGTCTATGGACATCTCTCTCAGTTCACCGAGCATGTCCTGCGCAATTTGGTACTTTTTCATTTTGATGTTTACGATCCTGTCCATTCCTTCCCGGGCTTTATAGAGCGCATTCAGCGCAGTACCGGTGCAGATGATGAACAGGAAGATAAGCAGGCCGAAACCTGCAGCAAGGCGAGTCGATATTTTCATGTCTTTTCTCGTTATATAGGGCGTTCTGGTGTTGGTTAATCTTTGCCGGACGTCAAGAGCAGTCCGACCAGATTAATCCTAGATGGGTTTTTGCATTTAGTGCTTATTTCGCTCCAACATTACTGAGAATAATCTGAAAAAAATTGTTTCTGCGTACTTCAATTGCCTGCGCAACGGCTTTGCCTGACGTCGGAATCTGTCATCTCAGTCACGTCCTGCCCCACTGATGGGATTGCCTTCAGAAAACCCTTATGATGAGAAATCCGTCACGCAAAAAAAGTTGATTAAGAGACTCAACATCCTTTTCCAACAAACATCTCTCCCCGATCGAAAAGCCGCGATTATCCGTGCCATTACTCGACTTACCTGAGTCCGTGACCAGACAATCCCGGCTTGACGTGAAATGAATGCCCCTTTTTAGGAGGCGCAGTCCATCTGGGCTGATTGACAGGTGGTCAGTAAAAAGAGGCCTGTTGCATGGTCAACATGACACGTCGTTAGTATGTCAAATTGATTCCAGTGATAAATGATCGACCTGCGTCACAATTAAAGAAAGCAACTATCGTGACGATAACGTTAGGGCGTGATTTGCACGCTTTGACTACAGGGAGTCAACATGGCCGTTATCAACACAAATACGCTGTCACTGGTTACGCAGAATAACCTGACAAAGTCACAGTCTTCACTAGGCACGGCGATTGAGCGCCTGTCTTCCGGTCTGCGCATCAACAGCGCAAAAGATGATGCAGCCGGTGAGGCCATCGCTAACCGTTTCACCTCCAACATCAACGGGATGACCGTTGCCGCCCGCAATGCCAACGACGGTATTTCGCTGTCGCAGACCGCCGAGGGCGCGCTGACTGAAATTAACAATAATCTGCAGCGAGTTCGTGACCTGACCGTTCAGGCGCAGAACAGCTCTAACTCAGCCTCGGATGTCGACTCGATTCAGGCTGAAGTTAACCAGCGCATGCAGGAAATCGACCGCGTTACGAAACAGACTGATTTCAACGGTATTAAAGTGCTGAACACCGGCTCCGGCAGCACCACCTACAATTTCCAGGTGGGCGCAAAAGACGGCGAAACTATTGGTATTGCGCTGAGCTCAAGCGACGGTTTTGACCTGGCTGCAGCGGGCAATGCTTCTACAGGCACCACTCAGAATACCAGTTCTACGACAGGCCAGACGGTCAACGGCAATGCCCGCACCACGTCAGCCATCGGCTTCGACGTGCTGAAAGGGGCTGTCACCGGCGGTTCAGGCGGCACAGCGTCAGGTACCACGCCGCTGGCCGACATTGATAAAGCCATCAAAGCGGTCGATAACCAGCGCAGCCTGCTGGGTGCCTCGCAAAACCGTTTCGAGTCCACCATCAGCAACCTGAACAATACCGTGACAAACCTGACCGCGGCCCGCAGCCGTATTCAGGATGCGGATTACGCGACGGAAGTGTCGAACATGTCCCGCGCGCAGATCCTGCAGCAGGCGGGCTCTTCTGTACTGGCCCAGGCCAACCAGGTGCCACAGACCATG
>Ga0105126_1000039_pt1 | contig 45427 bp, 50 predicted proteins | sample LS_171metaG_FD_91488 | JGI IMG/M metagenome (GOLD analysis project Ga0105126, IMG submission 91488) | Switchgrass associated microbial communities from Austin, Texas, USA, to study host-microbe interactions - LS_171 metaG | ecosystem: Host-associated > Plants > Phyllosphere > Phylloplane/Leaf ...
ACGTGCTTCTGCGGCGGTTAGTCAGCCATTAAATGACCGTACATCGCCATCAGGCGACGCGTTACGCCGTTTGTCCAGCCGAAGCCGTCCTGTAACGGATATTCGCCACCGCCGCCCGGGCGGGCACGATCGCCGCTGATATCGTACTTTTCTACCAGCTTATGGTGCAGCTGGTAGAAATTGTTCACCGTGGTCAGCCAGTTAACGGCAATCTCGTTCGCCAGCGAATCTTCCCCGTAGTTGTTTAAGCCCACAACGGCCATCCACTGCATGGGCGCCCAACCGTTCGGTTTATCCCACTGTTCACCGCTTTCCACCATTGAGGTCAGCAGGCCGCCGTTGCTGAGCAGCAGGTGGCGCAGGGCGATAGCTTGCAGGTGGGCCTGATAGGGCGTTGCCAGCCCGACAAACAGCGGCACGACGGCGGCGGCGGTAAAGGCACCGAAGCGCGCACGGCGCCAGTCATAATCGCGAAAGACTCCTGCCGTGCTGTCCCACAGGTAACGGGTAATCGCCCGCTTACGCGCCTCGGCCTTTTTCTGCCAGGCCAGCGCAGTCAGCTCTTCACCTTTAGCATGCGAGAGCGTGGCTATCATCAACTCAAGCTTGTACAACAGCGCATTGAGATCGATAGGGATAAATTGTGTCGTGCGAATACTGGCCAGGCGTTTTGGGTTACGCAGCCAGCGTGACGAGTAATCCCATCCCGATGCCGCCCCTGCGCGCAGATCGCGGTAAACTTCGCTTGCCGGACGTTTTGAATGACGCGCCGTTTCCACATCTTCAATCCAGGATTCGTCGCGCGGCGTATCGCGGTCGTCCCAGTAGCGGTTCAGCAGCGAGCCGTCAGGCATTCTGACCACATGGCGGTAAGCCTGGTTTGGCATCAGCGAGCCCGCGCCATCCATCCAGAACTGATACTCTTTCATCAGTTGCTCCAGATAGCGCTGAGAGCCCTGCACACCATCTTCTTCGAACAGCTCAACCATCAGGGCGAACACCGGCGGCTGTGAGCGGCTGAGGTAATAGGTACGGTTGCCGTTTGGGACATGGCCGTAGTTATCGATCAGCCACGCGAAGTTGTCCGCCATGTGGCGCAGCAGGTCGTCGCGGCCCGACTCCGCCAAACCAAGCATGGTGAAGTAAGAGTCCCAGTAGTAGGTTTCACCGAAGCGACCGCCCGGTACGACATAGGGTTTGGGCAACGGCAGCAGCGATGAATGCGGCATATGCTGCTGCGGCATTTTGGTCAGCACCGGCCACAGATCGTCGATATGCTCGTTGAGCGTCTTGTCGGGGTTCGAGACGTAAAAGCTTTCATTAATGCCCGGCATATAAAAATGCTCAGCAACAAAACGCGACAGGTCGAACTCCTTGCTGCGCTTTTGACGACGATAGCGCATCAGCACATCCAGAGGATCGTACTTAGGCGAGCAGTCGGGGAAAGTTTTACTGTCCTCGAAAATGCCTGACATCTGGACGGCTTCGAACAGCTCAAGGTAGCGATCGGCAGGCGTCAGCGCATCCGGAGCCGGTAAGCCTTCAATCAGCTCCGGCTCGGGTTCAGAATCTTGCATGCGGTCCAGCTTTAGTTCATGGGGATCGTATTGATACTCAACTTCCGCCCCGGCACGATTCTCTTCGAATGCATTGAGTTGCTGGCGATAAGTATTAATAACGGCCTCCTGAGCGAACGGGGTTGCACAAAGAAGGAATTATAGACCTCTCGCAGGCAGGAACAACAATGCAGATTGTCTATGAACGTAATAAAAATTGTCTATTAATCGTATGCATTGAATAAAACACAGTCAATTCAACTAAATATGGCGGGTTTAGCCGTAAATGCATTTCAGATGAATCTCTTAGGTAACAACGAAATAAATTTTAATCTACCCGGAGGGTAATGTTTATGACGCAGGTGAAGGTGATAATACACAAAAATGTCACGATGGAGCACAATGGCGTGAACAAGACCGCGAAGGACAATTTAGCGTGAAACCTTATACCTTACAGCGTCTCACTGACCGGGATATGGCGGCATTTCGGACTATCAGGCTTGACGGGCTCAAGCGTCATCCCGCTGCCTTTGGCGCAGATTATGACACTGAGCGTCATCAGCCTGACGCGTTTTTTGCGGCAAGGCTACGTGAAAACTGCGTGCTGGCAGGAGCAGACGATCGGGGCCGGTTGGGCGGCATCATCGGTGTGCGCTTTAATGCCGCGCTGAAACAGCGCCATTACGCCACGATCTGGGGAATGTATCTGTGCCCGGAATGGCGTGGAAGCGGGCTGGCAAAGGCGTTACTCACGGCCGCGATAGCCGAAGCCGGTGAATGCTGCTGCCTGAAGCTCGCCGTGAGCACCACCAATACGGCGGCCGTCCGGCTTTACCGCTCGGCAGGGTTTCAGACTTATGGCACGGATGTGGCCGCGCTTTATGTCAACGGCGTTTATCACGATACCTTGCTGATGCGGCTGGACAAAGAACCCGAACGCTGAGCAATAAGCCTTACGTGCTTCTTCACCCGTAGAACTAACGGGCGACGTAAAGTGTGCGTCAGCTCAGGCTGATGTTGAACAGGCGCTGAAGGGCCAGTTTGCCGCTGTCTGTCACAACCAGTTCCCGGTATCCCGGCGCCTGAACCAGCCAGTGCTTTTGCAACAGAAAGCGTAACAAGGCGGCACCCACTTCGCCTCCGGCATGGAAGCGTCTTTCACTCCAGTCCAGGCAGGGACAGCAGGCTTTTCGCCGGGAGCGGGGCGCAAGCGCAATCCCTGCATTTGCGAAATTAGCTGTGCCATGTGGCGTCAGCGCCGTGCCGTCCTCACATATCCAGCCTTCCAGTTGCAGAAAATCATAGATGGCTACGGCAATTTCGCCGGCCAGATGATCGTAGCAGGTTCGGGCTCGCCTCAGACGGTTTGGCGTCGTGGTTTTAAGCGGGGTGCCGGGCGCTACTGAAACGCCCATCAGATTTTCCAGCAGGCTGGCAACCTCGCGACCGGCCAGGCTGTAATAACGATGCCTTCCCTGCACCACACAGACGAGCAGGCCCGTCTCAAGCAGCTTATTCAAATGGCCACTGGCGGTTGACGGGGCGATATCGGCTACCACGCTCAACTCGGTGGCGGTCCAGGCCCGGCCATCCATCAATGCACAAAGCATGTGCATTCTGGAGGCATCTGCCATCGCCGAGGCGACCACAGACATGCTGATCTCCAGCGAGGGCTGATTATCCTGATGATGGCGGGAAGGGATCAGTTTCATTCTGTCGCGCATGTCCATTGACGGGTCAGGTTGCCAGCCCGCAAATCGTCATCTGTGAGCAGGATGAGGCGGTTACTGTGATCGCTGTACTGAACGCATATATTAATGCCGTTTTGCGCAATAATCCGCGCAATTTCGCCCAGCTCCCCCGGCCGCGCCTGTGCCAGCTTTCTGATGAGTGGCTTTTTAACGTCCCTGACGTCAAAACCGGCCTGCGACAATACCTGTTGGGCTTTGGGGCCATCTTCAACAAGGAAGTGGGCATGGCTCTCCTGGGGCGTAGAAAACACACCGCCCCCTTCCAGACCAATGCCATGCTGGCCGAGAAGCGTGCCAAAGGCGGCAAGCGCGCCTGGCGTGTTGCTGAATACGACATGAATATCAAACATGATGACGTCCCTCTGGCCCTGAATAGTCGCGCATCACCTGAGCAACGCGTATCCGGTAATGTGAAAAAATATGGCTTTTACCTTCTTCCTGCGCTGACTGATGTTCTCTGTTTTCTCGCCAGTTTTTTACCGCACTCTCATCTTCCCACCAGGAGAGCGATAAGATCTTTCCGGGCGTGCTCAGGCTCTGGAACCTTTCAATCTGGATAAACCCCGGTAATTCAGCCAGCCCGGGCGACAACTCAGCCGCCAGCGCAAGATAGCGTTGTTGCGCTGCGGGTAAGGCTTCTGCTTCAAAAAGAACAGCAATCATTTTAGATCTCCATGAGTAAGCATGCGGGCAGTTTACGCGCGGCAGAATGCGATGCTTCGGCGTGTACCGAACAATGGCGTGCTCCATGTGGAGAAGGGCAGGGCGAGAAGAGAGAAGGGACGTGCGCCTGGCAGAGTAAAAACCGACAGGGGAGAAATCCGCCGTTGCCTGCCGGCGACTCTGCTCCGGTAAACAACGGCGCGATCGCAGGGCAAAACGCCTGCGATTCGGCTGATCTTATCCTTGTACCAGCGTGGTGCGAATCACGTCCTGGTAAGGCGTGGTTGGACGACCAATAAGCTGGCTCAGCGCGCGGGAATCATCGAACAGACCGCCCTGAGACGCGCCGACATCAGAGTCCGCCAGTAAGTCCGCTAACGGCGCCGGTAAGCCTGCGCCTTTCAGCGCCGCCGCAAAGTCTGCCTGCGGCAGGTTAACGTAATCAACCTGCTCACCGCTTTGCGCGGCAATCTCAGCGGCAAATTCAGCCAGGGTGTAGCTGTGATCGCCTGCCAGTTCGTAGACCTTCCCTGCCTGATCGTCACGAACCATCACTTCAGCCGCCGCATCGGCATAGTCCTGACGCGCAGCAGACGAAATCCGTCCTTCGCCCGCCGCACCAATGAACGCATGATGTGCCAGAGCAGGTGCGATGCTCGCTGCATAGTTTTCCGTGTACCAGCCGTTGCGCAGCAAGGCATAAGGCACACCTGACGCCGCCAGCATGGCTTCGGTTGCGCGGTGCTCGATCCCGAGCGAAAGCGGAGAGGTATCCGCATGCAGCAGGCTGGTATAGGCAATAAATTTCACACCTGCGGACCTGGCGGCCTCAATAACGGCTCTGTGTTGAGGTTCACGCTGGCCGACTTCGCTTCCCGAAATGAGCAGCAATTTTTCGACCCCTGCAAAGGCGTCCGCTAACGTCTCAGGTTTATTGTAATCCGCCTCACGCACGTTAACGCCCAATGCGGCAATATCCGCCGCTTTAGCAGGCGTGCGTACGGTGGCAACAATCTTGTCTGCCGCAACTTTTTTGCTCAATGCATCAATGACTAAACGGCCCAGTTGGCCAGTGGCACCCGTAACAGCGATCATGAGGTTACTCCTTAAGATGACAGTTGGTAAAAGGCAGCCTAAGCGATAAACTAACTTTTAGTAAGTACTTACAGAATTGTTAGCATGGGGTGAAAGCGTTAAATGTCTGAAAAACTGAGCGAAAAATTTAGCCGGGGCGAGTTGCTCAATGTTAACTGTCCGTCACGCGACCTGTTAAAGCGTATCACCAGTCGCTGGAGCGTGCTGATCCTGCTTGCGCTTAAAGATAAAACGCTGCGATTTAGCGAACTCCGTCGTGCGGTGGGGGGCGTCAGTGAACGTATGCTGGCCCAGAGCCTGCGCTATCTGGAAGAGGACGGCTTTGTGCAACGTATAGCCTATGATGTCGTGCCGCCGCATGTGGAATACCGCCTGACGCCGCTGGGGCGTGAAGTCGGGGAGCAGGTCGTAGGGCTGGCAGACTGGTTAGAAGAGAATCTTGAGCGCATCCTGTCTCACCGCGAAAAGGACACTGCCGCTGAATAGCCTGTTGATCCTGACGGGCGAGCGCCTGCCGGGACGAAGCGACGTTCCCTGACCAGACGATGCCCGCTAACGAATGCGCAACGCTTAGTGGAGATAAACCGTCGGCCTTATCTGCAACCTGGCGATGATATCCCGTAGCTTTTAACATCATTTTTACTACTGCGATTATTTTGACAAGGCTGCACCCGTAAATAATGGCACTGCCAGTTAATGAACACCGGGTCATTTACATGTTCGATATTTTTTTAACATAAATAGCAAACTAATCCAGGCCGCCTGCGGCGGATAAACGCTTTTTTACAGTTCATTAAATATGTCCCAATCTGAAAAATAACCTCAGAAGGGGTAGATAAGATAAATACCCTGCTAACGATATAAAAAAACACATAATTTCAGTGTGGGATGTGCATTTTAGCCCGAGGCAGGTGCGCGGAGTTGCGCTGAATAACAGCTAAAAACAGCGGGTTGCGCGTTTTTTCGTGCTAAGCCTGTCTGGACAGGAGCTCACTTTTTTATCCCCTAATTTAATAACAATAATGTCACAAAGCTACGCTGTAATTAACCTTTCCTCGTTGTTTTTTAAATAAAAGATCTTTCAACAAAAAAATGATCTAAATCAAAAAATACTGTTATAGTTTTTACTTATCCAATTGTCTCTGTTTCACCAAGGCGAAGCGTTTTACATTCGCCATGGAATTTTTCTGTGCAATGGAATGACGTTCTTTGTACATAAGTTGTTAATTATAAGTAACTATACGGTGTTCTATGTGGCAAAGAGGTAAGCAATGTTTGGATTAGATGCCTTTCATCTCGCCAGGATCCAGTTCGCATTTACTGTTTCCTTCCATATTATCTTTCCAGCCATCACGATCGGCCTGGCCAGTTTTCTGGCCGTGCTGGAGGGAATGTGGCTCAAAACGCGTAATCAAACCTATCGCGATCTCTATCATTTCTGGTCAAAAATATTTGCTGTCAACTTCGGCATGGGCGTGGTGTCCGGGCTGGTGATGGCGTATCAGTTTGGCACCAACTGGAGTGGCTTTTCCCAGTTCGCGGGTAGTATTACCGGCCCCTTGCTGACCTATGAAGTCTTAACGGCGTTCTTCCTGGAAGCCGGTTTTCTGGGCGTCATGTTATTTGGCTGGAACCGCGTCGGTCCGGGCCTGCACTACTTTGCGACCTGCATGGTGGCGCTCGGCACGTTGATTTCGACGTTCTGGATCCTCTCGTCAAACAGCTGGATGCAAACCCCGCAGGGCTACCTTATTCAGAACGGCGTTGTCGTGCCGGAAGACTGGTTTAAAATTGTCTTTAACCCCTCTTTCCCTTATCGCCTGCTGCATATGTCTGTAGCGGCCTTCCTGGCCAGCGCCTTCTTTGTCGGCTCCTCCGCCGCCTGGCATTTACTTAAAGGCAACGACAATCCCGCCATTCGTAAGATGTTTTCGATGGCGCTGTGGATGGCCCTGATTGTCGCACCCGTTCAGGCAATGATTGGGGATGCGCACGGGCTTAATACCCTGGAGCACCAGCCGGCAAAAATTGCGGCGATTGAAGGCCACTGGGAAAATCCGCCGGGTGAGGCAACACCGCTCATTCTGTTTGGGCTGCCGGATATGGAGGAGGAGCGCACCAAATACGCGCTGGAGATTCCTTACCTGGGCAGCCTCATCCTGACGCACAGCCTGGATAAGCAGGTGCCGGCGCTGAAATCCTTCCCGAAGGAAGATCGTCCAAACTCAACCATCATCTTCTGGTCATTCCGCGTGATGGTGGCGCTGGGGCTGCTGATGATTACGCTGGGTGTGGTCAGCTTGTGGTTGCGCTATAAAGGTCGCCTGTATCAGTCACGTCCCTTCCTGTGGTTTGCCTTGCTGATGGGCCCTTCCGGCCTGATTGCCATTTTAGCGGGGTGGTTCACCACCGAGATTGGCCGTCAGCCCTGGGTGGTTTATGGCGTGCAGCGCACTATTGATGCGGTGTCACCGCATGGTGAAATGCACATGAGTATCAGCCTGCTCGCCTTTATCCTGGTTTACTCCTCCGTATTCGGTGTGGGTTATCACTATATGATGCGGTTGATTAAGCAAGGTCCGGTCACGGGCGAAGGCGATATTGTTGAAACGGGTGGTCCCGGCCAGATTAAAACGCCAGCACGTCCGCTCTCTGCTGCCACTCACAAGAATGAGGAGCGTTGAGATGGTTGATTACTCTGTTATCTGGTTCGCGATTATTGTCTTTGCTGTTCTGATGTATATCGTGATGGACGGTTTCGACCTGGGCATCGGCCTGCTGTTTCCCTTTAATAAGGATGCAGGTGAGCGCGACATGATGGTGAATACCGTTGCGCCGGTCTGGGATGGTAATGAAACCTGGCTGGTGCTCGGCGGTGCGGGCCTGTATGGCGCTTTCCCACTGGCCTATGCGGTGATTGCGGATGCGCTTTCCATTCCGCTGACCGCGATGCTGATTGGGCTGATATTTCGCGGCGTGGCATTTGAGTTCCGCTTCAAGGCCGTGGAGCATCACCGGGCGTTCTGGGACAAGTCGTTTATCGCCGGTTCGCTGCTGGCAACCTTCAGCCAGGGGGTTGCGGTGGGTGCCATGCTGGATGGCATTCCGGTATCAGGTCGTAGCTTCGCCGGGTCCACACTGGACTGGCTGGCGCCGTTCCCGCTGTTCTGCGGCGTAGGACTGGTGGTGGCCTATGCACTTCTGGGCTGTACCTGGCTCATTATGAAAACCGAGCATGAGCTGCATCGCAAGATGTCCGCTCTGGCAACGCCGTTGCTTATCGCACTACTGGTGATTATCGGCGTAATCAGCATCTGGACGCCGTTTACGCATGAGAATATTTCGCACCGCTGGTTCAGCATGCCGAATCTGTTCTGGTTCCTGCCGGTGCCAGTCCTGGTCGTGCTGAGTGCCTGGGGGCTGAGAAGGGCGATCAAGCGTGAGGCGCACTATTCGCCTTTCCTTCTCACGTTAGCGCTGATTTTCCTGGGCTTCTCAGGTCTGGGTATCAGTATCTGGCCGAATATTATTCCGCCATCGGTATCGATCTGGCAGGCGGCGTCACCGCCTCAGAGCCAGGCCTTTATGCTGGTGGGTAGCCTGCTGATTATCCCGATGATCCTGGGCTACACCTTCTGGAGCTACTACGTGTTCCGCGGAAAAATTAAAGCAGACGAAGGATACCATTGATATGCAAACCCAGGTCGACAGCAAAGAACGTCAGAATGAAACCCGGTCGCCGTGGTGGAAACGTGTGCTGTGGCTGGTGGTCATCTATGGGGCAAGTGTGCTGGCGCTCGGTGTGGTGGCCACGCTGTTCAGAATGATGATGACCGCCGCCGGTATGCGAAGCCACTGAGGATTTATTCTCCGTACGTTTCTCAACCGCAGTATGCGCGCTTTACGCCAGGCTGCACTCTACCTGTCTACTCAGCCAGCCTTCGGGCTGGCTTTTTAAATAGTAACCCAGGCAATTAATGCGCTTTTTGCCTTTCCACCCTCTCGTTTACCTGGTGCTTGATTACAATCCCTAAGGCTTTTTGTTACTCTTTTATGACGAATTTCCCTTCTGTTTTCTGTTCATACATCAATGCTAAGTCAAACCATAAAAAAACAGCATATCAATGATTTAGTCGACTGGATTGAGGCCAATCTCACCAACGACATCAATATCGACCAGATTACCCTCAAGTCTGGCTACTCCAAATGGCATATGCAGCGTCTGTTTAAAGAGATGACCGGGCAAACCCTGGCGGCCTATACCCGAAAACGACGCCTGACTCTCGCCGCCATGGCGCTGCGGCTGACCCGGATGCCGTTGATTGATGTTGCGGTGCGCTTCGGCTTCGAAAATCAGCAGAATTTTAACCGGGTCTTTAAAAACCACTTTATGATGACGCCAGGCGCCTTCCGTCGCCACAGAGTCTTACCTGTGCGCCATTTTCACGGCCGCATTGCGCAGCGCGCACCAGTCAAGCAGGCGGTGCTGGTTATACGTGAAGAAGCCCTTCAGCTACAGGGTGAGACACTGGAGTGGGAGTGCCGCTATGGCGACTATATAAGCGACCGCCATCATCGCGTTGCTGAGCAGGTGCGCCAGGTTGTTCGCGCCCGTCACGGGGCTGCGCAGGGCTGGCTGGGGTTCCAGTACGGGCCGGGAAACGGCTCTGTCGAGCAGCAGCATATTAGCCTGTTTCGTGGCCTGGAAGCACAGCAAACGGCTGATGCACATTCCGCCCTGCCGGTTCGTACCATTGCGCCAGGCCTCTACGCCAGCCTCGCGTGGAGCGGGTCGCCGGACCAGCTCACGCGCTTCATCGCAGACATTTATTATCTGCATTTGCCTAAGCTGGGCGTAGCCTGTCGGCCGGGGATGGATTTACTGTGTCTGGACTTGGCCCGAAGCACGCAGGACAGAATCGAAGGCGTATTTTTCATCCCGGTGACCCAGGGCTGAATGCACATAACGTGCGCCATAATGTGATAAAGCGCACGATTTTATAAGCGGATTAGCTGTGCAGGCGTAAAATTCTTCCTGAAGCTCACAGAGGCGCCATTACCACGGCTTTTATTTCTCAGGGCTGGAATATTCACCTGCTTTCTACGCCTTATCAGGCTAAAACACATGATTAAAATCTCTCAGATATCAGCGATGCTGCTGGCTATCGCGCTGTGTGCGGCCCCAACGTTGGCTGCCGCACAACTGACCGATCCTGCCAATGTGCCCACAGGGTTACATCCTGGATCGCAGGGGACGCATAGCGAGATACTCGGTGACAGCTCCCTGCCGCAAGGCAGTGGACAAAACCCGGCGCGGTAACCACGTTATTACCGCTATCCCCTTAAAAGGCGCCTAAGCGCCTTTTTCGTTTTCTGTGCTTCCTTCCTTTTTGTCCGTGTTTTTTCACAACGTATCGCATTTTTAGTCATTGTTCTTAAGATATATCATGGCTATTCTTAGCAGGTTTATATGAGAATGATTTCTATTTACTTAAGCGGCGCGAAAACAGCTTCTTTGCATGCAGCCGCGTTTACGGAGAGTCCTCGTGCCTACATCTTATTCCCGCCGCTTACCTGAACGCGTGCGTAACGAACTGCGCTTCCGCGCTATCCACGTCGCCGAGAAAACCCGAATTGCCGGGACGTTTTGGCGCATTGTCTTCACGGGCGACGATCTGAAGGGGTTTCATTCTCCCGGTTTTGACGATCACATTAAGGTCTTCTTTCCCCCTGCTGACGGCGCGCCGCTGGCACTGCCGACGATCAACGATGACGGTATTCAGTGGCAAGGCGGATTGCGCCCTGTCGCGCGCGACTATACGCCGCTGGCGTTTGATGGTGCGTCATCGCTGACGCTGGATTTTTATATCCACGACAGCGGTGTTGCCAGCGACTGGGCATCCCAGGCACAGCCGGGTGACAGATTGATCATTGGTGGGCCGCGTGGCTCTCTGCTGGTGCCAACGGATTATGCTTTTCAGCTTTACGTCTGTGACGAAACCGGGTTGCCTGCTTTCAGGCGGCGTAGCAGTAGTGTGGAGGCTCAGGCGCTGCATCTGTTTGCCTGTGCTGATGAGGTGACCGGACAAGCCTACCTGGGCGATACCGGCAATGCCTCTGTTAACTGGCTTGGCAGCGGCAAGATGACGCTGGCGGATTTACCACATTTGACGGCCGCGCTGGACAGGATCGCGATTCCGCAGCACGACGCTTTTATCTGGCTGACCGGAGAAGGGCAGTTCGTAAAACAGCTGTGTGACTATTTCACCACACAGCGCGGGGTTGACGCTGACCTGGTGCGCGCCGTGGCCTACTGGCATCAAAAACCCGCTGCCGTTCGTTAACTGAATTTAAGTGACCTGCCGTTGATTGAATTTCGCCTGATGGCCTACTACCATCAGGCTCTTTCCACTGACTCAGGCAGATAATGAAAATGGATTCGGCACGTTCAGGGCAAGATAACCGCGATGCGCCCTGCAGTGGACGGCGCAAGCGCCGTGAGAAAATGCTTGATGCCAGCGAGATCCGTCTGCTGATGCTGCATTTTATCTCGCAGCGCGCGACACATGGCTATGAGCTGATTAAATGCATTGAAGACCTGTCAAAGGGCGAGTATTCGCCCAGTCCAGGCATCATTTACCCGAATCTGACATGGCTGGAGGAGATGGGGGCTATTCACATCAGTGACCCTCAGGCTGCACGTAAGGCTTACGTGCTCACCGAAACGGGGCAGGCCATGCTAAAGCACGATGCACAGCCGCTGTCAGGTCTCATCGACCGGTTATCGTCTTTGGCAGTGCTGGTCAACAACCGCAGCATTCCTGAAATTGAGCAGGCGATCGATCATTTTAAAACTGCCCTGAACACGCGTCTGGCGCAGCAGGACATTACCGATGAAACCCGGCAAACAATCGTCGCTGCTCTGATGACTGCGGCAGAGGATATCAGCCGCAGTTAATCTGACGTGGACGATCAGCTGTCGTCCGATCGGTTTTTATCGATATGCCCTAGCGAACGCTCCGGAAAACAAATATCCCTTACCCGCTGCTTGAGTGCCTGAGCATCCGGGAATCCGCCATCGCGCTTGCGCTCCCACAGCAGATGTTCATCCAGGGTGATTTCAAATACGCCGCCGGTGCCGGGACGCAACGTCACGCTGGCGAGATCCTGTGCGAAGGTCTGTAACAGTTCCTGTGCCATCCACGCGGAGCGCAGCAGCCAGTTACATTGGGTACAATAGTGAATGACGACCACGGGTTTTTGCATCTTTCCCTCTCTTTATCATTAATTAACGCTCAGGCCAGCAGGGGCCGCAAGCATGCCGGCCGGGCTTTTCGCATGGGTTTTCTGTTTTCTTTATACGTTGCTAACCCTGACGCGAATCCTCACCCGTGGCAGACAGCAGCGCAAACCTTACCGCATCGCTGGCCGAAACGGTACCGGTGTGCCCCTGCGTTTATTCTGATAAAACATCAAATTAGCGGCGCCGGAACCGACAGCGAAGGGGCCGGGGTAAGGCTGTCTGACGTGAGTGGGAAGCCCTAAAAAAACAGATGGCGGTAAGTCAGGAGGCCCTCTGTAAGATGCCTCGGGACGCTCGGGACGCTCGGGACGCTCGGGACGCTCAGGTAAGCCCGTGAGCCAGGCTTGTCAGCAGTAATGCGAGCCTGCGGGCGGGGAAGATAGCCCGCCCGTAGGCTCAGTCTGGATGAGCCGGGCATTGCCAGCAGGTTAAGTTATCGCCCGCTGGCAGCACTTTCCCGGCAGCCAGAAGTGGTAAGGGAAGGGGCGAGCGGGGCAATTCAGGAACTAAGCGAATGACTGATGCGCCCGCCTTCGTCGCCCCTGGCGGAAGGCGAACGTTAAGCGCAGTCAACCACCAGACGGCCCCGAACTTTGCCATCCAGCAGATCCTGTGCGCCCTGGTGCACGTCACGCAATGGAATGACCGTTGTTATCTGGTTCAGTAACGCGTCATCCAGAAGCTGCCCCAGCCGCTGCCAGGCCTGCTGGCGCAGCGGTTTAGGGCACATCACGCTGTCTACGCCAGCCAGTGTCACACCGCGCAGAATGAAGGGCGCGACACTACCGGGCAGATCCAGGCCTTGTGCCATACCACAGGCCGCGACCACGCCGTCACGCTGGGTGCCGGCCAGCACGTTGCTCAGCGTATGGCTACCGACGCTGTCGATGGCGGCGGCCCAGCGCTCTTTCCCGAGGGGTTTACCCGGTTGAGCCAGCTCGTCGCGATCTATCACTTCGGCTGCGCCCAGGGTGGTTTTTAAATAGTCTTCATCGCTGGCTCGCCCGCTGGAGGCGATGACGTTATAGCCCAGTTTTGCCAGCAGAGAGACGCTGAAGCTGCCAACGCCTCCGCTGGCCCCGGTCACCAAAACCGGGCCGCTGGCAGGCGTAATGCCTTGTTTTTCGAGTGCCAGCACGCACAGCATGGCGGTAAAGCCCGCCGTTCCGATGGCCATGGTATTCAACGGAGTTAGCGTTTCAGGCACGGCTACCAGCCAGTCGCCAGGCACGCTGGCTTTCTGAGCCAGCCCGCCCCAGTGTTTTTCCCCGACGCCCCAGCCGGTGAGCAGCGCCGCATCGCCTTGTTTCCAGTCGGGATGGCGACTTGCTGTGACCCGTCCCACAAAGTCAATGCCCGGCACCATTGGAAACTGGCGCACAATCGGCCCTTTATTGCAGATGGCCAGCGCGTCTTTGTAGTTGAGGGTGGAATAGCTGACGTCGAGGGTGACGTCTTCATCGGGTAATTGTGTTTCGGAGAGTTCTTTTAGCTGAGAGCGGTAACCTTGTTCGTCCTTATCAATGACCATTGCCTTAAACATGTATCCTCCGTCAGGCGTAAGAATAATCAGGCAAGTTTACGCCCGATGCGTCGATTAGGGTAGGGCACTGGCCCGACAAGTGCGAGGCTTGCCGCAAACCTGAGGCATTTCAGTGGCGATTTCAGTGGCAATGAGGGAGCGACTGCCAGCGTGCTGAAAAATGCATAATTGCGCATAAATAACAGAAACTTAAGCGGTTATTCATAGGTTTATTTTTATAAGTTTTTGATATTTAATGGTTTTATATTTTTCATTTATTGACCTGATATTTAAAGTTGTCGGGTTGTTCCTGCGGATAAAAAATGACATTATGACGGCCACTTTTTTCTCGCCACCGCCCGATAACAGAGGACGCTGCCATGTCCGGTTCAATGTGCAACTGCACGTGTCCCCACTCGCCTGAATTCGCGCGCGATCTGTTCTTCGTCATGTCAGTTACACACACATCGTTCACTATGCGGTGAGGCCAACCGGGCCGCTGCTGTTGGACATGAGTAAGGACTACTCTTTACTGATGTCTATCGGTTTATCGCGTCAGACATTATTCGCCGGGGAAATTTCCCCATTGCCGTGCCTCAGGCACCCACTCCCTGACTGTTAGGGATTTGTGTTATGACACCACTGAAAATTGCTGCCAGCGCTGCTGTTGCGCCTAACCTGACCTTGAATACTGCGCGCGACGTGGTCACGCTGGATAATACTGATTTTACCGATGTGGCGGCTGTTGTCGTCTCGCTGGCTGATACGCGCAGTGGCGTGCTGGCGTTGTTACGCCACACGGGTTTTAATTTACCGGTGTTCGTTGCTAATGCCTTTGAAGAAGAGGTGATGCACCTGCCCGGCGTGACCGGCGAACTGAATGGCGAGCCGCAGGACTGGGTAGCGCTGGAAGCGGCGGCTCAGGCTTATGAAGCCGCGCTGCTGCCCCCGTTTTTTGAAACGCTGACCCGCTATGTTGATATGCAGAACAGCACCTTTGCCTGTCCGGGCCATCAGGGCGGCGCATTTTTCAAAAAGCACCCAGCGGGTAAGCAATTTTTTGATTTCTATGGCGAGAACGTTTTTCGTTCGGACATGTGTAACGCTGACGTCAAGCTGGGCGACCTGCTGATTCACGAGGGGTCGGCTAAGCATGCGCAAAAGTTTGCCGCCAAAGTGTTTAACGCGGATAAAACCTACTTTGTGTTAAATGGCACGTCAAGCGCGAACAAAGTGGTCACCAATGCGTTGCTGACGCGCGGTGATTTAGTGCTTTTTGACCGCAATAATCACAAGTCCAACCATCATGGTGCGCTGATTCAGGCGGGCGCGACGCCGGTTTACCTTGAAGCGGCCCGTAATCCGTTTGGCTTCATCGGCGGCATTGATGCGCACTGTTTCGATGATGGCTACCTGCGCGAACAGATCAAGAAAGTGGCGCCTGAAAGGGCTAACGAGGCGCGTCCCTTCCGGCTGGCGATTATCCAGTTGGGCACCTACGACGGCACGGTATACAACGCGCGGCAGGTGGTGGATCGCATTGGGCATCTGTGTGACTACATTCTGTTTGACTCGGCCTGGCTGGGCTATGAGCAGTTTATTCCGCTGATGGAAGGCTGTTCTCCACTGACGCTGGAGTTGAACGAAAACGATCCCGGCATTTTTGTTACCCAGTCAGTGCACAAGCAGCTGGCGGGCTTTTCGCAGACCTCCCAGATCCACAAGAAAGATAACCATATTCGTGGGCAAAAGCGTTTCTGCCCGCATAAGCGCCTGAATAACGCGTTCATGCTGCACGCTTCAACCAGCCCGTTCTATCCGCTGTTTGCCGCGCTGGATATTAACGCCAAAATGCATCAGGGCGAGGCGGGGCGCCGCATGTGGGATGAGTGCGTGATGCTGGGGATCGAGGCACGTAAAGCGATCTTTGATCGTTGTGACATGATCCTGCCTTTCGTGCCGGAAAGGGTAAACGGGCAACGCTGGCAGGATGCACCAACGGAAGCGATCGCTCGCGATCTGCAGTATTTCAGCTTTGAACCCAACGCTAAATGGCACGGTTTCGCCGGATACGATCGCGATCAGTACCGTGTCGATCCCTGCAAGCTGTTGCTGACCACGCCAGGCATTGACGCCGCCAGCGGTGAATATGCTGAGTTTGGCATCCCGGCGACCATTCTGGCGAATTACCTGCGTGAAAACGGCATCGTGCCGGAAAAATGCGATCTCAATTCTATTCTGTTCCTGCTGACTCCAGCCGAAAGTCCGGAAAAAATGGCGATGTTGGTGGCGATGCTGGCGCAGTTCGAGCAGCATGTAAAAGACGATACGCTGCTAGCCGAAGTGTTGCCGACGATGTACCGCAAAAACGCTAAACGCTATGCGGGTTATACCTTGCGCCGTCTGTGTCAGGAGATGCACGACCTGTACGTAAGCTATAACGTAAAAGACCTGCAGCGCATGATGTTCCGCGAGCAGGGGCTGCCGCAGGTTAAGGTGAACCCACAGGATGCGCATCAGGCTTACATTCGTGGCGAAGTCGAACTGGTACCTATTGCAACGGCAGAAGGTCGCATCGCGGCGGAAGGCGCTCTGCCTTATCCACCGGGCGTCCTTTGTGTGGTTCCGGGCGAAACATGGGGTGGGGCGGTACAGCGCTATTTTCTGGCACTGGAAGCGGGCATCAATCAACTGCCCGGTTTTTCGCCGGAGCTGCAAGGGGTTTACACCGAGGAAGGCGCTGACGGACGTAAGTATCTGGTGGCGAATATGATGGTGCAATGAGTTTGAGTTATGCCTGGGCGGCGGCTTATTACCAGGATTTCGGCGGATGGCCTGTCATCAGGCTCTGAGAAGGTTTCGCTCGCCAGGCGGCAGGGAGTTTCAGTTTGCCCCTGCGGGCGACCGACAAGGGGCCGCCAGCCGCCGCGGCCCCTTGACCCCGGGCTCCCGTCCTGCCCACCCGCCGCTGCGCGGTCCCTTCGCTGCTTCAGGATTTCTGCCGGACCGCCAGGACGCGCCATCCCTGGCGCGGCCCGGCTCTCGCCGACGTCCTGTCGGCTCATCCGGAAATCCCTCATCCGCTCAGCGAGTGGGAAGGCCGCCTAAAACCCCCGCTTCGATAGCTGTGTTAAAGCCACTTCCTGCATCGCTTTATAAAATAGGGAATGATTTATATAATTGATATTCAATGATTTTTAATTTTAAGCCTTTAAACATAAATTACAGGCGATACAGTTTTTACAAGAAAATTAAAGATCATACAGACGAGGGTTTGCAGGAGGCATCCGGAGCGCTGAGGAAAGAATGGAGGCCAGGGCGGAGCGGCAGGGATGCCGCGCAGAGGACGGCTGCGCCAGGGAAGGCGCATCCGGCCGGCCCGTCAGGCCGCAGTGAGTGACGAAGGAACAGCGACGGCTGCCGGGCGCCGGGATTGTTAAGGGGCTGGCGTAAGCCCCTTAACACGTCCGCCTGCACGGGCAGGCTGAAACTGCCCATCGCCTGGCGGGCGGAACCTTATCAGAGGCAGAGGACAGAACCCCATCGCCTGGCGGGCGGAACCTTCTCAGCGCCAGAAAAGAACCCCAGCGCCTTGCGCGCAAAAACCTCTCTGCGCCAGCAATCCCCCGCCAGGGGAAACCCTTCGTCATCAATACCGATGGTAGCTCCGCTGCGCCGAGCTCACCTTATACAAATAACGCCGCGATTCCGCAGACGGATGCTGTTTAGACAGCGTCTGATAAACCTGACTGGGTGACATGCTGTTAATGATAGTGACCGCACGATCCTTATCGCTGGAGAACACGCGCAGCACGCTGCCTGCACCGCCGTTATAGGCGGTAATGACCGCGTAGCGACGCGACAGCGGATCCTGAATGCCTGCCAGATAGCTGCGCTGCAGCAATGACAGGTAAGCCGTACCGGCATCAATGTTGTTCTCGGGATCCAGCAGGTAGCTGCGGCTTGGTTTGCCCCATTTACCCTTCATACGGAATACATCGACGCCCGCAGTATGCTGTACCACCTGCATTAAACCCAGTGCGTCAGAATGGCTGACGGCGTAGGGGTTAAAACTGGATTCGGTCTGCATAATCGCGAGGATCAGAGACGCATCAACACCATATTGCTCAGCAGCCTTGCGCACCATCGGCAGATATTTATGCGCACGCTTATCAAGATGGTTCGGCACCATCGGGATGGTAACCGAGTAGATTACGTGCAGGCCGGAATTGCGACGCTGCAGTTTATTCGCAATCAAATAGTCCGCAAACGCCTGAGCGCGGCCCTGCCAGCGGATGGCCTGCCCGGTGTTATCCAGTACCTGTCCGTAAAGCAGCGGTTCTTTACTGATTTGGATATCGTTGACATCAGAATAAAGATCGACATTGCCCGGATCGTCGCCGATCAGCAAGGTGGTCACGATCGCCTGACGCAGGCTGGCAGCGGGATCGGTACCGGAAATGGTCTCAATCGTGATGTTACCGCTTTCAAAGTTGATATGGCTGCGGGTGTAATAGTTGTCGGTGTATTTGACGTAGTCTTTCGGTCCGGCAATCAGAACCTCATTGATCCCCCAGATGTTCTCAATGTTATGGGCGAACTGCCCCATCAGGATGTCAAATCCGTTGGTGTCCTTCACCCACTCTTCTGAATAGGTCGGGTTCTTTTTGCCGGAACAGGAAACTAAAAGGGGTGCAATCACCAGCAGGGCTATCAGCTTTTTATTCATCTAAAATACATGCCTGACCTGGAAAACGGCCCCAGTACTGAGGCCAAAAAAAGTTATGCTTCGGGTGGCGTATAGCCTTCAATATGAACGTCTTTGCCTTCGAACAGGAAGTTAATCATTTCCTTTTCCAGCACTTTGCGATCTTCGGGGTTCATCATGTTGAGTTTTTTCTCGTTGATCAGCATCGTCTGCTTAGCCATCCATTGCTGCCAGGCTTCTTTCGAGATTTCATTGTAAATGCGTTTTCCCAGATCGCCAGGGTAGAGTTGGAAATCTTGCCCTTCAGCATCACGTTGTAAAAAAGTACAAAAAATAGTGCGGCTCATTATTCTTCCTCGTTAATCTCACAGCTGCCTAAAGGCAACTGCTGGGGATGGCGCAGTTCGTGCAAAAGACGCTCTACAGGTGCGGCTAATCCCACAGGCGGCGGCAGCGTTAAGTTATACCAGAGACCGCCAGCTTCATCCATTAATGCCCCGGCAGAAGGCCATGACAGCCACATTGGGACAATATCCAGATGGAAATGGCTAAAGGTATGACGAAATGCCGTAAGCTGCTGGGGTTTGGCGTGAATGCCGCGCGCATGCAGCCAGTCGGTCATCGCCTCTTCAGTGGTGAATTGCGGGAAGCAGAATAAACCGCCCCACAGGCCCACCGGCGGACGCTGCTCCAGCCAGACCTTGTCGCCATGTTGCATCATCAAAAACCAACCGCTGCGTTCCGGCAACGTCTGCTTCGGCTTTTTACCCGGATAGCTGGCCCAGCTGTTGTTAGCCCTTGCTTCGCATCCGCTGTTGAGCGGGCAGATGTCGCATTTTGGTCTGGATCGCGTGCACACCATGGCACCCAGATCCATCATCGCCTGGTTAAACTGGCTGACGCCTTGAGCAGGCGTGACCTCTTCGCTGATTTGCCAGAGCCGCTTTTCCACATCCCTCTTACCCGGCCAGCCGCCTACCGCGTAGCAACGCGCTAAAACCCGTTTAACGTTGCCATCGAGAATAGGGAAATGCAGACCCAGCGACAGAGATAAAATCGCGCCAGCGGTGGATCGGCCAACGCCGGGTAAAGCGGCGACCTCATCATAGTGGCGGGGAAACTCACCGCCATGAAGGTCCACCACCTGTTTTGCCGCTTTATGCAGGTTGCGCGCACGGGCGTAATAGCCCAGACCGGTCCAGAGATGCAGCACCTCATCCAGGGGCGCGGCGGCCAGATCGCTGACGTCAGGAAACCGCGCCATGAAGCGCTCAAAATAGGGGATAACCGTGGCAACCTGAGTTTGCTGCAACATGACTTCGGACAGCCACACCTTGTAGGGTGTTTTTTCCAGCTGCCACGGCAGGGTTTTGCGGCCAAAGCGCTGATACCAGTCCAGCACCTGTTGCGCGAACTGCGGGGCTTGCATCATAAAAAGGATATTTCCGTGATTACGCGATATTCGGGCAGGAATTCCAGCATAAGCGCCAGTGAGAGTAAACCGGAAGATTGAAAAGGCCTGTTTCATACCGGCCTGTCTGTCCCGTGCGGCAGCGTCGTGCCGGGCCTGACAATATCAGGAGCCGCCGGGAGACAGTAGCAGGCCAGACGATGTGAATCCGGCCCGCGACATCTTTCACAGAAGCCTGCAAAGGGCTTTTACTGGTCAGACGTTGATCTTGTCTTGCATCCTGAGCGGGAGGGTTTCTGGCTCCTGCGGTTTACGGTATTTATCGAGCAGATGGATCTGGATTTTCCGCAGCATATCGCCGTTCAGCTTATAGAAGCGGAAATAGAGCAGTAGCGTCAGCATAAAAAACAAAGCCGGCAGCGCAATCATAATAAATTGCATGCCTACAAGGGTTTCCTGCGACTGTACGATATTGGGCATATAGCCAATCATGCCCAGCACCACGGCGATAAAGAAAGCGGCAAAGGCGGAGCCGCCTTTCACCACCATCGTCTGCACTGAATAGGCGATGCTCTCGCAGCGCACGTGCAGCTTGTATTCGCCGTAATCAACGGTGTCCGCCACCATAATGACCTGGAGCACCCAGAAAAGCGCGGTACCGGTGTTTAACAGGATGCCGGCCACCACAATCAGCAGCGTTGAGTGATAGCCTGCCAGTGCCATAGCGAACAGCACGCCACAGCTCAGTATCGGCAGCGCGGACGCGCCCGCCCACAGAATGCGGCGCGACAGGATGTTTACCAGTTTCGGGAACAGGATTAACGTGACGAGGTTTGCCGCGCCTGCATAAGAGAGGTAGTAGGGAAACAGCCCGGCATCGCCGATGACGTAGGTGAAATAGTAAATGGCAAAGCCGGTAATGATGTTAGCCGCGATGTTGTAAGCCAGCGCCATTCCCAGCAGGCAGGAAAGCTGATCGTTACGGTAAATGAGGGCAACAATGGCTTTTAGCCCCAGGCGGTCACTGCCTGAGGTTTCGTCGCGGGTGGACGAATAGACTTCATGCACGTTTCGCAGCGTGACTAACATGGAGACGATAAAAAAGGCGATTAACACCAGGGTAAACATCTGGAAGCCTAAGCCACGATTGTCGCCGCCAACATAACTGACAAAGGGCAGGGCCAGGCCTGCGGTAACAAACCCGGCAAGGCTGGCGAAAAAGCGTGGCCAGGGAACCAGCTGTTCACGTTCGCGCTTGTCCAGCGTGATGGTAGGCACCAGCGACCAGAACGGAATATCCATAATGGTGTAGGTCATGCCCCACAAGATATACGTCACACAGACATAAATAACCTGCGTGGTGCCTTCAAACAGATGGGCGCTAAACAACAGGAACAGCACCAGCGAGTTTGCCAGCGTGCCTGCAAAAATCCAGGGTTTGAATTTCCCCCAGCGCGATCGCGTGGCATTTACGATCCAGCCCATGATCGGATCGTTTATTGCGTCCCAGATCCTGGCCACTAAAAACAGCGTACCGACGAGGCTAACCGATAAACCTACCACGTCGGTGTAGTAATACATCAGGTACATATAAACAATGCCAATAGCAAAATCTTTCCCAAATGCGCCGAATCCATAGCTGAGTTTTGTCGTTATTGAAATGCTCATCGGGTACCGGGACGCTGTTGCCAGCGCCCGCCTTCTGTTAAGGAATAGAGCCGCAGCCGGACAGCACGCCCGGAGACACGGGCATTATTTGTGCAGCCAGGCGGGCAGCCAGTCCCCGTGTTCGGCGATCAGCTCATCCACCAGCGCATAAATCTCCTCAATGCCCAGCACCGCCGCCGTATGGGGATCCAGCATGGCCGCGTGGTAAACCCGGTCAGGGTTTTCGGTCAGGATGGCTTCGGTCAGCAGCGTCTGCACGTTGATATTGGTTTGCATCATGGCTGCCAGATGTGAGGGCAGGGTTCCCACCTTCGTAGGCTGAATCCCGTTGGCATCCACCAGGCAGGCGACCTCAACACAGCATCCCTGCGGCAGGTTGTCGATCAATGCATCGTTACGCACGTTGCCGTAAATCACGGCCGGTTCACCTGTCCAGATGGCATTCATAATGGCGCTGGCATATTCGCGCGAGGGTTTGCTTTCAATACGCTCAGCGCGCTTGTAATGTTCAAGCTCGGTACGCCAGTTATCCAGCTGCTCGACGCAGCGTTTGGGATACTCATCCAGCGGGATCTGGTAGCGCGCAATCAGATCCTCTCGTCCCGGCTTGATAAACCAGGGCGTATATTCTGCAAAATGTTCTGAAGACTCGGTGACGAAATAGCCCAGTTTTTTGAACATCTCATAGCGCACAATGTTGGGACAGCGCGTATTGCCATGCATGTTGGGTTTCGGTACCTGCCCGGCGTCAAAAGCGGCAAGCAGTTCCGGGTAGAGATTCACATAAGCCCCGTCTGCAGTTTTACGCTCCAGCTCCAGGTAAAAGGCCATGTGGTTGATGCCGGCAGAGCGGTAACGTAAATCGGCCGGGTTAAGATTGAGATCGTAAGCCAGCTCTTCCGCCGTTCCCTGAACGGAATGGCACAGGCCAACCTGTTTGATATGCGGATAACGCGCGTACATCGCCCAGGTGTTCATCGCCATGGGGTTAACGTAATTAAGCATGGTGGCATCAGGACATACTGCCGTCATGTCTTCACAAATCTGCCAGAGATGCGGGATGGTGCGCAGCGCGCGCATGATGCCGCCCGGGCCAAGCGTGTCGGCGATGGTCTGCTCAAGACCGTAACGCTTACACACCGCAAAATCAGTGAGGGTACAGGGTTCATAGCCGCCTATCTGAAACGCGACCACGACAAAATCGGCATCCGCTAATGCCGCTTTCTGGTCGGTGTGGCAGGTGATTCTTCCGGCCGCACCAGCCGAACTCATCAGCTTACTGACCACGGTAAAGGACTCTTCAAGCCGGGTCGCATCAATATCCATCAACGCGATATGGGCGGATTTCAGCGCATCGCGGTGAAAGACATCGCCAAGGATATTTTTGACGAAAATAGTGGAACCCGCGCCAATAAAGGTAATTTTGGGTGCAGACATCAGGACGCTCCATTGCAAGGTTGGATAACGCCAGAATGTCACGCCATTCATCGAGAAACTTCCGCCTTACGGAACGAGCATTCCCACAAACTCAGATCTGATGCTGGCGGCGAGCAGATCTGAGTTTTCGGGATAAATTTGCACGGAAAGAAGAGTATCTGGTGTGCTAACAGGCGAAAACGCCATGCTGACCGCGCATTTCTCGCCTCTGAGACTGGCCTGAGCCGTTCAGATATGGCAGGGTTCTGATAATTCAGGAGAGGGAATGATGATTATGCAGCCTGTCGTACCACTTCCGCCCGACCCGCATATGTGCAGCAGCGATGAAAAGCAGACCCGCAGCCCGCTGTCGCTCTATTCTGAATATCAGCGCATGGATATCGAACTGCGTCCGCCGCTGGCCATGACCACCAGCCACTGGCACGGTCAGGTTGAGGTGAATGTGCCGTTTGACGGTGACGTGGAGTACCTCATTAATAACGAGGTCGTTCAGATCAAGCAGGGTTACATCACCCTGTTTTGGGCCTGTACGCCACATCAACTCACCCGTCCCGGACGCTGCCAGAACATGGCTATTCTGAACCTGCCGATGCATCTGTTTTTGTCCTGGCCGCTCGACAGGGAGTTAATCAATCATGTCACCCACGGCATGGTGATTAAATCTGTGGCGAAGCAGCAGCTCAGCGCCTTTGAAGTGCAGCGCTGGCAGCAGGAGCTGAACAGTCCCGACGAACAGATTCGCCAGCTTGCCGTTGATGAAATTGGTCTGATGCTTAAGCGCTTTAGTTTGTCGGGATGGCAGCCGGTGCTGGTGAACAAAACGTCGCGCACGCACAAGAACAGCGTTTCGCGCCACGCTCAGTTTTATGTCAGCCAGATGCTGGAGTTTATCGCAGATAACTACGATCAGGCTTTAACCATCAATGACGTGGCCGAACACGTTAAACTCAATGCGAATTATGCGATGGGCATTTTTCAGCGCGTGATGCAGCTGACGCTAAAACAGTACATCACGGCCATGCGGATCAATCATGTCAGGGCGCTCCTGAGCGATACCGATATCACCGTTCTGGATGTGGCGCTGACGGCCGGTTTCCGCTCCAGCAGCCGTTTTTACAGCACGTTTGCCAGGTATGTTGGCATGTCTCCTCAGCAGTACCGCAAGCTGAGCCAGCAGCGGCGGCAGACAATGTCTTTATAAGTTTCCGATAGCGTTGGCCGTCTTTGCCTGCAGGCTGGCATCATAACAAGGAAATTTTTGCGGTTTACTCTACACTCTGGCAGGAAATTGCGCTTCAGGGCACGCAGGAATAAAGCAGAACGTGGCAAAGGCTTGCTTCTGCTTTTGAACTTTGCATAATGCCCGTTTCCCAGAACAGGCAAACCAGCAGGCTTCAACATGATTAATGATGTCATCACCCCGGAATTTGATGAGAATGGACGCCCGTTGCGTCGGATTCGCAGTTTTGTGCGCCGCCAGGGCCGCTTAACCAAAGGCCAGCAGTTGGCGCTGGATAACTACTGGCCAGAGATGGGTGTTGAATATCAGCCTGATCCCGTAGATTTGCCCGCGCTGTTTGGCCGCGAAGCCCCGGTAACGCTGGAGATCGGCTTTGGCATGGGGGCCTCGCTGGTGACCATGGCGCAAAACACTCCCCACCAAAACTTCCTGGGAATTGAAGTGCACGCGCCAGGCGTAGGTGCCTGCCTGGCCTCGGCGAAAGAAGCCGACGTCAGCAATCTGCGCGTGATGTGCCATGATGCGGTTGAAGTGCTGGAAAAGATGATCCCTGATAACTCACTGCGCATGGTTCAGCTGTTCTTTCCCGATCCGTGGCACAAAGCCCGTCACAATAAACGCCGTATCGTGCAGGTGCCTTTCGCCGAGTTGGTGATGCGTAAGCTCAAGCTGGGTGGCGTATTCCATATGGCAACCGACTGGGAAGCTTATGCAGAACATATGCTTGAGGTCATGAGCAGCATCGCAGGTTATCGTAACCTGTCTGAAGACAGCACCTATGTGCCGCGTCCTGAAACGCGTCCATTGACAAAATTTGAGCAGCGCGGGCAGCGTTTAGGCCATGGCGTATGGGATTTAATGTTTGAGAGGGTGAAATAATGGCCACACAACGCAGCCGCCGTTTACGTAAAAAATTACATATCGATGAATTCCAGGAACTGGGCTTTTCCGTGGCCTGGCGTTTTCCTGAAGGCACGTCTGAAAGTGACATCGATGAAACCCTGAACCAGTTCATCAACGAAGCGATCGATCCTAATGGTCTGGCTTACGATGGCAGCGGTTATCTGGCGTGGGAAGGGCTGATTTGCCTGCAGCAAACCGGTAAATGCACCGATGAGCATCGTGAACTCGTGCGCAAGTGGCTGGAAGACCGCAAGCTGCAGGATGTGAAAGTTACCGAACTCTTTGACGTCTGGTGGGACTAAGTTACCAGCAGTGTCGCTTTCACACCCAGACAGGGAGATTGTATGATTCGTAACGCGCTGGTCGCCGGCCTTTTACTGGCGGCAACGCAGGCCCAGGCTGCCTGGGAGTGCAGTGTCAAACCGCAGGATGATGTTGTGATTACGCCACAAAGCGTGCAGGTGGTGGGCGCAAATGGCAATCTGCAGATATCGACGCTGGGGGATGTACAGTTCAACGGTCAGAAGAAGGCCCTGAACGCCGCTAACCGTCAGAAGGCGATTGATTATCAAAATGCCTTACGCCGCGATCTTCCCTGGATCGATAACGGAGCAACATCCCGTCTGGAGAAAGGGCGTGCCGCGCTGGATAACATCATTACTCAGCAGGTTGGCGAATCCAGCCGGTTACATAGCCGACTGGCTACGCTGAATACGCAGTTAAAAACCCAGATGAACCGTATTATTGAGCATCGCAGCGATGGTTTAACCTTCCATCATCAGGCGATCGATCAGGTGCGTGCCGATGGTCAGCAGCTGGTTAATCAGGCGATGGGCGGTATTCTGCAGGACAGCATCAATGAGATGGGCAGCAAGGCGATGTCCAACGGTGGCGGTAGCGGTTTGCAGGGCTTGATGGGCAATCTTGGCGGCCTGCAAAACGCCATTCAGAGCGAGTGGAACAATCAGGAAGCCGATTTCCAGCAGTTTGGCAAAGCGGTTTGTAACCGGGTGATTACGCTTGAGAATGACCGTAAAGCCCTGGTCGGTTCGCTGAAATAGTGCTTTTCAGACGGCCTGCGCCGCCTGGTCGTCTGCCTTTCATCTTTAACGTCACGCCGCCACGGCTGGCGTTTTTTCTGCTTCAGCAAGTTGGTGAAAAAAGGGGCTGGAGTCAGCCCCTGATGCCTGTCAATCGTTATTGGCCTCTTTGACGACCGTTTTGCTACGGGCGACATAGTTATAGATAACCAGCAGGGCAAAAATTCCAGTGATCACCATGGTAATGGTCCCTTTATCAAGGAATCTGGCCATATTCCCCAACAGAATCCCCGTGACGCCGAAGTCGGTGTCTGAGAAGGTGGTATTCGTCAGGCCGATGGCGCCCAGGACAGGCAATAAGGCGACCGGGAGGAAGGTAATCAGAATACCGTGGGCAAAGGCACCTAACATGGCTCCGCGTTTCCCGCCGGTAGCATTACCAAAAACGCCTGCGGTTGCGCCGCAGAAAAAGTGCGGTACCACGCCAGGCAGAATTAATATCCAGTGCAGCTGTCCCAGAATAAACAGCCCGACCAGGCCGCCGATAAAGCTGGAAATAAAACCGACCAGAACGGCGTTAGGCGCATAGGGGAACACAATAGGGCAGTCGAGTGCCGGACGCGCGCTTGGCACCAACTTCTCTGAAAATCCGGTAAACGCCGGCACAATTTCGGCCAGAATCAAACGCACGCCCTGGAGGATAATAAAAACACCGGCAGCGAAGGTAATGGCCTGCACAAAGGAGTACACCAGATAGTTTTGCCCGTGGCTGAACTGACTCTCCACGTATTCTCTGCCTGCCGAAATGGACAAAATAAAATAGATGACCATCATCGTCAGGGAAATAGAGATGGTGCTGTCACGCAAAAAACTCAGGTTTTTTGGCATGTTCATCTCTTCGGTGGATTTAGAACCTTTGCCCACCAAAGAACCTATCCAGCCCGACAGGACATAGCCAACCGTACCGGTGTGCGCCAGCGCGACCTGATCGTGCCCAATGATTTTACGCATGTAGGGCTGCGCCAGTGCCGGGAAAAAGGCCATTAACATGCCCAGCGTCAGCGAGCCGGTATAGATAAGCTGCACGCCCTCGAAACCCGCCACCGAAAGAATAATCGCGATCATGCAGGCCATATAAAAAGTGACATGACCAGAGAGGTAGATATATTTCAGACGCGTAAAGCGGGCGACGGTAATATTGGCCACCATGCCGAAGGCCATAATCAGCGTCGTGGGTGCACCATACTTCGCCAGGGCGATAGAAACCATCGCCTCGTTATTGGGAATAATGCCCTGGACGTTGAACGCGTGTTTGAAAATATCCCCCAGCGGCGTCAGCGATCCCACTAACACCGTGGCACCACCTGCCAGTACTAAAAAACCCAGGATGGTTTTTACCGTACCCTTTATCACATCCGGCAGCGGTTTACGTTGCGCTATCAGACCGAACATGGCGACCAGCCCGACCAGAATAGAGGGGACTTTCAGCACGTCGACAACTACCAGTAAAAGGTTTTGTATAAACATAATAACCTCAGCGGTAAGTGTTCTTTTTTAAGTGGGTGACAGGGTTATTTATTGAAGTAGTCGCGAATTTTCTGCTCAACTTCCTTCAGGTCGATAATGTTATTGATAATGATGACTTTTTCCGGTGGCAGGTTAGCGCTATAGGCGATGTCTTTTGCCATCACGAACACATCTGCCACGTCTGGCGTGACCGAACCGAGATCGGCGTGTTCAACGTCTGCCGTCATATCCATCGCTTTAAGCACTTTTTTGATGTTCATTTCCATCATGAAGCTGCTTCCCAGGCCTGAACCACAAACTGCCATAATTTTCATAAAAACCTCTTTTAATTTTAACGAGTTAAAGGGATATGCTGTCTGCTAACAACAGGGCACAGAGTGCGTGTTGGCTTTGTGCCTGATAAACGCGTTCCATCACGTCGTCATCGGTAAGCACCTCAGCCAGCTGGGAGATCATCTCAATGTGGCTGTTGCTGTCAGGGGCGGAGAACATAAAAAGGATATCGACAGGATCATTCTCTCCTGCATCAAAGGTGACCGGGTTAGCCAGCTTGACTACGGATAATCCCAACTTTTTGGCACCCTGCTCAGGGCGGGCATGCGGCATGGCAATGCGCGGCGCAATAACGAAGTAGGGACCGGTTTCCTGTTTGAGGCGGATGATGGTGTCAATGTAATCCTGTGAAATCGCCCCCTCATTAAGAAGAGGATCGCCCGCAACCTGAATCGCGGCTTTCCAGTCGGATACGCGCTCAATATATTGAATTTTTTCAGCATTCAGCCATTGGGTCAGATTCGGCATACAATGTCCTGGATAAAAGGTTAGGCAAAAAAGTCAGCCAGCTGGCTTCCAGAATTCATCAAGCTGTACAGTCATCTTTCTCTGTTTATCCCTGCGGCTTTGCCTTTTTTATTTCATCTGACAAAACCACTCACGGCAGAGGGATAAACGAAAATGACATTAACTTACTCTAAAACAAGATATTAATTTAAGTCTCACTCGTCAGTTCTGACAAATTGCTGTTGCAAAAACCGGCTTGTACGTATAGACATGTTTAAGCTGTCTAGTCATCTTGATGATGCACCTCGACCTGTACAGATACAATATGCAAGAATCATTTCTGGCGGGGCGCGTGGAGTTTGAGTGCAAAATCGTTAGCTGGATCACATCTGGATCTTTGCTCACGGGCACGTCGTGACTAAAACCGGGCCTGCAGGGTTTGCTGCAGGGCACCGCAGGCACGGGCACACTATTCGGGAATATGCTGATGTTCGATGGCATTACAGAGAAGCAAAAAGAGGTAGTCGACTATATCCTGACAAAGATCATGCAGGATGGACTGCTGCCGGGCGATAAGCTGGACACGGAAATCGCGATTGCTAAGAACATTGGTATTACCCGGGCGACGGTGCGGGAAGCCACCCGCATTCTTATTGAGCAACAGCGTATTTATCGGGTGAAAGGCTCCGGGCTGTTCGTGGGGTCCATCGGCAAGAGTAATCACTCAGGCCGGTTTCATGCGCTTTCCCCGTTTGATTATCAGGCACACAAAAAAGGGCATAAAGCGGTCAGAAAGGTGCTGACTGCCAGCATCATTAAAGTGCCCGGGCCGGATATGGCGCAGGCTTTACGCATCAAGAACAGTGACCAGATTTACAAAATTGTTCGTCTGATGTGTTTTGATGACATCCCCGTTGCGCTGGAATATATCCACCTGCCTGTCAGCCTGTTTAGCAGCATGGAGTTTGGACGACTGGAGATCTCAAAATATTCGTACATTGAACAGATCACCGGCAAGAAAATTCAGCGTCGCGATCAGCAACTGAATGCCATCAATGTTACCGATGGTGAGCAGCTCAGACTATTGAATTTTAATGCGAATGAGGCGGCGCTGGAGATCAACGAAACCGTCTATCTGGATGATGGTATGCCCTGTGAGGTCAACATCGCCATTATAAATACGAAGCTGTTACAACTGAGACAGAATACCGAACGCGGTTGATGTTCGCGCAAACGGCCCGGTCGCTTTAGTGATGCTTCCGGGCCGGTAATGCACTAGGCTTCCGCTAAAAACAGCTCCAGCAACGAGTTCAGAAACAGTTTCCCTTTCTCTGTAATCTGCCAGTGTTCCGGCGATTCAGTGATGTAACCTGCGGCAATGGCCTCGTCGAGCTGTGGGCGAATCAGCGTTTCATGCAGCCCGGTATAGCGGCTAAAGTCTGCACGCGGCGCGGCCTCCAGCAGACGAAAACGGTTCATGAAGAACTCAAAAGGCTTATCCTCGTCTGCAACGTCGTACTGCTTATCGAGATAATTGCCCTTCATAAAGCCACGCGGATGGCGCACTTTTACGGTACGGACAATACGGCCATCTGGCTGAGTCAGTTTGCCATGCGCACCACAACCAATGCCCAGATAATCGCCAAAGCGCCAGTAGTTCAGGTTGTGCTCACAGCGGTAGCCCGGTTTAGCATAGGCCGAGGTTTCGTATTGCTCATAACCTGCCGCAGTCAGCAACTGGTGGCCCTGCTCAAAAATATCCCATAGCGCATCATCATCCGGCAGGGTTGGCGGGCGAGAGCCAAACAGCGTATTGGGCTCAATCGTGAGCTGATACCAGGAGAGATGCGGCGGGTTGAGCGCAATCGCCTGGCGCAAATCATCCAGCGCCTCGGCCAGCGACTGATCGGGCAGGCCGTGCATCAGGTCAAGGTTGAAGCTGCGCAGCCCTAAACCCTGTGCCAGTGCTGCGGCACGCTTCGCTTCTTCCGGTCCGTGAATACGGCCCAGACGTTCCAGTTTCTGCGGGCTGAAGCTCTGGACACCAATCGAGATTCGGTTAATACCGGCGCGTTGATAGGCGCTGAAGCGATCCGCTTCCACCGTGCCCGGATTGGCTTCCATCGTGACTTCAGCATCGGCTGTCAGCGTCAGCCGCTCGCGTACGCCATCCATCAACATCTGCATGGCGCTGCTGCTTAACAGGCTTGGCGTCCCGCCGCCAATAAAGATCGTGCGAACCTCACGACCCTGAATCAGCGGCAGGTCGTGTTCAAGATCGCGCAGCAGGTGCTGCACATACTCAACGTGCGGCACCTCATCCTTTAATGCGTGAGAATTAAAATCGCAGTAGGGGCATTTCTGTACACACCAGGGAATGTGGATGTACAAACTCAGAGGCGGTAAATCAGGCATTACGCATCGCTTCCAGTAACAGCGTCAATGCTTTACCACGATGAGAGACTTTTCCTTTCTCTGCCTTAGTCAGTTCGGCTGCGGTTTTACCCAGTGCCGGAACCCAGAACACCGGATCGTAACCAAAGCCACCTTCACCGGCTGCCGTTCGGGTAATTTCCCCTTCCCAGGCACCGTGGAAGACCAGCGGCGTTGGGTCGGCAGCATGACGTAGATAAACCAGCACGCAGTGAAACTGCGCCTGACGTTGTCCGTCAGGCGTGTTTTCCAGAGCCTGAAGCAGCTTTTCCAGATTCTGCTGGTCGCTGGCGTCTTCACCAGCATAGCGGGCTGAGTAGATCCCGGGCGCGCCACCCAGCGCATTCACGGCCAGGCCAGAGTCATCTGCGATAGCCGGCAGGCCGGTCACCTGCGCGGCATGGCGCGCTTTCAGGATGGCATTTTCAATAAAGGTCAGGCCGGTTTCCTCGGCGGATTCCACGCCAAGTTCGGTTTGCGCCACGACATCCAGACCAAAGTCAGCGAGCAGATCCGCCAGCTCACGTACTTTGCCGGGATTGCCGGTGGCAAGAACAACTTTTTGCATAACAGTTCCAGTTTGATTCATTTACAGCAAATACCAGAGACCCGGGAACAGATCCATGCCAAGGAAATTGAGGGCATACAGCACCAGAATCACGATCATGGCTGAGAAGTCGATGCCGCCCATGGCAGGAAGAATACGACGAATCGGCGCCATTAACGGCTCGGTCAACTGAATCAGCACATAGTCCATCGGGCCGCGGCCCTGACTGATCCAGCTCATCAGGGAGCGAATGATAATGACCCAGAACACCAGATAACCTGCAGATTTCAACAGCGACAGCAGGCCAACCAGCAAATTCGTGGGATCGACAGAGAACACGCCGACCTGAATCAGCAGCAGAAGGGGATATTTAAGCGTTGTCAGCACAAAGGCCAACAGCAGGGAGGCCGTATCAATCGGACCCAGAGCCGGAAGGATACGACGCAGGGGTTTTACAATCGGCTGGGTAATCTTCACGACAAACTGCGCAAGCGGGTTATAAAAATCACAACGTGACCACTGCATCCAGATGCGCAGCAGCAGCACCATGACGTAGAGATCGATTAGCGTTTTTACTAAAAACGTCATTGTTAACATGAAGTTCCTCAATTATTGTTGTGAAGGTTGTGTGTAATCTCGCGCGCCAAAAATGGCGGTGCCAATGCGCACCATCGTACTGCCAGCGGCAATTGCCGCCTCCATGTCATCGCTCATCCCAAGGGAAAGCGTATCAACGTCGCTATACTGCTGTTTAAGCTGGTCAAAAGCATCCGCCATTTGCTGGCATACCGCCAGCTGTCGCTGATAATCTTCTTCGGGTGCCGGAATCGCCATCAGCCCGCGCAAACGCAAACGCGGCATTGTCAGGATGTCCTGAGCCAGTCCGGCAACCGCCTCCAGCATGATGCCAGATTTGCTGTTTTCATCACTGATATTTACCTGGATTAAGACATTGAGCGGCGGCAGATGTTCAGGCCGCTGATCGTTAAGACGCTGTGCGATCTTCTGACGATCGACCGTATGACACCAGGCAAAGTGTTCAGCGACCAGGCGGCTTTTATTGGACTGCAGCGGGCCAATGAAGTGCCAGGTCAAGGCAGGATGTGAGGTCAGTGACTGAATCTTTTCAACCCCTTCCTGAACGTAATTCTCACCAAAATCGATCTGTCCCGCCGCTGCGGCTTCTTCGACCGCGCTCGCAGGCTTTGTTTTGCTCACTGCAAGTAGCGTAATTTCTTCTGGCGACCGGCCGCAACGGGTTGCAGCAGCAGCGATTCGCTGACGGACTTGCTGTAAGTTGTGCTGGATTGAAGTCATAGTCTGGAGATCAAAATGGATTTGGATGAATTAGTGGAGCTTAGTGTAAAGCATAACGCCGCCGATCTGCACCTTTGTAACGGACATTCGCCGTACTGGCGCCGTCAGGGCGGGCTTGAAACGCTGCCCGGCCAGCCCATCCTGCCATCCGACTGGATGGCGCGATTTACCTCGTCATGGCTGGACAGCGAACAGCAGCAGGTGCTGAAGCGAGAAGGGCAGTTGGATTTCGCCTTAACACTGGTTAACGGGCAGCGCCTACGCGCGAACCTGTTTATGCAGCGCAACGGGCTGTCTCTGGCGCTGCGTATTATTGCCAGCCGCTGTCCTTCGCTTGCGGATTTACGCCTTCCGCAGGTTGTGCCCACCTTGCTGAACAAACAGGACGGGCTGATTTTGATTACCGGCGCGACCGGTAGCGGTAAATCCACCACGCTCGCCGCCATGGTCGATGCCATCAACCGGCAGCAGGCCCGTCATATTCTCACGCTGGAAGATCCCATTGAGTTTATTCATCACAGCCAGCAGTCCCTGATTCAACAGCGCGAAGTGGGGCTGCATTGCCGCTCGTTTAGTCTGGGCCTGAAAGCGGCCTTACGCGAAGATCCCGATGTGATTATGCTGGGAGAATTACGCGACAGCGATACCATTCGCCAGGCATTAACCGCGGCAGAAACCGGACATCTGGTGCTGGCGACGTTGCATACGCGCGGCGCGGTCCAGGCGGTGGATCGGCTGGTGGATGTGTTCCCTGCAGATGAAAAGGCGCTGATACGCACCCAGCTGGCGGGCAGTCTGAAAGCCGTTATTGCGCAGCAGCTGGTTTCAGCCACAGATGAGACACGCGTGGGGCTGTTTGAAGTGCTGATTGCCACCAGCGCGGTGGTCAATCTGATTCGGGAAGGCAAAATGCATCAGATTCCCGCTATTTTGCAAACCGGCGCGCAGGCCGGAATGCAAACCTTTGAGCAGAGTCGGTTAGCCCGTCAGGCCGAAGGGGTGATTCATTAATGGGTTTCAAACCAGTCCTGCAGGATAATCGCCGCTGACTGGGAATCGACTGAACCTTTATTCAGGGCACGATAGCCACCCCGTTCAAACAAACCAGCGCGCGCTTCAACGGTGCTGAGGCGCTCATCCTGTAGCTCAACGCGAATACCAAAACGGCCATGCAGGCGATTCGCAAACTTACGGGCGCGGGCTGTTAAAGGTTGCTCGGTGCCGTCCATGTTCAGTGGCAAACCCACCACAACAAAGTCGGGCTGCCACTCTTTAAGCAGCTTTTCAATTTGCAGCCAGTCTGGCGTCCCGTCCTGCGCCTTAATCGCGCTTAACGGACGGGCGCTGCCCGTCAGCTGCTGACCAACCGCAACGCCGATGCTTTTGGTGCCGAAGTCAAAACCTAACAACGTTTGTGTATTCATCAGGCGTGACCTGCATCGCTGGCCATGTTGTGAATATCAATGCCCATACTGCGCGCGGCTTCACGCCAGCGCTCGGCGATGGGCGTCTGGAACAAAATATTGCTGTTAGCCGGTGTGGTCAGCCAGGCGTTCTCCATCAGCTCATTTTCAAGCTGGTCTTTTTCCCAGGCACAATAACCCAGCGCGACCAGCACATGATCGGGCTGTGAGGCTGTACCGATCGCTTCCAGCACGTCACGTGAGGTGGTAATCACGGTGTTGTCTGACACCCGAATGCTGGAAGTAAAGGTGCGCTGTGCCGAGTGCAGGATAAAGCCCCGATCTTCCGCCAGCGGACCACCGCTGAACACAGGCTTATCAAGATTGATAGCCGGATCGCGGTTATCTTCGGCGATCTTGAGCTTTTTCAGAATGCCTTCAACCGTCAGGTTTTCCATCGGCTTATTGATAATCAGCCCCATTGCCCCTTCTTCGTTATGCTCACAAACGTAGACGACAGAACGTTTAAAAAAGGGATCTTGCAACGATGGCATGGCAATTAAAAAGTGATGCTGTAAATTCATTCTCACATGCTTTACCAAAGATAACCGGTGCGTGATTGCTGCACCGGTGTTGGGTTGATCACGGAGCATGGCCCCAGCGTTATGCTCAGCTCAGGCGCTTCTCAATGGCGTCCATCAGCATACCGGTGATGGAGACAGGGAAGGCGGCCTCAATTTCACGAATGCATGTTGGGCTGGTCACGTTAACTTCAGTCAGTCTATCACCAATAATGTCGAGGCCCACAAAAATCAGGCCTTTGGCCTTCAGTGTTGGACCGACGCGGCGGGCGATTTCCCAGTCACTTTCGCTCAGCGGGCGCGCTTCACCGCGTCCGCCAGCCGCCAGGTTTCCACGGGTTTCTCCCCCCTGGGGAATACGCGCCAGACAATAAGGAACCGGTTCGCCATCCACCACCAGCACGCGCTTATCACCGTCTTTGATAGCCGGCAGGTAGTTTTGCGCCATGCAGTAACGGCTTTCATGTTCAGTCAGGGTTTCAGCGATAACGCCGAAATTCGGATCGTCCTGCTTCACACGGAAAATAGAGGCGCCGCCCATGCCGTCCAGCGGTTTCATGATGACGTCGCCATGCTCTTGCCAGAACGCCCGCAGCTGTTGCTTAGAACGCGTGACCAGGGTGTCCGGCGTGAATTCAGCAAACCAGGCGGTATACAGTTTTTCGTTACAGTCGCGCAGGCTTTGCGGCTTGTTGACGATCAGCGTGCCCTGCTCTTCAGCCCGTTCCAGGATGTAGGTACAGTAGATAAACTCGGTGTCAAACGGCGGGTCTTTACGCATCAATACGACGTTGAGATCGGCCAGTTTAATCTGCTGCTCACTGCCAAACTGATACCAACTTTCGGCATTCTGTTCCACGCTAAGCAGGCGAGTGCGGGCGTAAGCCACACCACCGCGCAGGGAGAGATCGTTCATCTCCATGTAGTGGATTTCGTAACCCCGGCGCTGTGCTTCCAGCAGCATTGCAAAGCTGGAGTCTTTTTTAATGTTGATGGATGAGATTGGGTCCATCACGATGCCAAGCTTGATCATTATTATCTCCTGAAGGAGGCGGCGGTTACCGTCTCGTTTCGTTCGGGCAAAAAGGGGCTGAGCAGTCAGAACGCGATGTTGATTACAGGCGTCCCAGTGGAGCTAAAAGTATCGCTTAACCCAGGTCACCAAACCTCACCTGAAGTGCCGTAATGGCAGTCAGGGCCGTTGTTTCGGTACGTAAAACCCGTGGGCCAAGCAGAATATCGGTAAAACCGTGCTGCGCCGTCATGGCAATTTCGTCAGCTGAAAGCCCGCCTTCCGGACCAATCAGCAGGCGAACGCGCTCAACCGGCTGAGGCAATGTGTTGATGCTATGGCTGGCGCGCGGGTGCAGGTTCAGTTTTAACCCACTTTCCGCTTCACTGCACCAGGCTTCCAGTGCCATGGCCGGACGGATTTCGGGTACCCGGTTACGACCACACTGCTCGCAGGCGGCAACAGCAATCTTTTGCCACTGCTGAATTTTTTTTGCCAGGCGTTCGGCATCCAGTTTGACACCACAGCGTTCAGAAAACAGCGGCGTAATAACATTAACGCCCAGTTCGATTGATTTCTGGATGGTAAATTCCATTTTTTCGCCGCGAGACATGACCTGACCGAGATGCAGATGGAGGGGCGACTCGCGATCGTCTTCCTGACTTGCCGTGATGGATACTTTTACACGTTTTTTATCAACATGCGTGATTTCTGCAGCGAAAGTCAGATTACTGCCATCAAAGAGTTCTACATGCTGTCCGCTGGTCATACGCAGCACGCGACCAACATGACCGGACGCGTCTTCATCAAGCGTGATTTCACTGCCAACATGAACAGGCTGTGAGTGATAAATGCGAGGTATGCGCATAATGTCCCTGAGAGCTAAACGCCGCGAGGTTGACGCGGCGGGGCTGTGAAACAGTTAGTTTAGGGCAGGGATTTTAACGCGTGCAAGCCTCAAGCACATAAGGATTATGATTCCCCTGTACGCGAGCGATGCGCTGGTCGCGCTCGCATTCCCATTTGCTGACCGGATAGAGCTTGTTCCAGGCTGTAAATAACTGCGTTTGCTGACGTGACAGACGCAGATGATACTGGTCGCGCATATAGAAGTAAGTCCGGGCTATCGCGCCACGGGCCCGTTCGGGCGGCTGCGCCTGCTTGTTTTTAAAATCAATCTGCATGCTGCACTGACCGTACTGTTTATCCGTACCGTTCCACTGACTGTAGGCATAGTTACCGCGATCGCCATTCACTTCACCGATTGCCGGCTGCAGATTATGCAGGTCGGTTTCGATACGGCGATAGTCGGCATCTTTGCTGCAATTTTTGCGACCGCCGTTCTGCCAGCACTGACGTTGATGGCCGAACTCCCAGGCGGGCATCACGTGTTCCCACTCGATACGTGCGGCGCGGTGGGCATTTTTGCGCGGCTGGTAGCCACAGCTGTTCAGATCAGGCTCCCCCTTTTTGCCGTGCCAGGTAATTTTACAGCCACAGTAAAAGCTGCCGGGCGCATCGTCATTAATCTCTGCGGCGTAGGCTTTTGCCTGTTGAAAATTATTTTGATGATAGTTGTTGAGGTTTAGGGCCTGGCTGTTATAAGACGCGAGTAACAGTGCAGTCGTGATGAGAAATTTGCGAGACATGTTCCAGTTTTACCCCTGGTCCTTAAAAGGGCGGCAGGGTAACAGAATGCCTGCTCAGGCGGAATGAGAATCCGCTCAGGAAAGGGGAAAAACCTCGGCTTTCAATAAGCTACCGCAGTGAACGCAGCGGTACTCGCTTTCGCCGCGAACGACACGATTATGGCGCCTCACGGTAAGCTGGTGCTGTTGACACTGGCAGCGATAAGCAAAGGTGCGGCTGCGCACCGACTCGACCTCAAACTGATGGGTGCGCCGCGCCGGCACGCCCAGCACAGTCTCCATCATCCATTTCCACTCTTTGCCATGCGGTGCAACGCGGCCGAAGGTTTTCCACACCAGCAAATGGGCCAGCTCATGGGGAACGACCTCATCAATGAAGGCCTGCTGATTTTCCATCAGCAGGACAGGATTCAGGCGGATTTCCCATTTTTCCAGCCAGGCCGTTCCGGCAGCCGTGCCGCGCTGCTGATAAACCAGCCTGGGTTCGGGATAATGTTGTTCGAGCTTTTCATTTGCCCGTTCGAGCCCACTACGCAGGGCGCGCATAACGGCTTGTTGTAGGGCAATGGGAAGACGGGATGTTTTCATGGCGCTCAGCTTAGGTCGCGTTGCAGCAGAACTCAAGTATCAGTAGGCGTGACAGAGAAACTACAGCACGCTCATTAGATAAGGACAATAATCAGAATCTTTAATTGAAGCGGTTTAGATTGTTTACCTGTAATGCTTACAGAGAAACGGTGCCACTGTTATCGTAAACAGATACACCTGCATACTTATCATCTTTCCAGACAGACATGACGAAATACGTTCATCAACCTGATTCACTTTCAACGGGGGGATTTTTATTAAAGGTTCAGCAAGGGATGTCCACCACGGTTGCTCGGCAACGGTTAAGCTTGACCTCAGTATGAGCAACGTCAATAAAAACGCACCATTAACTGGCTTTGTAGGGCGTTTCTGCATCAGTAAAGTGGGGGGAGGGTTTCTAATAAGCACCCGGAAATGGTCGCTCTTTCCGGGTGAAGGAGTGAGTAGGGGATTATAAAAAGGAATGCCTTCTCTGTTTTTCAATGCAGAAAAGAACTTTCAACAATGTGAGGGTTTTCTGGTAACGGCTTTCTGAAACGAAAGCGTGTAACCAGATTTTCTGGATGTTAATAAATACAAACAGCGACGAGTTAGAGAATCAATTTTTGGAAAAATTGATTTCTTTTGTGCTATTCAACACAAATAAGTAACCGTTGAATTTTGCTGCTTTCTATCATCCAGCGGTTAGCCTTCTTCGTGTAAACCTCATGATAATAGCCAAATCCATTAAAACGTAACTTCTCAGGTAAGATAATACGATCGTTAAAAGGAAAGATAGCAATGGCTCTGTCTACAGATTCAACTGTAATTTCAGGGATGTGTCCCATATGAACACTTTGCATCTCGGCTGGCATTGCCATTTTGATACCCTCGATAATACCTCTTTGGGTTTGCCAGACATCCGAGAAGGATGTTCCGGGTATCAGGCCCTGAACGGGATCGTAAGTGGCTTCTCTGGCATCAAACACAGCATCCTGACTGAAGACCTCTTCGAGTCTGTCAAATTCCTTTAAATCGATTAAGCGCCAGTATTTAGCTTTGACCTTTTTAATATCCTCAATAGCCGACAGGACATCAATCTTTTCCATAATCATCCCCTTTATTTTTTAAAGCCTGTAGTGGCGACATATTGATTGCCAAGCCAGAAGCTATAGGTGAGTTTCATTGACTTTATCTTCCATAAGTTACCGATTTTTTTATAGGTGTTTTGATAATAGCCACCGCATTCAGCATGATTCTCACCACGGTTGTTAGGCAGGTAATGCATTGCACGCAAATAGATGAGTGCCGAAGCCGTATCGCCCTGGATTTCAATGTCAAAATTAGACATCAGGTGTTGAGTTGCATCTAAGGGCTCTGTGAGCTGTCTGACCATATTTACCCAGTCTTTCGCGGGTAAATCATCAAACCGGGCCTCTGGTAAATAGTCAGTGAAGTCAACCGCGATAGTTTCAGTAAAGCAGTCGAGGAGTAATTGATAATCATGCAAATCGACAGCTCTTGCATATTGGTATTGCAGTTTTTTGATTTTATCTTCTTCAAGCAATATCTGTAGTTCTTCGTTCATCAAGTGATTACTCCGGTTGAGTGAGTAAAAGCATCAGATGTCATCGTTGCAATCTGCGCTATATTAAAATCAACAGTAGTGCATCAGGTAGCCTGTTTCGCGTTACACCGCCGTCCAGCCACCGTCAACGGGAAGTGTTATCCCTGTAACGTAGCTGGATTCTCTGGCCGCTAAGAAAACGATCGCACTATCCAGTTCCCCCTCTCTGCCTGGTCTTCCCAGCGGTGTTTTCGACTCAATGACAGGTTGTAGCGCTTTAAGGTATTCGGAATGAATTGTTTCAGAAGCAAAAAAACCAGGGCATATCGCGTTGACGGTAACGCCGGCTTTAGACCATTCTCCGGCAGCGGCTCGCGTAAAGTTAATCACGCCAGCTTTTGCGGTCTGGTAAGCAATTACGGATAAATCCATATCTCCGGACATTCCCATAATTGAAGAAATATTGATTATTCGACCATATCCCCTGTTTACCATATGACGCCCAAATACTCGGGTACAGCGAAAAACAGCAGTTAAATCAATATCCAGCGTGTGTTGCCACATTTCATCCGTTAATTCTGCTAGCGGTGCATTTACGCCACCACCTGCATTATTAATCAATATGTCTGTTTTACCGTATTTTTCCTGAACTAACTTTGCAGCATTTTCGACATGGCTCAGTTGCGTTACATCGCAAACAACAGGCAGGCACTCAACACCAAGACTTCGAATTTCTTGCGCAACCTGATCCATGTTCTCTTTTCGCCTTGCAAGAATGACGACAGACGCACCTTGCCTCGCCAGTGCCAAAGCAAACTGTCTCCCCAACCCCCCTGAAGCGCCAGTCACCACCGCTATTTGGTTTGTTAGATCAAACACGTCATCTCTCCTTTGTAATAATAGTGAGATCCGTTAGAGCAGGAAAAATAATTATCCTGCTCTACTGGTTAATCAATCAAAGCATTAAGATTCTTTTACAGAAGAAGGAACCTGCTGAGTGGATTTAGACAGGACGTATTGATTACCGTCCCAGAAGTCAAAGGTGACTTTAATGCCGCTGATTTTCCATTCTCCGTTAACTCTTAGGTAGGTATTGTCATAATGACAGCCACATTCCAGAAAATTTTCGCCAAAGTCATTAGGGACATAATGTTGTGCTCGCAATGCGATTTTAGATTTAGCCGTATCCCCATCGATGGTAATTAGTATATTTGTCATCTGATGCTGGGTTGCTTTAGTATGGCCGATTAATTTTTTGACCATTTCGACCCATTCATTTATCGTCATTTCTGTGAATTTTAAATCAGGCATATAGCTTGATAAGTCTGTAGAAATAACATCGGTAAAACAGGAGGCAAAAAGTTCAAAGTCTTTTCTATCCACGCCATGTGCATATTTATACTGTAATTCCATTATTTCTTGCTTATCTAATAGTTCCTGTAATTTATCGTTCATTTCTTTTCTCCACAGTTGAGTGATAAGTAAAGCGTAATGTCAGATTGCAGATGCTAATTAAATAGAATTAGGGCGCGGGCGTTCAATTTACCTGCGCGTAACGCTCCCAAAGCGTCCGCGACCTGTTCAAAGGAGTAGTTTTCCGTTTCAATTTTTAAATCACCACGTATGGCAACATCAACCAGTTCTCTTAATTGAGCAATGGTTCCATTAGAACTGAATCTGACATCAACCCCTGGGCGAACTTTACCCCATGTAAAGTCCATGCTCCCTCCGGCCAGGCCGTTAATTGTAATCAGGCCTAACTCTTTGGTAACAGCAGCACAGGTATTCATTGTCTCATTACTTCCTACAAAGTCGAAGCAGGCGCTCACCCTTTGGTTATCCGTAATAGAGATAATTTTCTCAGCGACGTGCTCATCAAAATCGAGTACGAAATCAGCACCCAGTTGTCTGGCTTTGTTTCTTTTTTGAGGGTTGATGTCGATAGCGATGATCTTAGAAGACGTGGTTAACTTCAAAAATTGCACTGCAAAATTCCCTAAGCCACCCACACCGATGACCAGGCAATAACTGTTCGCGCTAATTCTTGATTTTGCATTTACAACAGAGGCATAGGGGGATAGCGCGGCATCCGTTAAAACGGCAAAGGGCGCTGGATTCAAATCTCCCAAAGAAACCACTTGCCTGGCGGGTGCCAGCATAAATTCTGCAAGTCCACCGTCTCTGCCTGCCTGACATCCTCTGGCATTAACATGGTGGCAGAAATTATCGTGACCCTTCAGGCAGGCATCGCACAGGCCGCAGGAGTCTGTAGCACACACCACAACCGACTCGCCCGTTTTGAGTGAATTTACACCGGGGCCTAATGCGGCTATCCAGCCTGCATTTTCATGCCCCAGCGTAAATTCTCCCATCCAGGGTTGAAGAGCCACACCATCATCCGTCATTAATAAGTCTGTGTGGCAAAGACCCGCTCCGGCCATTTTAATTAATACCTGGCCGTATCCGGGAGTAGGGATGGGCACATCCTTAACGACAGGCATTTCTCCCAGTTTTTTTAAACGGTATGCTTTCATTGTTTTTTCATTGATCATTTGCAGATGCCTTAAAACGCTAAGTAATAAAATGAAAAGACAGGAAATGAAGTTAAATTCACAACGCAGCGCTATATCATGTTTCTCGAAACGTCAAAAGCGGTACGTACGGCCGTTAAGAAATTGCCGGGATGATCAGCATCACCAATGACATAAACTTCTTCGAAACTGTCATAAAGTTGATTTGCCAGTTCAGGGTTTTGATGAACGCCGGCAGAAAGCAAAATTGTGCCATAAGGCAGGGAGTGATGGTTTCCTTCGGTTGCTAATTTTATTTCATTTTCGGTGATGTCGGTTATTTGCGAGTTCAGGATGATTTTGGCTGATGAGTTTTCCATCAGATTACTGATTTTTTGTAAGTTGTTTATACTCTGGTTGTCATTGGGGAATAACTTATCCTCTTTTTCGATTAATGTAACATTTCCGCCCATTTCGAGAATATGCAAAGCCGTTTCACATCCATTCAATCCCCCACCGATAATGACAATATCTTCATTTTTACTTTCTTTATTCATCAGGAAATCAGTCGCAAAAATGACATTTTTATTATCGATAATCCCAGGTATGACAGGCATTTTCTGCACGGCACCCGTGGCGATGATAATTTTATCTGGATTGAATTTTTTCACGGCCTCCGGTGTGGCTTCTTTATTTAAATATACCTGTATGTTTTCACTTCTTTTATATACCTGAGTAATAAGGTATTGTAGATAAAGTGCTACAGATTTTTTGAATCTGGGTACGGATGCGGGTTTACCCATTCCGCCAAGTTTGTCGCTACGTTCCCATAGTGTGACCTGATGACCACGATCGGCTGCCGTTATAGCCGCTTGCATGCCTGCGATACCACCACCAATAATTAACAGATTGCGGGGTTCGGAAGTCTGGGTTAAATCACTAAAATTTTCGTAACCTGCTCGCGGATTAACAGCGCATTCTATCAACCGACCTTCAGCCAGCCCTAACAGACATTCGTTGCAGCCAATGCAATATCTGATGTCTTCGAGTTGTCCGCTTTTAACTTTATTGGGCCAGTCAGCATCGGCGATCGATTGTTTTCCAAGAGAAACATAGTCCACCATTCCCTTTTTAATGGCAGCTTGTGCAATCGCTGGATCGTCCAGTTTCCCATCACAAATTACAGGAACGTTTACTGTGTCTTTCAGACGTTTTGCCGCTTCAAGCTTCCCTCCAAACTCGTCGTAGATTGTAGGTATAGGTTTATACCAGTGTTCAAAACAACCAACGTCAGCCTGAAATGCACAGACTCCGGCCTCTTCAAGTATTTTTGCTATCTCCAGGCCTTCTTCTATTGTCCGTCCGCCCTCAATTAAATGGGTAAGGGTATGTTTAAACATCACTGGAAAATCGCTGCCACATTTCTTTTGCACCTGCCTGATAAGATTGAGAGGAAAGCGCATTCGATTTTCAAGGCTGCCGCCATACTCATCCGTTCTCGTGTTCCAAAGCGGTGTCATGAACTGGTCAATCAGATAACCACCGTATCCCTGCAGCATGATACCGTCGCAACCTGCTGCCTTTGCCCATTTTGCAGAGTTACCAAAGCTCTCTTCAAGATCGTGTATTTGTTCAATTGAAAGAGGAATACATTTCATATCTGGAAAAAAAGTCCCGGGCACGGCACTTGCAGCATAAGGTGGATTATTCGGATCGGAAAATGCCATACGGCCTATGCCAGCGCTTAATTGTATTACGACCTTGGCGTTATAGGCGTGTACTGAGGTTACAACGCGTTGGAGACGTTCTACCATTGGCTGGCTGTCAAGAACATTACAAGGCTTTGGTTCATATTTGGTTGAACAGGTTGTCGCGCCAAGCACAATTAATCCAAACCCACCTTTGGCACGATCTTCGTAATATTGTCTTGATTGTTCTGAATAGCCTCCGTCTGAATCAGTTCCCGTTCCCATTGGACTCATGAAAATACGGTTTTTAAGTTTTATACCTGCAATATTCGTTCTTTCAAATAAATGCATAATAATATATCCTCTGATAGACATCGCGTAAGCATTGCTCAGTTTGAAATCATCTATATCCGTTACGATAATAGAATATTTGTTTGCTGCTGATGATTAATTGAAATTTTATTTAGCTCGTTAGTTTTAAAATAAGATGAGATTCCCCTTATTTTATATGGGTAGTGTTTTATTGATCTTTATTTTTTAATTGCGTGCCAACGTTAATCGCTCGTTCTGCATTAGGGGTGAGCGAGGGCTCCCGTATCTCTGTTTATTCAACTGCATCAAAATAAAGATTTATAACATCGCTGTCATTCCACCATCCACAGTAATAATTTCGGCATTCGTATAGGACGAAGCATCAGAGGCAAGATAGACTAATGCGCCATCCAATTCACCAGTGTGGCCAAAACGTTTGAGTGGAATTCTGCTTTTATAGGCGTTTGCAGCTTCAGAATCCAAAACCGCCTGATTGATTTCTGTTCTAAATATGCCTGGTGCGATTGCATTAACTGTAATGTTGTAAGGGGCGAGGTCGGCTGCCATAGCTTTTGTTAGTCCTGTAACACCGCTTTTAGCTGCATGATAGCTAATCTGTGACGGGCCGGCCTGGTGACTGCCGATAGAGGCGATATTAATGATCCTTCCGCTTTTCTGTTTCATCATGACTTTACTGACTTCGCGGCTCATCAGAAAAATACTTTTTAAATTGATATTTAATACTTTATCCCACTGTTCAGATGTATGATCGTTCAGACCTGCTGAGAATTCACTTATTCCGGCATTGTTTACCAGTATGTCAATTTTCTGAAATTTTTCAGTAATATATGAAGTTGCGTTAATTATGTTTTGTTCATCTTTCAGGTCACATTCAATCACTAAACATTCGCCACCTTGTTTCCTTAATTCAATTGCCAGCTTGTCCAGTCGATCTTTTCTGCGGGCAATGATAGCAACGTCTGCCCCCTGTCTCACAAGCGCTCTCGCAAATTGTTCACCCAGCCCTGAAGATGCGCCGGTAACGATCGCAGTCTTACCTTTCAAATCGAATAACATAGTCTGTGCTCTCCAGTATATTTTCAGTATAAGATTTTATTATGGTTATTGTTTTCCATTTATTGTTTTTTGATTAATTTAAATTAATTTTTCCCTCCCTTAAAAATTTATACGAAAAGGCAAGGATGGCAAATTGTTTTTAAATGTATTTTATAAATCT
>Ga0105126_1000045_pt1 | contig 26324 bp, 17 predicted proteins | sample LS_171metaG_FD_91488 | JGI IMG/M metagenome (GOLD analysis project Ga0105126, IMG submission 91488) | Switchgrass associated microbial communities from Austin, Texas, USA, to study host-microbe interactions - LS_171 metaG | ecosystem: Host-associated > Plants > Phyllosphere > Phylloplane/Leaf ...
AAATTTAAAAATCTTTACCAAGAATAAAAGATTTTAAAATCAATAGGTTGGTTGATCTGCCTTCCGGCGGGTATTTATTAACATCTTAAAGATTTGATAATCACCCCTGAAACTTAAATGTGCAGAAAAAATACGTTACTTTCTCTTAACATCGCCAGCTTAGTGATTAACATTCTAGTTATAATTTGTATTAGTTAATTACAGAGATTAAATGATATTTCTATGAAACTCGCTCCCTGAGAGGTACGTTTAATCTGATTAATCTTTTTCAACTATTTGGAAACAGGCTAACCAAACATGCAATATATGACCTTTCTTCTTGCTGCATTAATTTTCTGCGGCTCTGCCGCCGCCGCGCCAGCGTCAGAACCCGTTTCACTACTCTCTCGGGCACTGCATGAGAGAATGCTGTTAATGAAGGATGTTGCAGCCTTCAAAAAAACGCACAATAAGCCGATTGAAGACCTGGCTCGGGAACAGGATGTGTTAGCCGAAGCCAAAGAGAAATCGGCAAAAGCTGGCCTCGATCCACAGTCTGTGACCGCTTTTTTTCAGGGACTGATGGATGCAAGTAAAGCGATTCAGTATCGTTATCTGGCAGACTGGTTGAGTGCTCCGCATGCCGTCCCACCCGCGAAAGATCTGGCAGAGTTGCGCCAGCAGATTAATCTGTTAGACGGACAGATTTTGCAAGCCATCAACCAGCAGCTGTCACAGGGTGGTTTTACCAAAGGCGATTTAGCTCAGCTACATCAGCAGCTGAATGTCCAGCATCTGAGTGATAACGACATCAATAACGTTTTGCTGGGGCTGGAGCACATTCGGCTCAAAAAATAACGGTCCGCCGCGCGCGGCGGAATGTACGTCCAACATCCTTGAACGTCTTCTCATACGTTTGCAACGTGACAGGTTATCTACCTTAACGGGTACCGCAATTTTTACTCTAAGAATCCTTAACTCCCCGAAGCGTCAGCAGGAAGTTGACGCTTCGTAACCCGGCAATTGCGCCTTTCGCGGTGAAAGCACGCTCATCCGGGTTACCTGCGTTTCTTCATTGCTGAAAGCCTGCAGGGCTGTTTAAAGAAAGGTAGGGAATGTCACGATTTATATGGCTGTAGCCGACTACGTCGGGCGTAAGGGGCCGTTCATCATCTGCGCCATCTTTTACGTCCTCTGGCGCCGTCATGCCGCTTAAGCGCCATTCGAAACACGGCTCTCACTGCATGCAGGGGTTAATTCAGATTAAAACGTCCGCTTTGTGCTGTGAGTTCAACCGATAGATGCAACACATTTATTGAACCCTTCTGCGGGTGATTCATAGTCTGGCGTTTTTCTCGGTCTTTCGTTGAGCTGCCTTGCAACACTGTTTAGTCTTTGCTGGCTGTGAACCGATAAGTTAGTTCCCTTTGGAAAATATTGTCTGAGCAACCTGTTCGTATTTTCATTTCAGCCACATTGCCAGGGGATTGAGGATCGCAGAAGTAAATCTGGATGTCTGCTGCTACAGTAAACCGGGTGTGGCGGGTCATCAGTTCTTAAAGGAGCCTCACCCCTGATTGTTTAGAGCGTTGATACTCTCGGAAGCGCTTAAAAACAGGGCATAAATAACCGTCGCAAGCGCTTTTTTTTGACAGTCAGTAAAAAACTGAGGTTTTTAGCAATAATATTTTTTTAGAAAAAGTATGAAAGTGACGCCTTTTTCCAGGGGCAAAATTAAATAATCCTCCCACTTTATGTAACTGCTCACTTGCAGGCAGGTAAAAACGAAACAAATCGATTGGAAATTAATCAACTGTGATAGTATGAGTTTCATTCCTCTAAAGGGTAACCACCATGTCTCTTCTCGATTACGCAAGGAAGTTCATGAGTGCTCCGTCCACGGTAGTCTGTCCTGCCTGCGGTTTAAGTTCCTCCCAGCCTGCCTCAAAGATTCGCCTGAAACAGGCTATGCTTTGTCCGGGATGTAAATCTCTCTTTGTCTCTCCACGTTAGCACCTGACTTTCAGATCCGACGATCTTCCCTGTTATACCGTAAAGACCTGGACCTGCAGCTGATAAATCCCTGATGCCTTACGCCCATCCTGAGAGAACGTTTCTGAACTGATTTCTCAACTGCTCCTGCGCGTTAATGTCGCATGAGAGCAAGACTATGAAAATAAATCCTGGGGCATGGTTTCGCCGCGCCCGTATCATGACAAAAGCGCCAGGGCGCGCATCGTTTTCTTCCAATGACCCTATGGGGGAAAACACTCCGCGCCCGGAGCTGTTCTCAACGCCTCAGCTTGAGCGTTATGGTCAAAAGCTGGCGCATACGCATAAATTGTCGCCGGACAAGATGCCGTACTACCTGCTCAAACGATTAAGTGATAACGAAGCCGTTATTACACAAAACTGTTACACGCTTAACGCCGGTAAAAAAACCAGCATTATGCCCGCTGGGGAGTGGTTGCTGGACAACTACTACCTGATTGAGGAGCAAATTCGCAACGTCCGCCAGCACTTGCCGACCAGCTTTGGCAAAGGTCTCCCTTCACTCGCGTCTCCGCACCCTTGTCCGCGTATCTATGATATTGCTACCGAGGCGGTTGCGCATGGTGACGGACGCTGGGACACCGCCAGTCTGACCAGCTACATCGGCGCCTACCAACAGGTCACGCCGCTGACGTTAGGGGAAGTCTGGGCGTTGCCCGGTATGTTGCGACTGGCGCTGATTGAAAATCTGCGTCGGGTCAGTATTGAGGTGGTTCAGGCTCAGCAGGAACGCAGCCTTGCTGACAGCTGGATAACGCGGATGACCGACTGCGCCGAACATGCGCCAGCTGACCTCATTCTGGTGATCGCCGACATGGCGCGTTCCCGGCCGCCACTGAGCAGTGCCTTTGTCGCGGAAATGGTTCGTCGTCTGCACGGGCAGGGGAATGCGCTGGCATTACCCTTGGGCTGGGTAGAACAACGCCTTGCCGAGCAAGGCCTCACAACCGAGTTACTGATCCATCGCTTCAACCAACAGCTTGCGGCCAGTCAACTTTCCGTCAGCAACAGTATTGCCGGGTTACGCCTGCTCAATGAAACCAACTGGGCTGATTTCGTCGAGAACATTAGTGTGGTTGAGCAGACGTTACGTCGCGATCCGGCGGGCATATATTCCTGTATGCATTTTGATACCCGCGATCATTATCGCCATGTGATTGAGATTCTGGCCCGGGAAAGTCAGCTCAGTGAGCCCGACGTGGCAAGCCGCATACTGGCGTTGTCAGCATCAACCCAACCGGGCATGCCCTCTCATCACATTGGATATTATCTGATGGGAGAAGGGCGGCGTCAGTTAGATCACCATTTGTCGGTGGCGAGCTCTGGCCTCAAACGCTTGCGGCACAGTCTCAACAGATATCCTCTGTTATCCTGGCTTGGGAGCATGAGCCTGTTAACCACGGCGGCCACCGCCGCAATATTGTATGACACAGCGAGTCTGGGTATGGCCTGGTGGTTGTTACTACTGGCTTTACCTTTGATTGTGGCGTTGAGTCAGTTGGTCAGCGATATACTCAGTGAAGCGACGACCCGCTTTCGGACTCCCCGACCGCTGCCACGAATGGACTTTTCTGACGGGATTCCGGTGACATCCTCCACGCTGGTGGCGATCCCCTGCATGCTGACGAGTCACGCCGGCTTCAGCACGCTCCTCACAAGCCTTGAAGTGTGCTGGCTTGGCAACCAGGACGATAACCTCTGTTTCGCGCTTCTTACCGATTTTGCTGACGCGGCGACTGAAAGTACGGATGAACAACGCGCACTGTTTAGTCAGGCGATGTCAGAAATGCACCGGCTTAACCTGCGCTATCCTTGCCGCCATCAGCGCTTTTATTTGCTCCACCGCTCGCCTGAATGGAATGCATCGCAGGGGATCTGGATGGGTTATGAACGCAAACGGGGCAAGCTGGCGTTGCTGAACAGCTGGTTACGTCATCCAGACACGCAATTTTCCAGCGTTGCGGGCATGCCCGCGAACCGCTTACCCAGACAGATTAAGTATGTCATCACGCTGGACAGCGACACGCTCCTGCCACGTGATACCGCGCATAAGCTGGTCGCAACGATGGCGCATCCGTTGAACAAGCCGGAATACGATCCGCGATGTCAGCGGGTCGTCAAAGGATACGGTATTTTACAACCGGGGCTGGCAGAAGAGATGCCGCGTAACGGTCAGGGCCGCTATGCCGCGATGCGCAGCAGCGTACCGGGTAATAACCCTTATTCCATGATGTCTTCAGATATCTATCAGGATCTGTTTGAAGAAGGCTCCTTCGTCGGCAAGGGAATTTACGACGTGGATATTTTTGTCCAGGCCACGGCCAACACCTGCCCGGAAAATCTGGTGCTCAGTCACGATCTTCTGGAAGGATGCTATGCCCGCGCCGGGCTGCTGAGCGAGGTCTTACTCTACGAGCAGTACCCGAACAACTATCTGTCCGACGTCGCACGCCGTACGCGCTGGATCCGTGGCGACTGGCAACTGCTTAACTGGCTTAAGCTGCGGGTCCGAAAAGCGGATGGGACGCGGGATAAAAACCCATTGTCAGCGCTCTCTCGCTGGAAGCTGTTTGATAACCTGCGCCGCAGCCTGGTCGCCCCCGCATTACTGGTGCTGCAGTTTAGCGCGCTGCTGTGGGTGCCGAATCCGGGATACTGGCTGGGCGTTCTGGCCCTGGTCTGGCTGCTGCCTGCTGTGCTCTGTATCCTTATCGATCTTGCCAACAAGCCGCATCGTCGTCCTCTGAGGCAACATCTGGTGCTGGTTACGGCGGGGGCACTGAAGCGACTTTCCCGGATTGGACTCAATTTTATTTTATTGCCCCATGAGGCGGGCTATTCGCTGTATGCGATCGCCGTAACGCTCTGGCGCCTTGGCATCAGCCAGCGCAACCTGACGCAATGGTCAAGCCACAGTCCGGACAGCCTTCAGTCCCAACTTTCTGCCTTTCGTTTTTATCGGGTAATGTGGCTGAATGTGGCTTGTGGTGCGGCACTCACGCTTCTGACGCTGTTACTGGCGCCACAATGGCTGACCCTGGCCCTGATCATCAGCCTGTCATGGTGCCTGGCACCGCTATTATTGAGTGGACTGAGCCGCCCGCCAGCGCGTAAGGCGTTTCTGCCTGACCCGCAACAGAAACGACTTCTGCGTCAGACCAGCAGAGAAATCTGGGCGTTTTTCGAGACCTTCGCGACGGCGCAGGAAAACTGGCTTCCCCCGGACAATTATCAGGAAATCCCGGAGCCAAAAATCGCGCATCGCACGTCACCCACCAATATCGGACTGTCCTTGCTGGCGAACCTTACGGCCTGGGATTTCGGTTATCTCTCTGGCGCGGATGTCCTGCAGCGCATCACGCAGACGCTCGACACGCTGGATAAGATGGAGCATTACCGGGGACATTTGTATAACTGGTATGACACCCGCACGCTTGCGCCACTCAGCCCGCGTTATGTTTCCAGCGTTGACAGCGGCAATATGGCCGGCCACTTACTGACACTGCGCGAAGGGCTGTCAGCCATGCGTCATCAGCCCGTTTTCAACGGCGTACGCCTACTGGAGGGGCTGAATGATACTCTGCATGTGCTGGAAAAATATTGGGGCCATAACGCGCCAGCCAGCCTGGGCGTGCTGCGCACGCAGTGCCTTAATGCTGCATCGTTACCTTCAGGGCAGTGGTTAAGCGAACTCAAAAAAATGCAGGTGCACGGCAACGAACTGGCCCGGCTGTCTCAGGAGGAAAGCCGCGTGGTGGTGCGCTGGACGGCGCATCTGGTCAGTCAACTGCAGCAGCTCTGTGATGAATGGACGACGCTGCTTGGCTGGCTACCGGTGACATATCATGCACAGGCCCTGCCTACGCTGAGTGAGCTGGCTGGCGGAATCACCCTTGAGGCGGTTATCGCGCCGACAGCCGTTATGACCCAGGCCCGGCGGCGACTGGCGATTATCAGCGAACTTGAACAACGTCTCGCTGACCATGCGCGAATGGATTTTACGTTTCTGTATAACACGGCTACCAGCATGCTAAGTGTGGGCTACAACTGCGATACCAACACGCTGGATAAAAGCCACTACGATCTTTTGCCTTCAGAAATCCGCCTGACCAGTTTTGTCGCTATTGCGACGAATCAGCTGCCGCTTAAAAGCTGGTATGCACTTGGCCGACTGTTTACCACCATCGATCGTGAAACTGCCCTGATGTCCTGGAGCGGTTCAATGTTTGAATATCTGATGCCGAATCTGGTGATGCCAACCTGGCACGGCAGTCTGCTGGATGAGATGAGCAAATCTGCGGTAATCAGGCAGATAAACTGGGGCAAAGAGCGTGGCGTGCCGTGGGGCGTCTCTGAGTCTGGCTACCATGCGTTTGATGTTCAACATAATTATCAGTATCAGGCATTTGGCGTACCCGGCCTTGGTCTCCGGCGCGGACTCGCCGACGATATGGTGGTGGCCCCTTATGCCACGCTGCTGGCGCTGTTGGTTTCACCGCAAAAGGCCTGCGACAATCTGCTCAGGCTGCAGGAAAACGGCGCGCGCGGCGAATATGGTTTTTATGAAGCGTTGGACTATACGCCATCGCGACTGGCAACCGGGCAGCTTTTCCTGGTTGTTCAATCCTGGATGGCGCACCATCAGGGCATGGCTTTCCAGGCGCTGGGGCATCTGCTGCTTGATGCCCCTATGGCCGGGCGATTCATGTCGAGTCCGGCGTTCAGATCGGCCAGCCTGCTGTTACAGGAGCGCGTACCCGATGAGGTTGAACTCTACAGCCCGCGTCGTCATTTTGAGTCCCATGAGGGAAGAATTAAGCCTGTGCGCTATGAACCGCGAATCTTCACGCATGCGGATACGCCGACCCCCGAGATACAATTATTGTCCAACGGGCATTACCATCTAATGATAACGCCAGGCGGTGGGGGATACAGTCGCTGGAACAACATCGCATTGACACGCTGGCGCAGCGACAGCACCCGTGATAACTGGGGAACGTTCTGCTATATCCGGGATCCGCTCACTGACGAGGTGTGGAGCAATACCTGTCACCCTCTGGGGGCCAGTGCGGACATCAGCGATGAAATCATCTTTACCGATGCGGGGGCCGAGTTCAGGCGCGTGCTCGGCTCGCTCAGCGTGAAAACCCGGGTTGTGGTCTCACCGGAAGATGACATCGAACTGCGTCGTGTCACCCTGATGCATCGAGGCCGAAGCCCACGAACACTCGAGCTGACGACCTATGCTGAAGTGGTGCTTGCCTCGGACATCAGCGATCAGGCGCACCCGGCGTTCAGCAACCTGTTTATTCAGACGGAAGCCGATCCCAGGCATGATGCCATTTTGTGCCACCGGCGTGCACGCTCGCCGGATGAACAGAGCCCGTATCTGTTTCATATGATGGTGGTGCATGGCGATTGTTCAGAGAACGTTTCATTCGACACCGACAGAGCGGGATTCATCGGCCGGGGAAAAAGCCCGGCTGATGCCCAGGCGGTCAGCATGAACGGGCCGCTCAGCAACACGTCCGGCGCCGTGCTGGATCCGATACTGTCGATACGCCACGCGATTACACTCCAGCCCGGACAGCCGGTGACCATTGATATCGTTTTTGGCGTCAGCGAAAACCGTCAGCAAAGCCTCGCGCTGATGGAAAAATACCGCGATCATCCTATTGCCGATCGCGTGTTTGAACTGGCCTGGTCCCACAGTCTGGTTGTGTTACGGCAGATGAATGCCAGCGAAGATGACGCAACTTTGTTCAACCGCCTCGCCAGCGCGGTACTTTATCCCTGTCAGGAACTGCGCGGTGACGAACAGGCCATTAGCCGAAACCGACGTGGTCAGTCGGGCCTGTGGGGTTGGGGGATCTCAGGTGATTTGCCGATTGTGCTGATCAGCCTGACCAGCGAGGAAAAAATTGCTTCTATCACCACGCTGATTCAGGCACATCGCTACTGGCGACTGAAAGGGCTGGAGGTGGATCTGGTGATTCTTAATAACAGCCCTGGAGGTTACCAGCAGGCGCTGCAGACGCAGATTATGGATTTAATCTATGCCGGTTCTGAAGCCAGCCTGTTAGATAAACCCGGGGGGATTTTTGTCCGTAACGGTGAGCATTTGTCTGTCGAAGACAAGCAGTTGCTGATGAGCGTGGCCTGTCTGAGCCTGGACGATCGCGCTGACGGCATCAATGAACAACTTAACCAGCGTATTCACGCAACAAAAAAACGCGTCAGGCCTTTTGTGCCCTCGGTGACGTCAGAGAGCAATCATCACGCCGACTGGATACCGGAAACTCACCTGTTGCGCCATTTCAACGGATACGGTGGCTTTTCTCAGGACGGTCGCGAGTATCAGATCCTGCTGAGAGAAAACCAACCGACGCCAGCGCCCTGGTCAAACGTGCTGGCAAACGAGAACTTTGGCAGCGTGATTTCTGAAGCAGGCCAGGCCTACAGCTGGTTCGAAAATGCGCACGAATATCGCTTAACGCCGTGGGAAAACGATCCGGTAAGCGATCGTAGCGGGGAGGCATTCTATCTGCGTGATGAAGAAAGCGGCGCATGCTGGTCACCCATGACCCTGCCCGTGCGCGGTCAGGGCGATTATCTTACCCGCCACGGTTTTGGTTACAGCGTGTTTGCCCACCGTGAAAATGGACTGGACAGCGAACTGACAGTCCTGGTGGACGAGCAGGCGCCGGTTAAGCTTGCAATACTGAAGCTCAGCAACCATTCGGGCCGTACACGCAAATTGTCTGTCACCGGCTACGTGGAATGGACACTTGGGGCAACGCGCAACCACTCTGCTGCACATATCATCACGCATTCGCCCGGCCTCGCGGGGGGAAGTGCGGTCATGGCCAATAACTTCTACGGTGCTAATGGCGGGGAACGCACCGCCTTTTTCGCCGTTAACGATCCTCAGAGTACGGTAACGGGCGACCGCCGCGAGTTTATCGGGCGTAATGGTTCACTGCGCGCCCCGGCCGCCATGACGCTTCGCAGACTCTCGGGTAAAACGGGAGCCGGGCTTGATCCCTGTGCCGCGTTACAGTCGACAACCTCCCTTATTGACGGTGACCAGAAAACCTATGTTTTTGTCCTCGGCGTGGCCGATAACCCGGCACAGGCACAGGAAACGCTTGCCCGTTTTCTGCATGAGGATAATGCGCGTCAGGCGCTGAATCAGGTTCACCATTTCTGGCACAACGTGCTTGATAAGGTCGTTGTGCAGACGCCCGACAGCAGCGTTGATTTGCTGGTAAACGGCTGGCTGCTGTACCAGACATTAGCCTGTCGCATCATGGCGCGCAGCGGCTACTATCAGTCCGGTGGGGCATTTGGTTTCCGCGATCAGTTGCAGGATACGCTGGCGCTGAGCCACGTTGCACCGGAGCGACTGCGCAGCCAGATCCTGCTGTGTGCCTCACGGCAGTTTATTGAGGGGGATGTGCAACACTGGTGGCATCCTCCGCAGGGTAATGGCGTGCGAACCCGCTGTTCGGATGACTACCTGTGGCTTCCGCTTGCGGCTTGTCACTATGTGGATACAACGGGAGATACTGGCGTGCTGGCGCAGCAGATTCCCTATCTTGAAGGGCGTCCGCTCAAGCCCGGCGAAGAATCAGTTTATGATACGCCGGTTATCAGCCACCTCGAAGAGACGTTGTGGCAGCACTGCGTAAAAGCGATTGAGCGGGGGCTAAACTTCGGCCAGCACGGCCTGCCGCTAATGGGGGCAGGTGACTGGAATGACGGGATGAATCTGGTCGGTATTGAAGGCAAAGGTGAAAGCGTCTGGCTCGGCTTTTTCCTCTACGATATTTTGCAACGCTTTGCGGCGCTGGCTGAACAGCGCCAGGATGAACGCGTGGCAGCATTGTGCTATTCAGAAGCGCTGAGCCTGCAAAAAAATCTCGAATCTTACGCCTGGGATGGTGCATGGTATCTCCGCGGCTACTTTGACGATGGTACGCCGCTGGGGACAAGAGAATCGCAGGCGTGCTGGATCGATGCGATTGCACAAAGCTGGTCCGTTTTGTCCGGCGCAGCTGATCCAGTGCGCAGTGCGCAGGCTATGCAGTCACTCGACAGCTATCTGGTGGATAACGATGCAGGATTGATCAAGTTGCTAACGCCACCGTTTGATGGTCATGGTCCTAATCCCGGTTACATACAGGGTTATCTTCCGGGTGTGAGGGAAAACGGCGGGCAGTACACGCATGGCGCCATCTGGGCGGTCATGGCGTTTGCCCGGATGGGACAAAAAGCGCGAGCGTGGCAACTATGGTCAATGATCAATCCGGTAAACCACACGCTGCAGACTGAAGGCGTTAACATCTACAAGGCGGAGCCCTATGTGATGAGTGCAGATGTATACAGCGTTGCACCTCATACCGGCCGTGCCGGGTGGAGCTGGTACACCGGTTCCGCAGGCTGGGCCTACCGTCTGGTGACTGAAGAGTTACTCGGAATAAAACGGCACGGAGAGACGCTGGTTATTCGCACTCACTTACCTGATGACTGGCCTTCGATCAGCCTGACCTATCAACACGGGGGCAGTCAGTATTACATTAGGATTTCTCGTCACGACGGTGAACCTCGAGTGACTATGGATGGCACGCTCCTGCCGGATGACAGCATTCCTTTGCGGGATGATGGACAAAATCACAATGTCGATATTATTCAGCGCTGACCGTCCGCTCTGTGCCAAAAGCGGACGCTTCAAACATCTGCGAGCACTAAATCAATGAAGAGTAAATCTCACTGCATAACAATTCAGGTGCGCCGTAATCTTCAGGGGCAATTTTCAGGATTGTGGCCGGGAAAAGGCGCCGAAAACTCTTCGTTCGCCGCAGAATTGCGCTGGGGGCGTCTCAGAGGGGCGGCCAAGAGATGTAATGAGAAATCCGATTGCAGGGCAGGAGCCGACGTGGAAGGCTTCTTTTTAGGCGTGCTAATGTTTTATGGAAAGTATCCGATAATCCATTTATCCCCACACCAGGGAACTATAAGAGCCACTGTCTCGCTCAGCCCCGTTTTACGGGGCTTTTTTTTGCTATTCCTGGGTTTCCTGGCCAAGCTTGAAGTGTGCCGTTCCTGCTGGTTTCGGCATGGAATTTAGAAATGATTATGAACGTTAATCATATTGTTCAGCCCGCTACGAAAGATGGCGGGTTTTTTCATTTCATACGTGGCTGGGTTGTCATGTTTGATGTGTCATAACGTCCCTATTGCTATCATGTTGACTTCCGCTTTTCGCTCATAGCAGACTTTGCCCGTTTACAATCATGAGCACTTCAGTCAGCAAACTGTCAACTCAGCCTGAATCAGATATTTCACGCAGCACAGAAATCACCGTTACAAAAGCCAGCTTCCATTTTCAGGGAACCACAAAACAGTGAGCAAGTTTTCACATCTGTTTATCGATGGTTACCCTGTCTGAGGGGGATAACACCTCTACGACTGTTATCGCTCATCATGCCTTCTTAAAGGGCAGTCAGATTGATTCCGCCATAATGTTAACGGCCGAAGCAATGTTTTCGCTCTTTATGCCACCGAAGCCCAGCACAAGGCCGTTGCTCCGACGGGGCTGAAAATAATAGTGCCCGAGTTCCCTTAACGCGACACCTTTACTGGCCGCACTGGCCGTCATCCTGTTTATATCAACTGACGCATTAAACAGGGCCGTCAGGTGCAGCCCTGCATTCCCCCCGGACATCGTGACTTCATTGCCAAAAACCTGAGTCAACGCGCTGCGCAGCGTGTGCTGACGCTCAGCGTAAATCCCGCGCATCCGTCTGATATGGGTGGAAAAATAGCCTTCACTGATAAAGTCAGCCAGCGCCGCCTGCACCGTAAACTGGCCTGGGCGGTAAAGCTGAACCAGCCCTTTTTTAAAGGCACCCGCGAGTTTTTCCGGCAACACCATATAGCTGATGCGTAATCCCGGAAACATGACTTTACTGAACGTCCCGCAGTAAATAACGCGCTGGTAGCTGTCCAGTCCCTGCAGAGACGAGATCGGACTCCTGTTGTAACGGAACTCGCTGTCGTAGTCGTCCTCAACGATCCAGAAGCCGTATTCGGCAGCCAGTTCGGTGAGTTGACGCCTGCGCTGCAACGTGAGCGCAACGCCCATCGGATACTGATGTGACGGCGAGGTGAACAGCAATCTGGGAAACGGGGCCGCAAACGAAAACTGGCTGATATCAATGCCCTGATCATCAACGGGTACGGGGATAATGTTCAGTCCTGCTGCCTGCCAGAGCAGGGCGGTGCTCCAGTTACAGGGATCCTCTGTTAACGCACTGTCACCGGGATCCGCCAGCATATGGGCGCACAGACTCAGTGACTGATTACTGCCCATGGTGATAAGGATTTGTTCCGGCTGGCACACCACCGAGCGGGAAACCTGCAGATAATGCGCAATCGCTTCGCGCAAAGGTAAATAGCCACCTTCGCTGTCGTAGCCGGTCATGTGCGCCGCGGGCCGACGAATATGGCGGTTCTGCATGCGCTTCCACACCGGAAAGGGAAAGTTACTGGTTTCAACTACCCCGGGCACAAACGCGCCTGCATGCTGCGAAACGCCGGAAACACCTGAAATCATGATTTTCGCCCGCGATGACAACGCCGCCTGGGCTTCCGGGGGCGCAGGCGCCAGCCGGCCGGTTGCTGAAGGCGCAACGTCGGCGACAAAAGTGCCTTTGCCACGCTGGCAAAGAATGTAGCCCTCAGCGGAAAGTCTGTCATAGGTCAGCGTCAGCGTCATACGTGACACACCGAGCTCAGCAGAAAGCTGACGTGTTGAGGGCAGCCTGGACCCGGAAATCAACATGCCACCCAGTATCGCCTTCTGAATAATGCTGAAAATCCTGACCTGCAGGGGACGATGCGCATCGGCATCAATATCCTGAAGAATAAGGTCGCAGAGCAGAACGGATTGGGAAGTGGACATAAAAATTGATCCGGATTGGCTATAGAGTGTCAGTCCATTATGTCTTATTTTTCAGCCAACCTCATCGGGGGATAATCACGCTGTGCCATCATCCACACTTTTTATTTTCGGGTGACGGGGCGGCTGTGAAATCGGTTGCTTCAACACCGGGACAAGCTATGGCGCAGTCTTATGATGTCCGGCTTCATGCCAGTATGATCACGTCGGTGGACGCGTCTTCGCCGCAGCGCATTGAGGATTTTGTCAGGCGAAATTATGGCTGGGAGGCCCGTGCTCAACGGCTGGCCAGCGAGCGGGATGAGCTTTTTTGTCTCGAGGATGCTTCCGGGAAGCGCGGTATATTGCGGCTGGCCAACCCCGCCGACTGTCCCGAAACAACGGACCTGCAGGTGCAGGCGTTGCAGTGGATAGCGCGGCAGGCACCGGATTTACCAGTGCCGAGGATCATAAAAAGTCAGACCGGCCAGACTGTGCTATTAAGTCAGACGCTGGATGCTCAGTCAGGGACGCCACCGCGTCTGACCTGGCTCAGCACCTGGCTGGACGGCGTTCCTCTGCGAACTTTACCGGAGAGTGAGGCTCAGTTCTTTAATATCGGTGTGATACTGGCCAGACTGGGACGTGTTTTAAAAGACTTTCGTCATGATGGCGCGTTCCGGCCTTTAAACTGGGATCTTAGTCATATCGCTGACTGTCAGGTCTTTTTGCCCGGTCACTGCCCGGACAAAAAATGGAAAGCGGTTTATCAGTTTTTCGACCACATCGATACGCGGATTGTAGGGCCGATAAGAAACTTCAGTAAGCAGATCATTCATGCCGATATGAATCCGCATAATTTTGTCATGTCACCTCACGAACCAGCAAATATATCGGGTATTTTTGATTTCGGTGATATGACGTATACGGCGCGCGTAAACGATATTGCCATTGCAGCAAGTTATCATCTTTCAGGTGAGAATCCGTTTGATCATATAATTCCTTTAGTGCAGGGCTATCATTCTGTCTTTCCGCTCGAGAGGGAAGAAATTGACATGCTGTATGACCTGATTATTGCCAGGTTATGTATGACGATCGTCATCACCGAATATCGCGCTCGTCTCTATCCGGAAAACAGAAAATACATCTTAAAAAATACCCACTCTGCGTGGCTGGGACTTTCCCGGTTAATAACGATCGATTTTTTATCTGCCCGCAGAATACTGCGCGCGGCCTGTAACTGAGGGGGAATGATGAAACCTGCCCTAATGGTCAATGCCTACGAACCGTCTGAAAATACCATCCTGGATCCCCATACCGCCGCGTTAATTGCGCGTCGGGGCCGTGTGCTGGGTCCCTCATATAAATTATTTTATAAACATCCGCTGCACGTCGTTCGCAGTGAAGGTGTATGGCTTTATGACCAATATGGTAAAGCTTATCTGGATGTTTATAACAACGTACCCGCAGTGGGGCATTGTCATCCCGCCGTCACTGACGCGGTCAGCCGGCAATTATGCACGCTGAATACGCATACACGTTATCTGAATGAGGTGGTGCTGGATTATGCCGAACGGCTGGTCTCAACGTTTCCGTCAGACTTAAGCAATGTCATGTTTACCTGCACAGGCAGTGAATCGTCCGACCTTGCGCTTCGTATTGCCCGTTGCCACACAGACGGTACGGGCATCATTGTGACGGAAAATGCCTATCACGGCATTACCGCCGCAGTTGCTGAAATCTCACCGTCGCTGGGTAAGGGGGTGCCGCTGGGCGCTCACGTGCGTGTTGTCCCGGCACCCAATGCTTATCACCAGGGCGAGGGCAATACGGCCGATTTATTCACAGAGGCTGTGCGCAACGCCATAGCCGATCTGCGGCGCCACGGTATTCGTCCCGCCGCGCTGGTCACCGATACCATTTTTTCAAGCGACGGAATTTATTCCGGGCCGGCAGGTTTTTTACAGGGGGCAGTGACGGCGATTCGTGAGGCGGGTGGGCTGTTTATTGCCGATGAAGTTCAGCCTGGATTTGGCCGGCTGGGCACGCACATGTGGGGATTTGAGCGCCACGGAATTGTTCCCGATTTAGTCATCCTGGGGAAACCCATGGGCAATGGTCTTCCCATTGGTGGCGTGGTTGCCCGGCCAGCCTGTTTGCAACGCTTCGCCGGGATGGCCCGTTATTTTAATACGTTTGGCGGTAACCCGGTCAGTTGCGCTGCCGGGATGGCCGTGCTTGATGTTATCGAAAAACAACAGCTGCAACAGAACGCCGCTGAAACGGGCCAGTTACTGATTAACGGGCTGAATACGCTGGCACAACGCTTTCCCGTTATAGGTAATGTCAGAGGCAGCGGATTATTTATTGGCGCAGAGCTGGTCAGCGATAATGCAACTAAAAAACCGGCCGGGGAATATGCGCTGGATGTGGTTAACCGTTTAAGGGCGCGCCAGATTCTTATCAGCGCCTGTGGTAAGGACAGCCATGTTTTAAAAATACGGCCGCCCCTGGTTTTCTCTGCCGAAAACGCGCACTACCTTCTTGCTGTCATGACCGACGTAATGGAAGAGATGTTTAATTAAAAATGATCGCCAGCATGCTTTAAACAAAACAGACAACCAGGAGAATATGACGATGTCGCTGTTCAAACCAAAATATATTACGTTCGACTGCTACGGTACCTTGATCAATTTCGATATGGCCGGCGCAGCCAGAACACAATTTGCCGATCGTATTAACGGCAACGATATGGCGGCATTTGTTAAAGATTTTGCGGCTTATCGTCTTGATGAAGTGCTTGGTGCCTGGAAACCCTACGCGGAAGTTGTGAACAATTCCGTCAGACGTACCTGTAAAAAATGGAAAATTGTCTGCCACGACGAGGACTGTGCGGCCATTAATCACGCTGTGACGACCTGGGGACCGCATCCGGATGTTCCCGCTGGACTGAGCAAGGTGGCCAGAGAGATACCCCTGGTTCTGTTGACGAATTCAATGAACGATTTAATCACGTACCATGTGCCCAGACTGGGGGCTCCCATTCACGCGGTGTACACCGCAGAGCAGGCGCAGGCTTACAAACCGCAGATGAAGGCGTTTGAATATATGCTGGATCAACTGGGATGCGGACCGGAAGAGATTATGCACGTTTCATCCAGCATGCGTTATGACCTGATGACGGCGCATGATATGGGCATTGTTCATAAGGTTTTCGTACAGCGTGGCCACGAGCCGGGCACGCCTTTTTATCAGTATCATGAAATCAGGGATATCGGTGGCCTGGCAGGCGTGCTGGGTCTTTAAACCCGGCACCGGGCACTCAGCCGGTGAGCGTCCGGTCCGCCGGTTCACGTTTCCGGAAAAAACGGGCTATGAAACAGACAATCTGAACTACTTCCCGTCGATTTGCACAGAAGAGTGTTTGCAATGTCCGTTAATCGCTCAAAGCGGACGATTGGCGTTGAAGATCCACTTTGTGCCAGAAGCGGACGTTTCTAACTACAGGCTGAGTTAAATAACAGCGAGCAGGTAAGGGTAATCTTTTAGTTTTTGACAACTGAGAATTGGTAATATCTGGCCCGTTGAAACGGGCCTCATGCCTCAATTTGCATTGCAGAATAGTTCGGATGCTCAACAGACAACAATTGAAACGCAAAAGTTATGCTCAATTAGATAGTAATTAGCTCAGAAATTTTTTTTGCCACAATTGTCAGTGTATCTTCAGCCGTGTCTAGACCGCTTCGGGATCCAAGTAAAGGGCTGACGTTCCGGAGTGCTTCATAGGTTGTATTGTGCACAATAGGAACAAGTTGATTGCGCGCTAATAAGGCTGAAAGCTCTTTATCAGCAACACCTTCCTTGGGAAGCCGGTTTAAAAAAGCTGGAGTTACAAGTACCAATCCAACTCGAGAATTCGCTAGGCCTTTATCAATAGCACGCATCATAGGAACTCCGAGCGAAAGATCTTTCTCACTAAACCATACTTTTACACCTGCCGCCTCAAGTAAATCATGTAACTCTTTGGCTACACCTTGGCGGTCATCCCAGGCGTGGCAAAGGAATACATCGCGAAGATCTGGTTGTTCTGCCGCTCGTTGCTCAACCGTTTCTCTAATTGGTGTAAGTGATTTTACCTGGGCGGTCGTGTAGTAAACCGATGAACTGGATTTTGACCAGCGTGGTTTTGTGCTGCTACTGCCTCCACCTCGATTTACGTTACTATTGTTTCCTCCACTTGGTGAGGAGTAAGACGGAGCGTAATTCTCATAGCGATAGCTACTGCGATAACCACTGCGATTGCGACAGGCAGGACAAGCAGCAGCAGCTGCTGCTGAACTATGTCCTCGAACGGGGGCGGTGCATCTGCTCATATTATGGATTTGCCTTATTATTTGCCAAATACATGCTGTTGTAGTAATGCATAAGAATTATTAAATCTTTTGGCTGAAAATCCAACAGGTATTCGAAGGTGTTTTGATCTCAATCACGTTGCAAAATCAAAATTTATTAACACCTCAGCTCAACCAATCAGAGGCGAACTTAGGCTCTTGTATGTGAGCATCGAAACGTGATGTATACGCTAATCTGGAATGTCCGCTTTTCGCTCATAGCGGACCTTCAACTTAGTTACTTTGTCCGCTTTGTGCCAGAAGCGGACCTTCAGGCAACAATGTCATCGTTGCATAATGAAACAGATGATGAATAGTATTTTTTACGTAAGTTAAATGCTGATTCCAGAGACAAATAAGGCTGTAAGCGTGGGCAGATTTAAGGGTAAACGGATACTAATTACTGGAGGCACGAGTGGCATGGGGCTGGCAGGCGCTCAGCGTATTGTCACGGAAGGTGGCCATGTAGCCATAACCGGTCTTAATGAAGAAAGACTGGAGCGTGCACGCAGTCTGCTTCCTGCAGCTTCGCTTATTCTGAAAAGCGACGCTGCAAGCGAAGCTGATATACATGGGCCTGGTGAGGCTATTAACGACTGGGGTTCACTTGATGGATTATGGCTAAATGGCGGTTATGCTGAAGTAGGCTCCCCGGAATCTGTAACGGCAGATTCTTTTAATCGTATGATGAACGTTAATGTGCGAGGCCCAATGCTACAGCTGGCAGCTCTGTCCGAATCGCTCAATTCAGGCGCGTCCATTTTGGTAACTTCTTCCTCCTCTGTCTATGAAGGTGCGGCGATGACAAGTCTGTATGCAGCGACGAAAGGTGCCATTATCGCTATGTTCAAAAGCTGGGCATCAGCGCTGGCTGAACGCGGTATCCGCGCTAACACATTGGTGCCGGGTCCGATTGAAACCAACTTCAGGCACTTTATGCCAGAAGAGTCACGTCAGCAGTTTGAAGATTTTGTGGTAAGCCAGGTTCTTTAGGCCGAGCCGGAACAGCAGAAGAGGCCGCTGCAGTTGCACTTTTCCTGCTGTCCGATGACGCATCCTATGTTACCGGCAGCCAGTATGCTGTAGATGGTGGGCTGGTTCATTACTGAAGTTTTTTGAGGAGAGTAAATTCATATGCGCATTCCGGATTATCCTTCACAAGATTCCGATAAATGGGCTCAGGTAGATGCCTGGTTTTCTGAAAAGCTAGTCCCTGAAGATTCAGATTTAAAATACGCTCTCGCTAATAACTCAGCTCAAGGTTTGCCGACACATGACGTATCCTCTTTGCAGGGAAAAATGCTGGCTATTTTCATGCAAATGTCACGTGCCGTTCGTGTTCTTGAAATAGGCACACTTGGGGGGTATAGCACCATATGGATGGCCAAAGCTCTTCCACCCCATGGAAGCATAACGACAATTGAATTCAACGAGCATCATGCAGAAGTGGCCAGTCAGAACATCAATAAAGCGGGGCTGGCTGAGCGCGTCACGTTGCACAGGGGAGCTGCGCTTGAGGTCTTACCCACGCTTGATGCGCCTTTTGACCTGATTTTTATCGATGCCGATAAAGTGAATAACCCCCACTACCTTGAATGGGCTATCAGATTGTCGAAACCAGGCACTGTTATCGTAGCAGATAACACCGTGCGCGGTGGCAATGTCATCGAATCTGGTAGTGAAGATCCGAACGTTATAGGCCTGCGAAAATTTGTAGAAATGATTTCTGAGGATGAGCGCCTTGAAGCGACGGCAGTTCAGACTGTTGGTGAAAAGGGATGGGATGGTTTCGTTCTAGCTATCGTTAAAACCCAATGATGCTATTTATCATTCAGGAAAACGCACTTATCTCCAGTGTTTATTCACAATTTCTGAATGATAAACACAAAACATTCAATTCCTCACAAAGCGAACATTGTTTATTGCACATGTCCGCTTTGTGCCAGAAGCGGACATTGCATGTCACCTGGCTCGCGATTAAAAAATCGCAGTACAGCTTCTCCCTGTTATCTCAAAATTGCACTAAGTGAAAGATGCCAGTCAAATCCTCATGTATATCTACACCCACACACAATCATTAATAAAGGATGGATGAAGATGCTGAAAGGTAAAAGATCTGTTATTACCGCTGGCGGCACAGGATTTGGCCAAGCTCTGAGCGTGTGGCTGGCACGAGAAGGCGTCGAGGTAGATTTTTGCGCGAGGCGTGTTGATGATATAAAAAAAACTTGCAGTATCATCAAGGCTGAAGGTGGAGTGGCGGAAGGATATGTCTGTGATTTGACTCAGCCTGAATCCCTTTCTCAGGTTTCTTCACAATTGTTAAGTTCAGACAGGCCCATAGGCATTTTAATCCTCAATGCTGCTTAATGGCTGTCAGGAACGTTAGACGATCAACCAAACACAGAGATTATCAATACCGTCAGTTCTAGACTGACAGGTTCGATTATACTGACTAAGGCCTTACTACGCGGATTAAGACGTTCAGAAAGCGCGGATGCGCCTGAGTAAGCAAATTCGTATTTTTTCGCTCGTCCCTTCGAGGCGGTGGTAATCCGGTTTATTAAAGAGCACATCACTTGCCGATATGTAAAAATCAGTCAGTGTCCCGACTGCATCGTGACGGTCAGCACAACTCTGCAAGGTCACAATAAGACAATATAAGTTATCATTCCCCCCCCCGCTTCCCCCTGTAATCATAATTTATACTAACGTCAACATATTAATAATATGAATATTGATAGCGAAAACCGATTTAAAATTTGACGAATAGTGACGCAAAATTCTAGGAATAATCTGTATTAGAAGTTGCATAAAAAATAAACATACAAACTTTACAATAACTTACAATCAGTAGGTGAGTTTTTTTCTAACAAGTCCATAACAAAAGCAAATTTTATATTTACATCCTTTTTTAAGTGATGATATGTTTAATTCGCCTGCAGGAAATCAAATCTTATAAACCACTTTTAATAAAGGAGGATTTATGGATTATCAACCGTTAGCAGTCTAAGAATGGAATAACAGGCATAAGGACTTACCTTATGCCTGTTTACCAACCATGCTGAAGGGCTCTTTTATGAAAAAATATATTGGTATCGCAGCCAACGAGCTTGATACTTACCTCGATTATGCGTTACTAAGCATTGTTGCGATATATATCTATAATGCAAAACCAAATGAAATGGGTTTTCTCGGCGCCTGTTTCGCTGTCCCTTTTTTATTTTCCAGTCATTTTTTTGGGAGACTGATAGATAAAGGACATATTCACCAGTGGCGTGCGTTGTTTTTTTTCACAAACAGCCTGGTGACGCCTGTATTCATTTTAACCGGAAATATTTATGGTCTTCTTGCCATTGCTTTCATAAAAACCACCGCCCGCTGCGGCCTGAATATATCTAACGTAAAGCTGAACAAAGACGATGATGAATCGCGAAAATTTTATGAGATTTACGGATACCTGATTAACTTCAGTCGAGTGCTGGTGCCAATTGCCGTGGTAGCTCTTTATAAGTTTTCAGGGGTCTGGTCGGTTATCATTTTTTCTTCAACACTGAATGTTATCAGCCTGATTTTCGAAGCAATTGCTGTAAAAAATCAGGAAGGAATTAACGATAAAGAAACAAGTAAAAAACCTAATGTAGATGGACAGTTTTCTTTTATCAGCGAGGTCCGAAAAAACAGCGCACTATTTTATCTTGTGGCCGGCTATACCATAGCAAACTTCGCATTTTTCCTGAGTAACGATATGCTTGGCCTCTTTTTTAAGGAGTTGGGGCAAGCTGAAAGTAGTATCGGAATGATAATTTCACTGCTGGGTGTGGGGGGAATAGCGGGGACAAAAATAGCTTCAGCTCTGAACAAGTCGCTGACTCCGGTCATTATTTTGATAATGTCAGTAATAATAAACACAACGGCCTTCGCTTTGTTTGGCTTTCTCAGCAAAGGACTAACACCTGATTATGTTTACTACGGATGTATCGTTTTAGTGGGAATGTCATCAGGTATCACTTTTTTCTCAATTCGCTTTGGCGTACGGGAAATTATTGGATACGGAAATGCCGGAAAAGCAACGGGAACCATACAATTGCTTTCCTCGGTTGTTGCAATAACGATGCCTCTGGTAGGTGGGTATATTGCTAATGTTTTTTCTCTTGAAATTACATTCAGGATCACGAGCCTCATTCTGTTGTTACTGTTGGTTTCGATGTCAAGTAGTATTTATTTTTCTCACAAAAGGATAAAAATACATGAATAAGCAACCAAAAATGAGTGAAATTAATTTCCTCGATGACAAACACTATGCTCTATACGTTAAAGGCAAGACGAAGCAGACCTGGGACATCAACCTTGACTGGCAGAGAGCTGTCAACGACGACTATCCGGAACATCTTAAAGAAGATGCTGTTACTGTGGCCAGTTTATCCGCTCATGTTGAGCTTATAGGTATGGAAAACGCCGCTGAACTTATGCTTCAGGCCACGGACTTCGCCCTGAAAATCGGGCTTGCGCAGGCAGTAAATGATGAAGCGAGGCATGCCGAACTATTTTCACGTTATGCGATAATTGCTAACGGTTACATACTGGATCTGTCAAGCACACGCGAGCTCTATCTTGAGCACTTTCAAAAACTGAACACCTTTGATGAAATATTTCTGAGTCATGTTTTTCTTGAAAACGGTGCGCTTGAGCAGTTTAACCTTTTTATTCATGCATTTGGTGAAGGTAGTCTGATAGGCCAGATTTATAAAGGTGCAATGAACGATGAGGCAAGGCATGTACAGCTCGGAATAAATTATTTCAGGCAACTGATAAGCGTTAACCCCAATAAAAAAGAAATGGTTTATGACCATCTGACAACATTCAAAAAAATCCTGCATGTTAATCCGGAAGGCATTGCATGGCTTTCTAAAATAAGCCGAATGCCGGGAGAAATCATTGAAAGCCGTGTACAGGCTAGACATGACAATTTCATCACGAAAATCATGGAGGATAAATAAATGTTTGAAGGTGTTAAAGTTATTCCCTCCTTACTAACTGATCGTGAGATAGATATATTCTATCATTACCTTGCCGTATCTGAGAATCTGAAGCACCTCAAGGGGAATAAAGACAGTAAAGATGCTCATATGTACTATGCGGTTCCCTATGGAGAGGCTCTATTGAGCTATTACTGTGAAATGATGTCGTTGGAAACCGGCGAGAAAGTCTATCCCAGTTATTCATTCCTTTGGAATTATAAAAAGGGATACGCCCTACCAAAACATAAAGACAGAAACTCCGTCGACTACATTATTTCGGTCGGGATTCACCCTGAAGAAATGGATCAGTGGAGTATTTACGTTGACGGTAAGGCGTACGATCTGAAACGCGGTGATGGCCTGTTGCTTGACGGAAAAAAACTAGAACACTGGCGCGAAGCCTGCCCTTATGATAACCGGTTACAGCTCATACTGTGTTATACACGCAGTCCTGAACTCAGGTTCGATAAACGAAGCCACCTTGGTTTTGATCCTGTGCCGGAAGTAATTACAAGCCCACTCAAAACAGAGCTGGACATTGACGACCCTTACGTTAAAACACTGGTTCATGATTATGTCTGACACACTGACCTTCGACAGAACTTATATCTTTTTTGATGGAAGGGTTGTCCTGAGAGATTTTTATCAGGACGATATAAAATTGACTATGGGGTATATGGCGAAGGGGGAGTTCAAGTGGCTTGCTGATAAAACTGAGCGGTTTACGATTGTTTCCGGACTTGCAAATTTTATTTTTGACGGAAAGATTATACCGGCAGAACCGGGCAGTATCATAACCGTCCCGGAAGGTAAAACATTCACCGTACACGTATCTGAACCAATTGATTACAGGTGCTATTATGGTTAGATTGGGTATAATTGGAACCGGCATGATGGCCGATATTATTGCTCAGAGCTGTGAAAAAGCAGGGATTAAACTTCATTCCGTCCTTTCACGAAGGAATTCTTCAGCAACTGAATTCTCCCGTAAGCATCATATTCCTGAGCATAAAGCATACAGTACCGAAGACGATTTTTTCTCTGATAGTTCTCTGGATGCCGTATATATTGCCACTCCAACATCGGAGAAAGAAAGGCTTTTCCGCCTCTGCATTCAGTATAAAAAGCATGCCCTCATTGAAAAACCCTTACCCTATACAATTTCCATGCATTTGCTTCTGCATGAAGCCCGCAAAAGCAGCATTGTGTGGCTTGATGCAGCACATTATATTCATACCGTCTGGTACCGCAAATTAGATGAACTGCTCACTGAGCATGTGGGCAAAGTTAACCGTGTCCAGGCCTCTTTTTTCTGGCCGGACATAAATACCGGCCAGATTAAATTCGATCCCACTCTCGAGCCACAGGGTGTAATGGGAGATCTGGGCTGGTATCCCCTCAGGCTCATCAGCAGATTTGTTACCTCAGAACATCTGCAGTCATTACACACATTGCTCTCGCGTGACGATAATCGAGCCATAGTGGGTATGGACGTCACTGGCCATACAGACAGCGGAATCATCTTTGCAGGGCATGCTTCTTATCGCGATGCTGTCGTTCAGCAGAAGTGTGAAATTTCCGGCCATAAAGGGCGCATGACAATCCATGATTTTGTAATGCCCTACAGCGGTTCCTTTGTTTACGGCACACTGCTTCCCTGCCTTGAAGTAGAAATTGAAAGCGGCATGAAACCACTTTTAAATAAAAAAACACAGGAATTCAAAATCGGTGAAAAACAGCATATCAGCATGCTGAAGAGTCTGAGCCACTTTATTCACGCTCCTGAGAGCGCAGAACTAAATTCTCTTCAGAACGAATGCATTGAGACGATGAAGCTCATGCAGTCCATAGAAGAAAATCCCTGTTCATCAACATAAACTAGCCAAGAGGAGGGCAGTATGGCTTCACTGCAAGAACACTTTTTATGGTTCTGTGACTACTTCCTTACCCCGCTCTATCACAGGGCTATCGTTTTCTTCACCCCTTCAGACGGGCTTTTCATAGGGTATCTTTTTTCGGCCCTGCTTATCGCATTGCTTTACCATACCTACTCATCCAGGAAAACAAATCTCCGGGCAGCACTGAAAGACCTCCTGGTTGCACATAACCTGCGATCTAGGTCGGTTAAAGACGACGTGTTACTGTTTTTTTTCGATAAAGTGTTCCTGGGCTTTATCTACTCATTTGTCGTGGGCGCTGCTTTTTTTTTCCGGGCGGAAGTCATGCAGCTTTTATCCTATGCAGGGATACCCACAAGCCATGTAACACCTGGAATTACATTGAGCATTGTTCTGACTCTGCTGTCTCTGCTCGTTTTTGATTTTGCTGTTTTTTTTGAACACTACCTTTCTCATAAAATCCTTTTTCTATGGGAGTTTCATAAAATCCATCACATCGCAGAAGATCTCAATCCGCTTACCGCTTACCGCTCTCATCCAGTAAATCAGTGCTGCTTCATTCTTATGGTCAGCCTGTTTTCAGGTACCTATTCCGGCATTGTGGGCTACTTTTTCAATTCATCACATGCCTATGTACTCTTTGCCGGTCAGAATTTTTTCATGTTTATCCTGCTGATACTGGGACTCAATCTGCAACATTCACGGGTTTTCATCCGGTACCCCAGAATCATCCGGCGCATCCTCATCAGTCCGGCCTACCATCAGTTACATCACAGCAGTGACAGGCATCATCATGACATTAATTTTGGGTTTATTTTCTCGTTCTGGGACTCGCTCTTCAAAACTCAGTACCTTCCCTCAAACGAAAAAAACCTCAGATTCGGCGTCAGTGGTGAAAAATACGAAACTTACGCTGGTATAAAGAACACTTACATTGTTCCATTCAGGAAAGCTTTTCGGAGACTGAAGCGGAAGGTTACAAAGACAAAACCAGCTTATTCAGGCAAGTAGAAAAACCGCACCGAAACCTTGAATGCGAGGCACAATATCTCATCATGCTGATCAGCCATAGTATTTCGCAGAGTGGGGCCATTCATCCGGCAGCGTCACTGCGAACTGCTCTGTCCATTTAAATAGCTATCCAGTGTGCCAAGCCCCTTTATAATTCCTTCATTAAGCAGTTCAACATTGTCGGCATAACCGTCTGCGTAGTAGTAAATATCCGGAATTCCGTTGTAGAGGCGGTTTCCTAATCGCTCTTTAACAACACATTCCATTTCCAGCGTAGTGGAACTAATTCTGTTATTTCGTTCATTGCAGATTTCCTGACGCGTTTAACTCAGTCGTAACGCCAGTGTCCTGCGCATGCTGACTCAATGAGCATCCCGATAGTGAGAGGAAAAGCCTCGCGTGGTTTTTTTGGATAATAGCGGCTAAAAGCTACTCCAACAGAATCCATTCCAAACGCATCAAAGACGTTCTGCAGGCATTCCGCTGCATCTTCCGGGTCGAGTTTCATGTCCAGATTAAGCGACATCTCGGGCGGGAGTGTTTTTTTCCGGAACGTCAGCAGGGAACGACTGTTTCACGGCTCAATTAGCGCCATCACGCGCGCCTGCGTCTCATCTACCATAACTTATCCTCCCCGTGGGCAACCGTGTTATACCGTTTGACCGTGTGAAAGCTGATATCGGCAACATCTCTGGCCAGAATCACCCAGCCCACGACAGGGACCGCACGCCCGATGAAATTGCTGAGCTTGTGTGTCGATCGTATGCGCGTTTTCAAGGGTGGGTATCCTCCATAAAACGTCCGCTTTGTGCCAGAAGCGGACATTGTAATAAATGATAAGGTTTGAAACGCCAGAGTATTAATTGAATCTTACAGCGACTCAACCACCTCAAATTCTTCTGTGATCAGTTCCATATCGTCAGAAAAATGTCCTACACTCGAGAAAAACCTCTTATGCTCTTGCTGCCAGTATTCAAGACTTAAATCGCCTTCACCTTCTTTGCGGGCAAACTCCTCAGTAACATCACAA
>Ga0105126_1000051_pt1 | contig 23178 bp, 16 predicted proteins | sample LS_171metaG_FD_91488 | JGI IMG/M metagenome (GOLD analysis project Ga0105126, IMG submission 91488) | Switchgrass associated microbial communities from Austin, Texas, USA, to study host-microbe interactions - LS_171 metaG | ecosystem: Host-associated > Plants > Phyllosphere > Phylloplane/Leaf ...
AGCGAGCAGGTCGTCCATCACGGGGGCAACCTGTGTCGGTGAGCTGACCTCAATCTGGGCAATGCGCACGTCGGTGCCGGCAATGACGAAGGCCTTGAGATCCCTGCCCAGCAGCTGCTGGGCGCTGAGGCCGCTGACGTCCGTTTTGGCGGTGAGGAGGTCACGGGCGAAGGCTCTGCGGTTTACGCCGGACAGCACGCCCAGTTCGGTCGCCGAACGGATATCGTCTTCGGTGGTGGTCGGCGAGCGAAGATTCACGGTGTCACTCAGGAGTGCGCCCAGCAGAAGCACGGCGAGCGTCGGGGGCAGCGTGCGGCGCGCTTCAGCGTCCATCAGCAGCCAGAGCAGCGTGGCGCTGCTGCCAACCGGGCGGATATGCACCTCCGGCGGCAGTTGCGTTATCAGCCCGCCCAGCCGGTGGTGGTCAGTGATGCCCACGACGTTGCTCCGGAGCAGGTCGTCAGGCCCCTGCGCCGGCTCGGTGAAATCGACCAGCCACACCCGTTCATCCTGCAGCGGAATAGCGAGCAGCGGCGGCAGCGTAAGACCGGCGGTGTCAAAGATAAAGCGGGTTTCCCGGTTAGCCTCGCCGAGACGCCATGCGCGGGCGTCCATGCCGCGCCCGGTCAGCCAGTGAGCGGTGACGACCGCCGTGCAGATGGCGTCGCTGTCAGGATTGATGTGGCCAAAAACGTGTATCAAGGGTCTCTCCCCGTAAAGGGAAGTACGCAGGCCGGGAGGAAAGTAAGGACGGCCTGACGTACCTCCTGAAAATCAAGAGTCACATCAGGCGTCATCAGCTCCGGAACGGAGCGGTTGGGAAAGGTGGAACGCCATCACCCTGTACTCTGAGTATAGAGCCAGACGGAAAGCCTGTCAGTATTATTCTGCTGGCACCCTCAGCCCGCCAGCGCAGCGCGTGCCTCGCGGAGCACCCGGCGGATGTTTTCCGGCACCGCCGGGCTTGTGCAAAGTGAAAGCGGACTGGGGTGAGGCATCTTCAGCACCGTGACGCCGGGGCACTGATGACTGACCGTCCCGCGGGCCTGAGCCGCTACGGCACCGGCCAGCACCACCACGCGCAGCGCGGGCAGATACGCCAGCACGTCCTCAAGCCAGGCGCAGCCGCTGCGGATGTCCGCCGCTGAGGGCCGTTTCTGCGGCCCGTCGCTGACCCAGGGCACCGTATTCCACAGCACGCTGTCCCGGCGCGCAATACCGGCTTCCGCCAGAAACCGCCCCAGGTTCTGCTGGGCCGGCCCCGGGTTATCCCGCGACACAAACCGGGGTGACGGGCTGCTGCGCGCCGGCGACTGCAGCAGGACGAGCAGTCCGGCCCCGGTCCCGCCGTCGGCCGGATCAAACCACGGCAGCTCCACGCCGTGCTGACGCAGCCCGCTGACCCAGCGATTCAGCGCGGCCACGTGCGGCGCGGTGACTGCCGCGAGGCGTTCCTCGCGTAAAAACGGGTCCAGCAGCGACGTGCAGGTTTCACTCACGGCTTCCGGTCCAGGCCTGCCAGACAGGGGGAAACAAACAGTTTCCCGCTCCATGCCCCGCGCACCGTCTTCACCGCGACCAGCAGCCACATGGCGGCCAGCATGACGACAAGAAGCGCACCGAAGCCTTTAAAGAACGCCAGGTCAACGAGGGTGGACAGCTTCAGCGTGGCGACCGTGTACACGCCCAGCGGGAAGGTAAAGCCCCACCATCCCAGATTGAACGGAATGCCTTCACGGAAGTATCGCACGGTTATCAGCGTGGCCAGCAGCATCCACCACAGGCCGCAGCCCCAGAAGAGAATGCCGGCAACGAACCCCACGCCTTGCGCGATATGACCGATTTCCGGCATGCCCGCCGCGGCAAACACCCCGGGCGCATCTCCGCCGATGACCAGCATCCCCAGCGAGCCGGTACCAATCGGCCCCAGTGCCAGCCAGCTTGAGGCCGCCATGCTTTCGTGTGGTAGCTTGTGCAGCGCCATACGCAGCAGCAGGATGGCGAGGATGCTCAGCGCCACCGGCACCGAGTACGCCCACAGCACGTAGCTGGTAATAATGATGCCGAGCTGCGCGTGGGGGTCGGCAATGTGCGGTGCCAGCAGGCCGCCACTGACTGCCGCAACCTCGGCGGCCACGACCGGCAGTAACCAGACGGCGGTCATCTGGTCAATGCTGTGCTGCTGCCGGGTAAACATCATGTAGGGAATACACACGCCACACAGCAGCGACATCGCCACGTCCAGCCACCACAGGGCGTGCGCTACGGGAATGACGTCAGCCCCCCACCGGGGGAGGCCAAACGCCAGCAGCCCGTTGATGATGGTGGCCATGCCCATCGGGATGGTGCCGAAGAACATGGACACCGTTGAATGGCCAAAGATGCGCTTTGCCTCACCGAAGTACATCACCCAGCGGGCCAGATACATCACGGCAAAGACGCTGAACAGGAAGATGTTAAACATCCAGAGTCCCTCGGCGACGAGGCGTAATCCCGGAACCGGCCAGGGGAACTGCGCCAGAGACAGAGACAGGATACCGGTCCCCATGGTCGCGGCGAACCAGTTAGGCGTGAACTGACGTATAGCCTCTTTCGGGCTGCTCAGCGCGCTCAGCGGGCGCGCTCCGTTATGCAGGGTAAATATTTTATCGTTCATGCCGTAATCTCCTGAGTAGACAGAAAGAGTATAGGCACGTCGGGTTAAATCTTTAAAATAGGTTATTCAGTTAAAATAAACCAGTAAAAGTGGTTAGACTCTCCCACTCCGGGAAGGACCGTCACACCGCCGGAGTGAGGGAAGGACTGAATCAGGCCTGCGGCGGGCTTTTAATCGTGGCCGTGACGCGGTTCTGTTTCAGGTCAACGACCGCAATGCTGAGGTCTTTATTCAGCACCCACGCGCGGGCACCGTCTTTGCTGAAAACGATGGCCTGACGGGGCGCATCCAGTCCGGTAACGGTGGAGACCACCTTACCGGCGGCGGTATCAATAACGGAGAGGCTGTTGTCGCCCAGGTTGCCGCTGTAAACATAGCGGTTATCCGGCGTCAGGGCGGCACCGTAAGGATCCTGCCCCACGGGAATGGTTGCCGTAATGGCGAGCTTCTGCGTGTCAACCACGGCGATGGTGTTGCTGCCGCTGTTAGCCGCGTACAGTGTGCGGCCGTCGGCGCTGACTGAAATGGCGCGCAGCTTGCTGAAGCCTGTTATCTCGCCGCGAATCTCGCCCGTTACGGCGTCAACCAGGGTAATTTTATCGCCCTTAAAGTTAGTGACGTAGACGGTTTTGCCGTCCGGGCTGATTTTTATGCCCTGACGGGGCTGGGCAAAACCCGTCACGACCGCAACGGGCCGGTTGTGCGTCAGGTCATACACCGAGAGCGTGCTGGCGGCCTCGTTATTCACATACAGGCGCTGACCGTCACGGCTGATAGCTGTGCCGAATGCCCCGGGCCCCAGCGGCAGCGAGGTCTCCACGTCAAGCGTCCCGGTGCTGATTTTTCTGACCACGCCGAGGCTGCTGTCTGAAAGATATACGGCCTTCCCGTCGGGGGAGAAAAGCGCATTGCGGGGCGTGACGTATCCCTTAAGCACCTTTCTGACTTTCCCGGCAGCCAGGTCGTAGACCACCACCTCAGAGCGCTCACTGTAGGACGCCACCGCCGTTTTCTCATCGGGACTGACAGCAAGGGAATTGTTGTGGATATCGCCGTCAAACGTCCAGCGTTCCTCTGCGGCACCGGCGAGGGTGCTGATAAGAAGAAACGCCACCGCGGTCAGTCCCGGGATCCTGTATTTTTTTATCATCATTTTTCCTGCATTGGGGTGGGTAAGGGATAAGACTCATTGCCCGATTGAGGGCTTCAGAGTAAGCGTGGCAGATTAAATCCTGGCGGGGAAATCGATTTTCCGACTATGTCTTACCACCCTCAACCTTCCCCCCTGTCAGTAAGCATACTGAGGTAGTTCAAGGCTGAATAATTCCTGTTCAGAAAATAAACTTCAGAGGAATGGTAACTGATTTTTTTTGTTTAAATTGCATTCCACATAAACGCCTCGATGTCGAACAGGGTAATGAGCGTTTTAGAGGCTCTGTCACCTCGCGTGGAACAGTATTCGATTGATGAGATGTTTCTGGACGTACGCGGAATCGATTTTTGCACGGATTTCGAGACGTTTGGCCGCGAAGTCCGGCGCAGTGTGCGTGAACATACCGGCCTTACGGTCGGGGTCGGTATAGGTAAAACCAAAACGCTTGCAAAATCAGCCCAGTGGAGCAGCAAGGAATGGCCCCAGTTTGGCGGCGTGCTGGCCGTCACATCGCACGTCCGGGCTGAGAAGATGCTGGCCCGCCAGCCCGTTGAGGAGGTCTGGGGAGTCGGCAGACGCATTGCCAAAAAACTGAACACTATGGGAATTACAACCGCACTGGAGCTCTCCCGCGCCAATCCTGCAATGATCCGTAAACACTTCAGCGTGGTACTGGAGCGAACGGTGCGCGAGCTGAACGGCGAGAGCTGTATCAGTCTGGAAGAGGCACAGCCGGCGAAGCAGCAGATCGTCTGCTCCCGTTCGTTTGGCGAAAGGGTCACCGAATATGAACACATGAGGCAGGCAATCTGTCAGCATGCCGAACGTGCGGCCGTTAAATTGAGAGGGGAAAAGCAATACTGCAGACAGGTTTGTGCATTCATAAAAACCTCTCCTTTTTCGCCCGGGGAGACCTACTACGGTAACGTGGCTTCAGAGACACTGATGTCGCCCAGTCAGGATTCCAGAGACATTATTGAAGCTGCGATGAGAGCACTAGATCGGGTGTGGATAAGTGGCCATCGCTACGCGAAAGCAGGCGTTATGCTGAACGACTTCACCCCCTCAGGTGTAGCCCAGCTCAACCTTTTTGACGAAGTTCAACCCAGAGCTAACAGTAAGCCTCTGATGCAGGTGATAGATCATATTAATCAGACCGGGATGGGGAATATCTGGTTTGCCGGCCGAGGAATAGCGCCGGCCTGGCAGATGAAGCGAGAGATGCTTTCACCAGCCTATACTACACGCTGGAGTGATATTCCTGTCGCCAGGATTTAGACAATCCGTATATGATGATTATTCGAAAATTTCTATGGAATGAATATGATGACAAATCCTTTAAGCTGGGAGAACTGGAGCAAGGTTTATTTAAACAAGAAAAAAAATAAAAGGGCCTCACTTGAACGGTGGGGGCTACGAAATCTTCATTCTGTGGAAAATCTTGATCACATTGTATCTGAAGTTAAAAAGACATACTTAAATAACAACCCTCATGTCAAAGTCAGCGCAAACTCAGTTTGGATTGATGGGACACCTCAGGCAGAATTTACAGTTAGCCATTACAAGCGTGTGTATAACAATTCATCCTCAATCAGCGGCAATGCTACACAGCCAAACTTTAAATTTTACAAGAATGAAGTCCTGAATTGTGAACTGGCAGACCTTTTGTTTATTTTCAATGAATTCAATAGCCAAAATAGTTCTAAAAGAGTACGCGCCGTTTTGTTACAGGGTAAGTGCTCAGATAAAGATAATTTGTTACCCAATGGGCCTTCAACAGAGAAAGAAAGGAAGCTACTTGAATCAGTTAACCGGAATGAAAAACTGACATTATATCCTGGTACAAAAGCGTCTGGTAAGGATATAGGGTCTTACACGTTGGGGGGCAATGCGCCAGGACTGGCTGATTGCGCTAAGTACCTAATGATGCCGAAATATGAAACGTGGAGCTATAACACGCCTAACTATGTTGATCCGTACGTAATAGGTTGGCCAGTAAACTCATCGAATAAAAGTCTCGGTACAACAACAAATTACCTAGAGGCAATCATCAAAGAAATGCTCAAACATGGGACGATGGGAAGGGATGTTCAAATTCGAAATGGTGCCATAGACAGGAGCTGCGCATGGTCAAGGATGATTGATGATTTGCTGACAAGTTACGATGGAGTAACAATGAAAGGCTACGAGAATCAAAAAAGGGTGTATACATCATCCGGACATGCACCTGACTACATCAACAGCCTCGGCTTGATGATAAATCATCAGCAATGGCTTACGTATTTGGACCAACTTGAATTCGAATGCTTGGTTACAAATAAAGACTTTGAAACTCTTGAGTGGATTGAACGTCAATATTATTTCCACATGAGACGAATGGATTATTGCATTAGGAATAACGTACCTTTTTGGTCCGGCCCTGTCATTTCTACGATAGTAGTTAACATTGACTATCATGAAGGTGAATTTTTACGAGATTAATTTAGCAACTGGCAAAAAATAAAAACCCCGTATCTACGGGGTTTCGCGTTTGTCCTGTTCGGGTGCCCATTCGAGTCCGCATTTATCGCAGGACCATTTTTCGTTTGGATTTTTCCTGATGCCATAGAAATTTCAAAAGGGACATGTTTTTGGCTTATACACTATTTTCCATCCTCTTTCTGGTAAACAGGGTCAGTGCCACGCGGAAACTTCAAGGCTTCATTTCTGTAGTGCTGCAGTCTTTGTCTGAAGTATTCCTGAAGCTCTTCCGATTGTTGTCTCTCGACTTCCGAAGGAATCACCGGCAGATTCATACGCTCTTTATAAGCTACCCCTGATGCGGCCAGATCCACGTTGACCTTATCCCGCTCTTCTTTGCTTTTTGCTGCTATGTTGTGTGACATATGAAGCCCTCCCTGGCAGAAGTATATCAGCTACTGTGTTAAGTTCCGCATCCATCGCTGAAAGCGTTTATGGACCCCCCTAAGCGTCAGCAGCAAGCTGCCGACGCCAAGGCCCCGAAAATCACGCCCTTCACTTCGCAGGCACCGTGAAGCCCGCTCACTGGGTTTAAAAAGGAAGCCAGCAGTTAAAATGCCGGCTCCAACTTTCATGGTCAGTATTGAGGCCTGATGAAAATTCAGGCCAAACGTCTGCTTTGTGCCAGAAGCGGACTTAGCTGGGATCTGAATGCATTAATGACGTGTAATTTTGTCCGGTTAACATCTTTATGCCTCTGATATTTCTCCGGCGAGCCGGAGAAATTTAACCATTTTATCGAAAGCATTCAGTCTTAACTGCATCACGTCAGCAGCAGGCGTTGTACACCGATCAGAAATGCGTCCAGCTTCCGTCTTCGTCTTCCGCGCGGGTTTTTACAGCTGCGGTTTTAAAACCCGACTTTACAACCGTGGCGGGCACATGAGCAACGGAAAGCGCAGAAGGGCCACTCAGACTGAACACAGACACAGCCTGTAGAAGCCGTTCCGCCTGCTCCCTGAGGCTTGAAGCAGCGGAGGCCGACTCTTCAACCAGTGCAGCATTCTGCTGTGTCGTCGTGTCCATCTCCGTAACGGCAATGCCTACCTGCTCAATCCCACGAGCCTGCTCGGCACTGGCGGAGTTGATTTCTTCAACAGTGTCTGTGAGCTTTCCTACGGCGGAGAGAATTCCTGACATCGTTTCAGACGCGTGAATCACCAGTGCATTACCCTGTCCCACAGTATCAGCATTGGCTGCAATCAGCTGCCGAATCTCACCCGCAGCCGAAGCGCTTCTCTGTGCCAGTGACCTGACCTCGCTTGCCACCACCGCAAATCCCCGGCCGTGCTCGCCGGCACGGGCCGCTTCCACTGCGGCGTTCAGCGCCAGAATGTTGGTCTGAAAAGCTATGCCGTCAATGACGGCGGTGATTTCAGCGATACGGCCGGAGCTTTCGCTGATAGATTTCATTGTGCCGGTAATGGCCGTGGTGGCCTCGTTGCCTTTATTTGCCACGTCCCGAACGCTTACAGCAAGCTGGCCGGCCTGACGGGCATTGTCTGCGTTGTTTTTTACCGTCACGCCGAGCTGCGTCATGGTCGCTGATGTTTGTTCAAGGGCACTGGCCTGCTCCTCGGTACGCTGCGACAGGTCTGTGTTGCCCTGGGCAATCTGGGTACTGGCGGATGCCACGCTTTCTGCATTGCTTCTCACGAGGCTGACCGTGTTAATCAGCGAAGCCTGCATGTCACTGATGGCAGACAGCAGTATGCCTGTTTCGTCTTTACGATCTGCAGTGACGGTACCAGTAAGGTCGCCGCGCGCCACCCGGCGGGCGGCCTCAACGGCCACATTAAGTGGCCGCGTGATACTCCGGGTGATAACCCAGGCAGATACCGCGGCCAGCAACAGCGCAACCACGCCGGCAACAACTAACATCATCAGCGCACCCGAACGGTCGGCGCGAGCCTGCGCAGCGGCAGAGCTCATTCGGGCCTCCTGGAAGGTCTGCATCTCTTTCAGCGACGCCATAAAGTCTCCCTGAGTCTGGTAACGGGGGCCAAACAGGAGTTGGGTGGCATCATCGCTTTTTCCCTGTTGGGCAAGTGCCACCACCTCATCAATGAAAGGCAGAAAAAGTTCTGCACGGGCCTTGAGGCGGGTGAAAATTTCGCTTCCCTGGGGCGTATTCACCTGCTTACCAATAAGACTGAGAAGACTGTCAACTTCATGTCTTTCGCCGCGATAATCGCTGATGGCTTTTTCCCTTTTTGCAACGTCTTTAAGGAGAATCGCATTACGCGCAAGCCGGCTCATATCTGATGTGTAGTAACGGATCGACAGAGAAGTGGAGGCTTTGGTGTAAAGACTTCCTGATATGTCATCATTGGCATTACCGAGAGCATTAATTTTTACGATGCCGATGAGCACCATAAACATAACAAGGAGCGCCATAAACCCGAAGGTGATACCGAGACGCACTCCGATTCTAATGTTGTTCATATTTATTCCTGGTGTAAGCGTCAGCATTCATGCATGGTGCTGACGAAATATACTTCCCTTAAAGGAAAGATAAGTAATGTGTACAGAGCCGCATGATTTGATTGCGGTGAATGTTTTATCGGCAATTTTCAGAAAAGGTTCATGAGGCAAGGTGGAGGTCAGATGAGTACATCAAGGAAGCAATCCACTCATTGCGAAGGGCAAGCACGGGGTTGTGCACTCCAACAGAAGCCTTCTCAAGAAGGAAACTTCAGAAAGAATAATACAGGCAGCTCAGATCCAACTCTCATTTTATTGGTGCAAGTCCTGCGTTTCCGTAAATGGATCACCTGCAGAGAGAAGTCTCATTTTTGGCAATGGGCTCTAAACTCTGGCCGTTGATCGGATAGCCTGAATGACCGTTTCTCGCTCATGAGGGACAGCCATACTCAGATCACCCACATTTCAGGAGATTTGAGTATGAACACATCACCGTGGAACAAAGACCGTATCATCGGCCAAAAAAGACCACTTCAGATATCTCATATCTGGGGGATCCGAATCAGGCTTGAACTGGAAGGTAAAACGCGCGATTTGGCTCTGTTCAATATGGCCCTGGATAGTAAGCTTCGAGGCTGTGATCTGGTAAAACTCAAAGTATCTGATGTTGCATATGGTAGCTCTGTTTCAAGCAGAGCTACGGTGCTACAACAGAAAACCGGCAGCCCTGTCCAATTTGAGATAACCAAAGGGACAAGAGAGGCTGTTTCTGCATTGATAAAGCTTGGCAATTTACGCAGTAAAGACTACCTGTTCCGATCTCGGGTCGGTATTAACCAACACATATCACCCCGGCAATACAACCGAATTTTTCATGGGTGGGTAGCAAAAATTGGTCTCGAAGATTCTCTTTACAGTACACATTCCATGAGAAGAACAAAACCTTACCTGATCTACAAGAAAACTAAGAATCTTCGTGTGATTCAACTCCTGTTAGGTCATAAGAAACTGGAAAGCACGGTCCGTTATCTGGGTATTGAAGTCGATGATGCGTTAGAGATTTCTGAATCGATTGAAGTCTAAGTTTGTCAGGGCTGCAACAGCAGCCCTGTGCCAGAAGCGGACATTTACGTATGAGGTAAGCATTCTGTCACCATGAGTTTTCCAGATTCATTTTCATCCTTGCGCAAGATGTGATGTATGGTTTGAACCTGGTAAGCTGATTTTCGACTGAATGTGATTTTGCTAACATGAAACGCCATTGCGTTTGTGAGAGGTAACAGTGATTCACTTAAGACAGGCTCAGCACAGTGATGCCGATGCAATAGCACATCTACACACCGCCGGATGGAGAGATACCTACACGAAAGTGATGTCTGCGGATTTCCTTGAAAATCAGGCGCAGAAAGATCGACTTTCACACTGGCGCTCAGCACTGAATCAGAGCAATGAAAGCGAAACAGTGTTTGTAGCTGAATATGATGGAAAGGTTGAAGGCTTCATATGTATTAAGCTCCACTATGACGCGCAGTGGGGCTGTTATATAGACAGCCTGCATGTAAGCTCTTCACTACGTGGTCACGGTGTAGGAAAACAACTTCTCTGTCGCGCAGCCGAATGGGTCAAGAGCAGGGATGATGAGTCACCGCTCTATTTATGGGTGTTTGAAGATAACACCCAGGCAACAGCTTTTTATCAGCGCCTCGGGGGCACCATTGTGGAGAGAACATTATCCGATATGCCTTCATCAGATCATGCCCCGGTATTCAGAATCAGCTGGAAAAATGCCGGTCAGCTTCTGGTATCTGCTTGCTGAAAAATTAGCCAATGCCTTTTCTCTCTAAAATCGACACCGCTTTCGGCCTGCTTACCGATTACCTGTTCAGTTAGTGTAAGGAACGAACGGGCAATTTTATGTCTTGATCGGTTCCCGTTAACCCCAACACGGCTGTGTAAGTAAAATTTCCACCTGCTGTGAACACCCCAAACGGCCGCTCCTCGCTCAAAGCGGACGAATGACCATCTCACCTTCCCCTGAACCCCTCAGGTATTGCGTAATCCATTTCTGGATTCTGCATATGGATGAAAGTTGCAATCTTCTTGTTTGTTTTGCGCTGCTTACTGGCTTTGATTTGACCAGCGATTGTGCCATAAGCTCGCGTTGCTAACTTCGGCGGGAACCAGTTTAAGGGGTAGCATGTCAAAAGAGATGCGGGTTTAAGCTGTATTACTTTCGTACGATAAAATATCGGGATAAATGAGCTAACATGATGAAAAGTAAAAACGCGATTATTACAGCCATGTTCTTTTTTGGACTTTCACCTTCGTGTTTTTCTGAAAATGGTTCGTTTATCCATCCTGGTGCATTAAACACGGCTGATGACTTCAAAAAAACAGCTCTGGAAGTAAAAGAAGGACATCAACCCTGGTCTTCAGATTTTGCGTTATTACGCAGTAATGCGCATGATTCACCTGACTATACGCCTCATCCTGTGGCTGTTCTTTACAGGGGCACGGCGGCAGGCCATCCAAAAGAAAATTACGCACTCCTCTTTAATGACGCTGCGGCCGCATATGCTCTAGCTCTGGACTGGCGGTTGAGCGGAGACGACTCACGTGCAAAGCGGGCCGTTTATATTCTCACTCAGTGGGCGGAAAAACTGCGATCCATTGACGGAACATCAGATAAATTTCTCGCGGCCGGACTCTACGGCTACCAGCTTGCTGTCGCAGCCGAAACGCTTCGGGGGTCATCCGACTTCTCAGCTTCTCAGCAAAAGGCGATCAGAAATATGCTCGTTACGGTGTTTGCACCCATGAACATCGCCTTTCTTGAGCATCATAACGGCGCAAAAACGGACCACTACTGGGCAAACTGGGACCTGTCTAGTACCGCTTCACTGATGGCTATTGGTATCTATGCAGACCGAAAAGATTTTTATGAAAAGGCCCGGCACTACTATCTTGATGGAAACGGTAACGGCGCGCTCAGAAAAGCTGCATGGAAAGTTTATCCTGACGGACTTGTCCAGTGGCAGGAGAGCGGGCGAGATCAGGCGCACACGTTGCTCGGCATTGGTCTGGCAGGAACCATCTGTCAGCTTGCCTGGAACCAGGGTGATGACCTGTTTGGTGCCTATAATAATCGCTTACTCGGGGCGGCCCGCTACGTAGCCAGATATAATTCAGGAATCAGCGTCCCTTATACTGTTTACCATAACAGTGACGTCGCACAGTCAGTTATTTCAGACAAAGGTCGTGGAGAAATAAGACCTGTGTGGGCATTGTTGTACGGACATTATGTACAGCTTATGCATCTCAGCGCACCAGAGATAAAGGTGGCGCTGGAGAAGGAGGGCCTTGAGGGTGGAGGCGGTAATTACGGCCCGAACAGTGGCGGGTATGACCAGCTGGGTTATGGCACCCTAACTTTCCTTAACTGATATTTAATTAATTTTTTGGCAATAAAGCTGGCCGTGAGAAGCGATCCTAGATACTTACATTGTCTGCAGTGACCCGCCACCTGTTAAGCAATACGCGACAATGTGACAAACTTCAGCCTGCTTCAGAATAACTGCGAACGTCCGCTTTGTGCCAAAAGCGGACGTTGCTTGCATCATGGAATGTTAGTTTACCGGGAGCAGGTCAGCGCCTCTATGCAGCTAACCCCGCATCTAATGATTTTCTGCATATCGCCATTTTCAAATTTGAAGTCTGATTTATGAAACTGCGTAGTAAGAGATTTGACTGAATGGCCGGATGGCGCGGGTGCAGAACAGCGCCCCAGGGGGAAGGTGTAACGCGCCGTCCGGCACGAGAGGAATTATGAAGGCCATCTGCAATAGAAACAACTTTAAAGAGGAACGCGTTGCAGGTTGCATAACGGATGTTATGAGCGTAGCTCATATGGGCAATTGGGGGGTAATGCCAAATATTTCAACAGGCGTTTAATTAGTCCACCGGGCCTTTAAGTGCAAAAGTATAGCTTTATCATGGTTTTAAATGAGATAAGCCATCCCTGAAGATGGCTTATCAAATGCAAATACAGACGCAGTTTTGTAAAAATGTTGCCGCATTAAATGGCACACAACCAAAGTATTTGAACCAATTATACAGCGTTTGTGCGGAATACGCTGACAGCATCCCTCAGGCTTGCGGCCCGGCTTGCAAGTTCATCAGCAGATGATGCAGACTCTTCAACCAGTACGGCATTCTGCTGCGTAACCTGATCCATCTGTGTCACCGCAATATTTATCTGAGATATGCCCGCACTTTGTTCTTCAGAAGAAGATGCAATCTCTCTGACTAATTGAGATGTTTGCTCAATAGCTTCCACGCTTTGCTTAACTTTTTCACCGGCATCCCGGGCCATCGAAATTCCCTGTTCGGCATGCTCAACTGACTGCTCAATCAGTCCTTTGATCTCCTTCGCCGCTCCAGCCGATCGCTGTGCCAGTGCCCTGACTTCAGATGCAACAACAGCAAAGCCCTTGCCGTGCTCACCTGCCCGGGCTGCTTCAACGGCTGCATTTAAAGCAAGAATATTCGTCTGAAACGCTATCCCGTCAATAACGGAGATGATTTCTTTAATCTGCCCCGCACTGTTGCTTATTTTTTCCATTGAATCCAGTACTGACTCCATCGCCTCACCGCCTCTTAAGGCCGCACTGGTAGCGGAGTTGGCCATTTCAGCAGCATGGCGCGTGTTATCTGCATTATTGCCGATAATTGACGATAACTGCTCCATACTGGCCGCAGTCTCAGCCAGAGAGGCTGCCTGTTGTTCAGTTCGCGCAGAAAGATCACCATTTCCGCGAGCAATTTCTTCAGATGAGGTAGCGATAGTGGCAGCGTTGCTTTTGATGTTTTCAACCGTAAGTGTAAGTCTTTGACTCATTTGCAGTAATGCCTTGAGCAGCCCGGCAGTTTCATTACGTCCTGTCACCGTAAATGTTGACGTAAGGTCACCACCTGCGACTTCAAGCGCCAGCTTTGATGCTACATTGACAGGTCTGGTAACGGAGCGAATGATAACCAGAGCGAAAATTACTGCCAACAGGACGATAAAAACAAGAACGGTCAGTAGTGCATATTGTGCATACCGGTGTTCCTTAATCTGCCCATTCAGCATTTCATTCAGTTCATTACCTCCGGCAATGGCGTAGTCGCTGAATTTGTTAATAGCGTGCGTAAAGAGCGCTGCATAGTCCTTCGGGTTCTGATTCGTCATGCTCCGGTTAATGAAAATCGCTTCAGCGGTTTTGAGAGCACTTTTTGCCTCCTCAACGGCTGCATCTGCATTTGCGCTAAATTTTTGCTTAAGTGTGTTATCAGATAAAAATAGTTTTTCAGAATCCTGAGCAAATAAATTCAGGTTATACGAACCATTACTGATTAAAGACTCCATACGGACAGAGTCTGCTTCACTTATGGTTTCATTTCGGGCAAGAAGTGACGTGCCGAATGCACGTATTTTCCCAAGGCTTTCGGTTAGCTCAGGCAATGATGAAAAATTACTCGTAATTAAACGGTACGTGTTGATATCTGAATCAAGTGAAAGGCCGTAAAAATCCAGCACATCACGGTTCGCGTTCAAAAGGTTGCGGATGAGGAGGGCATGCGCATCAAGGCTGGCTGTCAGAGTCAGTTGTGAAGAATCGATTCTCTGCTGTAGCTGGCTCCACTGTGTGCGCACATCATTGATTTTGCTGATTATGGCAGCGCTGCCTTCTGTCTTGGCCATATCTTTGGTAATAACATCAGTGATGTTTTCAATTTCATCTCTGACCTGAACGCGGGACGGTGTTGCTGGATTTTTGGTTGCAATGGCAAGGGCGGTTTCTGCACGATGGCGCTGTATCAAATTGAGCAGGGCTAAAATCTTATTTTCTACGGGTACACCTGTTACCTCTCGTTGCTTATCCTGAATGTATTTATTACCTTCGGACACAAAAAGCATGGTAGGAACTGAGAACAGAACAAGGGAAAACAGGCCCAGAATGGCAAATTTGGCGGTAAGACTTATATTGTTTAGAATCTTATTCATTTATAATTCCTGGTGAATTAGTTCGTTATAGTGACAATTGCAAAAGATACATTTGCAAAGCACCTTAACCTTTTTATCGGTTATTCCTTCATTAACTTTATACCGCATTGTTGATTTACTGCTTTACGGAATAAACTTTTAGTAACGTTAAATAAAGCACTTAAGCTAAATAATCATTTTTTCTCGGGATGAAGTTCTGTTCGCAGCGGCATTAGCCATTGCTGGATTTTCATCTGAGAATTTTTACTGAGATTTGAATGAGTCGGCTGAACTAAATGCGGTTCGCGCACATGTATTATTAATATGTCGCCGAAGGACGTTGTCTCGGGGGTGTAAGGTGAAGCAAAACTATCTGACCTGGCAGGCGCTTTGATCGCTGCGAGTGACCTGCTCCCCGTTGATTCACTCATAACGCTATTAGCAATGTCCGCTTCTCGCTCATAGCAGACACATCTAAATTGTTTAATTGAAAGTGCCAACATCAGACCAGCACAGGATTGACCGGAACGTTCGCTTTCAGACACAATCGAAACGACGCTTCTGATGTGTCGGGGATACTTATTCAGAAACCGACGGAATGGTTGTGGACTGTAGTTGTGCTAAACCCCGGCTCAGCTATGGCGGTTTGTCATTTATAGGAAGTAAACATGGAAGTAACGGTAGAAATGTGTCCTCCAGATGAATGGGAATCCATGGTGAAAATTTTTACCGAGATGGAAGAGCACTACTATGGTAAGGGCATCATTCAGAAAGCACTGTTGAAGAATTATCTCCGCAATCGACTCTTCAGTCAGATCTCCGGTACTCTGGTGCTCAGGGCTCGCCGCGATGCAAATATCATTGGGCTGGCGTGTTGCAGCATTCTCTATCCTTCGCCCCGGTACAGTGGAGAGTTACACATCAAAGAGCTGTATGTTTCACGGAGTGAGAGAGGTAAAGGCTCAGGGGAGTCCATGATGCGCTTTATGGCAAAACTCGCTCTTGAGCATGAGTGTCGAAGCCTTAGCTGGAATGCCGAGAAATCAAACGCCGGAGCAAACCGTTTTTATCAATCCTTAGGGGGCAGAATAAATGGCGATACTGTGAATTATTATCTCCATGGTGACCTCCTGAGTAAACTGGCTTCCGGCAGTTTGGCACCGTCTGGAAGCTGTACCGGTTAGTCTCTCGCACTGATTTGGCTTGCCAGCAAGGCAGAGGCAACTACGTAATATTGATGCCGTGTCAGCTCTGTGTGAGAAGCGGACGTTACCAACATCTGCATGCACTAATCCCTAGAGACAGATTTCACTGCATAGCCATGCAGAAGCGTAGAAATCATCAGGGGCGTTTTTTCACGATATGGACAGTAAAGGTGCCGGAAACGGCCCTCAGGTCGCAGAAACGCGCTGAGAGGCTCTCAGAGGGTGCGGCAAAGCACTGTTATATTAAAAAACTCTCGTGCATACAGGAAATGGTGCATGCTTCATGTCACAAATTCAAAGGTAGTGAATCTTATTGAATAAGGAATTTAGGACGTGATTGACTTCACCCGCTTTGTCGAACGCTATGAGCAGTTTAACGCCTCATTACTCCCTTCTGATAACATCACCGAAAGCCGGATCAATGATTTATATATCCGGGTATACGAGCCAATGGCGGCTATTGATGAGGTTCTTATTGTCTACCATGGTGGCGGGGTAAACTCTGACGCTGGCTACGACATTCTTGCTCGACAGTTGAGTTACGATCTGCTCGTCTGTGTTTGTCTCGTAGATATCCGTGGGCACGGTCGTTCGGTTGGTGCCCGGGGAGAAGCTGCCAGTCCTGTTCAAATCTGGCGGGATGTTGATGTCGTCATTGATTATGTCCGAACCTCTTTTCCTTATGCCAGAATTCACTTGCTTGGCCACTCCAGTGGAGGCGGCATGCTGATTAATTACTTTACTCGATACTCTCTATCGAGGATTGTTGAAAGCCTGATCTTGCTAGCCCCAGCATTAGGTCCTTTTTCACCTCCTGATCTGAACCGCGATTTTTCCTCTCCCTTTGCATCGATAAACCGTTTGAGCTTCATTATCAATGCAATGAGTGCAGGTTTTCTGTGTGGACGTCGTGCAGGAGTAAGGCTTAATTTCCCCTGTGAGGTTATCAATGCGAGGCCTGACTTTGTCCAGACATACAGCGTTAATATGGCTAACGCTCTTACCCCTTGTAATCCCGAAAGGCAACTTAAAGAAATCTCTATTCCAGTAACAATCATGCTTGCTGAGCATGATGAACTGTTTGATGTAAGCCGTATGGATGAGTTTTTCAGGAACTGCGGCAATCCGAATGTAAGCAGTCGAGTTGTGGCAGATAGTACACATCTCGATTGTATTTTCGAGTTAACGGATATGGTGAGGGAACACTTCACTGGCCTGACTTCAAGAGCGCAATAGGAATGTTATGTTTAATGTGATGAAACTTCAGTCATTATCAGTAAATATCCGCTTCTCGCTCACAGCGGACATTGATGGGCGTGCAGGTCTGATCGTCCCCACAAACAGACTTTTAACGCTGTAAACCACCATCCGGTAAAAGTTGCATTGCGAGATACGAGCGGCAAAGCTTTTAGCTGTCCTGTGTTAATTTGCCTTGTCATTCCCCCGCTGCTCTCATGGAACGATGCCCGTCACTTTCACAATCCGCGGCTTCGAAAGTAATCTTTTAGTCGCTGGTAACGAACATCTTGCCCAAGCTGCATATCAGCTTGAACGATTTGATCCAAACATTGCCCCAACTCTCGGGGCCTCCATTGTTGCTCGGCGATTACAGCATTCAGCAGGGCCAATGCATCCGCTGGATACCTGCTGCATATACTTGATTCGTGCAAAAGGTGAACGACATAGTCCGGGTGTTCGATTGGTTGTAGCCAGTCCTGCGTCGCAGTCAAAGCCGCCGGGAATTCACCGCGGGCGGCAATCACCATACGAGTCAAAGACTCGGAGATGCGCGGGGTGGCCAGGTTTCGGGATTTTGGCCATATCTGTTGCCAGAATGGCTGGGCACGGTTTTTCCAATAGTCCTCAGTCTGATCGGCCGCACCTTCAAGCGCCTGATAGAGCGCCTGCGCGGACTCCTCCAGACCTTCTTGTGGAAGCGTGCCAATCGCAGATCGGAACTCCTCCACGGTGTATCCCACGGTCGGGCCTAATGCTGCGTAAGTCAGGAAGGTCGCGAATTGCTGGCGGTGATCGCCAAGATCAGAATAGTGGTTTGCGCTCTCCAGGAACTGCGACTTGAAGGCTTCCAGTAATGGCGGGTACAGACGCGGCGACCAAAGGAAGCCTTCCCACACGGCTTTTGCTTCGACGGTATCGTTCCAGTTAAACAAGGGCAACAGGTGCTGTTCAGTCCAAGGGCGATCCACGCGGAAAAATGCGATCAGCCGGGAACCCAGTAGCACCCGGCCATAGCGGAATTGATCTATCTGCGTGTCGCACAGTGTGGTGAAGATGGGCTTCAAATCAGCAGGAAGCAGATCATTATCATTCGGGTTCTGCTTAAACCACAGGTTGACTAGTGTTTGCGTGACATGCCCAATGGGATGGTTGATCGCCAAACCGACAGGGTCATTGGTATCGATTCCGTGAGACTCTGATACTTTTTCGAGCGCCAGGACGCGGTGGCAAAGATTTAGCAGGATTTTCTCGTGGATGCTGATGGACTTAGAGGCCACCTCCATCCACCAAGTGACAGCCCGGTTTATCTCCTTAAGTACCGCATCTGGCATAGTCTGCACCAGCGGAGCGGCGTACCGCCAAGTGCGCAATACCATCCCTTCTTCGGCCCAGGTCTGCAGAGCTTCACGCCAGCGGCCCGCAGGCCATATCCCATCCTGTGATAGCTTAGATAACGCGGACAGACTGTGAAAAAAGCGCGTGCGGCAAACGTCATGCCAAGTATCTTCGTAGAAAGGCCGCCTTTCTGGCATTGGCTTTGCGAGCCATTGCACCAATTCCTGCCGCTTACGGGGCGCAATGTCGACATCCCGGCTGTCCTCGAAGTCTGGATCGCCGGTGCCGCTCATCCAGTGAGAGAACTCATCACGTTCGTTGGCTGAAAGCTTCCATTGCGGGTGGGCAGCGGATATTTCCGTCAGACGTGCCGCAGCAGATGCACCTAAAACAAGGCCTGAAGTACTGAGCTTGGCCAGACGCAGCCAGACGTAATGTCCCACCAGATCTTGCCAACTTTCTGCTTCCAAGTCATCCCGGTACATCTCGCGTGGAGGGCCCGTCAGGATGGCTGCTTCCAGACGGTCTTTTGCAGTTCCTGACAAATGTTGCGCCTGAAAAACAAACAGCCTTAATACCTCACGCTTGGTCTCTGTGGACCACAGCCACCACGTATTTTCTGTCAGTAACCAATTTACCCACCGTTCGGGAGGTATGCATTTGTCTTGGCTCGCAGCGAACAAGGCCAGACGTTTAAAGGTGGGGTATGGCAACTCAAACCAGTCAAGTGCGATGCGCGTAGCACGATTGCTGTCGTTGGAGCGAGCAACCAGCCATGCATCACGCAGCAATTCAATCAGGCTGACCCAGTCGCGGAACCCCCGGTTCTGCCAGTGCGGCGTAATGGACGGCAGATCCCAATGCGAGCGGTCGCTACGTTCGTCGGCCTCTCCCAACTCTCGCAGCAGATCCAGCGCATCACGCAACAACTGCTGGAATTCATCCAGCAGGAGCGGCAAAGCTGATCTCCATGACTTGTCGGCATGGTCGAGCAGGGTGGAATGCACGTGATCGGCGGCCAGCTCAAGCTCATAGTCCACAAGTTGCTTGATTCGCGGGGACTCAGCCATGCTGCCCGAATCGTCGTCACTCCAGCGAAACGGCTTCTTCAACACCACAATGGGAGCAAGTAACTCGCGTAACTCCAGGCGCAAAGTACTGGTCAAGCCCTCACGCTTCAGACGGCGTTGCCAACGATACAGGTCGAGGTGACGCCATGAAGATTTCACGCGACCACTGAGCAGAAGCCGCCACAATATGGACATTTGGGGCCCGGGAATGGCCTTGGGGGAATGCAAAAGAATTTCATCCCGCTCGGAGGTCTCACTATCACGCTCCAGCGCAGCAAAGCGATCCAGTTCGTGTTCGATCATCCAAGACCAACGGTCGTGCAATTGTCCCCCGCATTTTGCAATCCAGATGATCAGTCTTGGATCGTCCAGATAGCGGACCAGCCAGCGGGCTAATTGGAACATCATATCATCCCACTGGCTAACGCTGACGCCTCCAGAAGCCAGCAGGATCTGCGGAGCGCGGTCATAGGGCGCAGGCCGCCGAATCAGGCTAAATCGAAGTTTTGTGTCGATCTCTGCGTGTGGAGGCACATTGAAACGCGGCAAATCGCTGTACTGAAAGCGTTCGTCCGAGAAAGCTTTCAGTAGCCACTCCAGCGGTGGGGCAGGATTGAGTTCCGCAAAGCGTTTTGCCGGTAAACCTGATTTATCTGATAAGGCCCACAGCATCCGGCCCACAAAATCATCCTGCCGTGTGCTGTCCTGCGGACGTGCCAGAGCATGCTTGACGACGATGGCTTCTTTACCCTGTACACCGTCGCGATAAGTATCTGCCCAAGCGTTTAACGTCTGGTGCAGCGCTGAATGATCGTGGGTGCCCGCGGGTACGGTGTAAAGGATGGGGGTGACCCCCTTAGCCTCCCACTCAACGGTATTCCGGTGCTCCAGCCCCGGCTCACATTCACCCAGTGCCCATGCTTGCGGCGTGTCTTCACCGAGCATCCGATCGGCCGCCAACGCATCCATCATGTAGCGCAATACCGGATCGTTAATACTGTAGCCTACGAAGCAGACTACGTAGTTACGGAACAACTCGCTCACGAAGCGGGCTGCCCAGCGCTCCGTTAGGTAGGCCAGACCAAAGTCGCCGCTGGTGACCACCAGACGATTCAGGGCGGTATTGTCCGTATTCACCGGCAGCAGACCATGCAAATAGACCAGACCATCCCAGCGGCTGTTTTTCGGAACTGGCAGCATCGGCGCTGCGTATTCTTGAAAAGCCTGGCCCGTGCGTTTAGCTGCCACATGAAAGATGCGATCAAAGTTGGTAGTGACCAATCGAACTGTACCCTCGCGGCTGCGTGACAGGCGCAATAGAGCCGCCTGGGTATCAGTAGCCCCTCTGCGACGAAGCTTTGGCTTGAGGGCTTCGGCCAGCGCGCGGCGAACGGCCATACGCTGCCCCGGCAAGCGTCGCTCCAGTAGGTCCAGTGTGGCGTCGAATTGCTCGCGCTCGAAGGCATCACGCTCAATTTCCGAAAGTGTTGTGCCGTTCAGACGATAAATCTGCTCCACCAACCCCTTGAACCCCGGCAAACCGGCAGGGTAGGAAATTCCTGCTCCGCAGAAAAACACCACACGGCCTTCCTCGTGCGCCTGCAAAAGTGCATCCGGAATGTCAGGGCCATGGGTAATGAATTGCATTCCTTTTCTTCCTATCCAATAAGTATGTTCATTTAGCAAATGAGGGTTCAAGGGGCTAACACAGTATTAGACCGACCAGTGCAAGATCAGCTTCCTTGCAAGCTACTCTATCTTGAAAGGTTACTAAGTCCAACGTCCGCTCCTCGCTCAAAGCGGACCTTAATCTCAGTCAGCCTGTCCGCTTTGTGCCAGATATAGTCATTCACACCCTGAGAGTTACACTTTTAAGTGATTCAGGGTATGCGCTTATTGGTCACGAATATTGTGCCAGAATCATGTGATTTGATGATTGCCGCTTTGCTTTCGAGCCAGTAAGTGCTCCACGTTCGCTAACGAATACTCAGGGCATGCAGAAAAACTGCTGACTATATTTCTTTCGAAGAGCGTGGAATGCATACCAATCCCCGATAAAAGGAGTTGGTGATGACTGCAAAAGATCAGTTTGCTGCTCATGTTGGTCTGGATTGGGCGGATAAAAAACATGATGTCTGCGTTCAGTTTAAAAACGGTGATCGCATATTCCATGTGATTGAACATACGCCCGAGGCGCTTGATATCTGGCTCAATGAGTTACACCAGAGGGTGAAAGGCAGGATTGCTATTGCCGTTGAGCTGAAGAAAGGCCCGGTGGTGTATGCACTCCAGAAGTACCCATTTGTCACTGTTTTTCCAGTACACGCATTGTCACTGGCCCGCTACCGACAGGCCTTCTGGCCCAGCGGTGCGAAGGATGATCCGCAGGATGCTGAGCTGGCATTAGAGCTGATGCTACGTTATCCCAATAAGATAAAAGCCATTGAAGCCGACAATCCGGATATCAGATTACTCCAGCAATTAGTTGAGCAGCGCCGACTGCTGGTCGAAGACAAGCGTCGCTTTGTGAATCGGCTCATCAACACGCTTAAGCAGTATTATCCCCAGCCCCTGGAATGGTTCTCCCATCGGGACAGCTCACTATTCTGCGAGCTAATCATTCGCTGGCCTAGCCTGCAACAACTCAAACGAGCCCGCAGCGATACTGTCCGTCATTTTATGAACGCTAAAGGTGGTCCTGCTGTTGCATATACCGAACAGCGGATTGCAAGTATTGCCAGCGCTATTCCCCTAACCACAGATAAAACTGTCATCGAGGCAAATGCATTGATGGCAACAGCACTTGCATCCCAAATCAAACTGGCAGGCAACCTAATCAGAACCTACGACGAGCGTATTGAATCCTTATTCAATACGCTTCCGGATGCAGAACTGTTCAAGTCACTTCCTGGAATAGGGCCGTGTATGGGTCCACGGATGCTTGCCGCACTGGGTGATAACCGCGACCGCTTCAACAGCGCAGAAGAAATTCAAAACTACGCAGGCATCGCGCCAGTAACCGAGCGAAGTGGTCAAAAATCCTGGGTACACTGGCGTTGGCAGTGCGCGAAGTTCGTCCGACAGACATTCGTGGAATGGACTGCGAAGACGGTTAACTCATCGTACTGGGCCAGACTTTATTACCAGGGCCAGCGAGAAAAAGGGAAATCGCATCAATCAGCTATCCGGGCTCTGGCGTTTAAATGGATAAGGATCATTTACCGCTGCTGGAAGACCAAAACGCGGTACGACGAAGCGAAATACTTGCTGGCACTGGAAGCGCGAAAGTCGCCCTTACTGAAGCCATAAAAAGCTTGTCGAAGGTCTCAGGGCGTGAAGCGGACATTGTAATAAATGATAAGGTTTGAAACGCCAGAGTATTTATTGAATCTTACAGCGACTCAACCACCTCAAATTCTTCTGTGATTAGTTCCATATCGTCAGAAAAATGTCCTACACTCGAGAAAAACCTCTTATGCTCTTGCTGCCAGTATTCAAGACTTAAATCGCCTTCACCTTCTTTGCGGGCAAACTCCTCAGTAACATCACAA
>Ga0105126_1000054_pt1 | contig 20333 bp, 16 predicted proteins | sample LS_171metaG_FD_91488 | JGI IMG/M metagenome (GOLD analysis project Ga0105126, IMG submission 91488) | Switchgrass associated microbial communities from Austin, Texas, USA, to study host-microbe interactions - LS_171 metaG | ecosystem: Host-associated > Plants > Phyllosphere > Phylloplane/Leaf ...
AATTGAAACTCCTGACCTGAAACGTGCTGAAATTAACCATAGTCAAACATTCCATCTTTATAATGGCAATAAAGAAGTGGGAGCCTTGATTCAGGGAAGAGCGTGGATTAATACGACGCAACCTGTTTGTTTCATCGCCTGGTCTAGAAATGGCAAAGTTATAGACCAGTTTATTGAAACGATAGGTCATGGGGATTGGGAGACAGTAGGCTGCCATGAGATTTATGCGGTAGGTGTCATTTCTCAGCAGAATGAAGATCATGTTAAAATTGCAACTATTTACCAAATCGAATTGCCTGCTAATCACAACGACGGTTATGGTATTGATTATTATGTGCTCGATTTTAATCTCTCAACAGGAAAGATCATTTTCGACAAAGGTTTAACCGAGAAATTTCAAAACTCTGGAATAAAGTCAATCGCTGAAATGAGAGTGATGCTGAAAAAATAAAATATTTCTCCAGGCTTTGTTGTTTGAGTTTGAACAGAGTAAACAGACAGGTATAAAAATGAAAACATTATTTTTGAGTGTCATAACTTTATTTTTTTATACCAATGCATCAGCTTCAGAAAAAGTTGCCTGTATTGATAGCAATGTTGTACAAGAATCCTACGAATGTATTAATAATGAAATGAACGTGGTTGAGTCGTCTTTAAATAAAGAATATCAGGCGGCAAAAAAAAGAATTAATGATGTTTACAGTGGTTCCGTGAAAGACAGGGATGAGTATTTGCGAGTTTTTACTGAATCACAGCGATCCTGGCTTCAATACCGTGATGGCGATTGTGAGTTAGCTTCAATGGCAGCGGAAAAAAAATCGGACGCGAGTATGGCATACAGAAGAATCTGTGTAGCAGATCTGGATAGAGAAAGAATCACTAAAATTAAAAAAGTCCCTTACGGCTAATTGTTGAATTAAAAGTAAGCTTCATTGCGTTATCTCACTTCCAGGCGAGCATTATGCTGAGAATCATTTTTTTATTCCTTTTTATCGCTTCGATGGTTACGCCGTTACTGTGTTCTGCTGAACAGGGACGTGTTTTAAAACTTGATGGTAATTGGAAAGTTGAACATGTTTATGTTAACGAAGATTCCACTTCTACAAACCTGATGGCGCTATTTTCTGATGACCCGACGCTGAGAGAACGTATTTTTGAATTCACTCCGGATATAATAAAAACGTCCATACCAACAGCTAGTCACTGCAACTTGCCAGATTATGATTCCATGGACGTGACATCAATAAACTCTTTGATGAGCAGGACGACAGAAGGGCAGCTCTCCGATCCGGCTAAAAGCTATGCTCTTCCCGTCAAAGGAACGTTATCAATTCGTCCTTATCGCATTCATTGTCAGAATGGAAAAATCACCCCGTCGGGTGAAAATAGCGAACACTGGCTTGTAAAACTTGATGAAGAGTCAATATTCCTGAACTGGGATAACCAGTCTTATCTTTTACTAAAAAAACTCGCTAACAATGCCAAAGTGCAACCTTCGTTCGCCTGCGCAAGAGCTACAAACGACAGTGAAAAAACCATCTGTCATGATTCGGATCTGTCCTCCTGGGATGTAAGCGTGGCCGAGGCATATAATGTGGCGTTAAAGCAAATTGTGAATACAGGGGTTGATGTCAAATCACGTTCAGTCGAGCTCCGTCAAACACAGAAACGCTGGCTTGCCGAAAGAAATGCGTCTTCTGTTAATCCAGCATGTCTTAAGAAAAAAATGCAAGACCGTGTTGATGAACTCGTTGAGTTGGCAAAGCAATGAAATGATCAGTGCCTGTTTAAGTGAGCCTTTTAAGATAAGCGAGCGCGCTTTCTTTACCTTAATACGCTTGTTGATGAGATGAGATCTGTAACTTTCGGAGTCGAGTGAGTAATGAAAATTTACGCAGCGTTTTTCGTGGCTTCAATCGCTGTTTTTTCAGCTTCCTGCTTCGCAGAAACACCGTGTTCTAAAATAAGTAATGATGTCGAGCTATATCAATGTTCTGTTAAATACAAAAGCCAGGCTGAAAAAGAGTTAAATCACGAATAGGGTCTTGCAAGAGAGCGCATTGTAAAAATGTACGGCTCTCGAAAAAAACTGGGTCAGCAGTATGCCGGGATTGTGGTTGATACGCAGCGTAATTGGCTTAAATTCAGGGATGGTCAATGTCATCTTTAAGCTTTTGCTGCAGAAGAAGGCAGTAATCCATATGATTTCACAACAAATCTCTGCATTTATCGAATGGATACTGAGCGTACGGCCGTACTTAAACTGCTGCCATACTGATTTTTTAACAGGCTGATATGACGTTATAGTGGTGCAATGATATTTTCACCATTCAAGTGGTCATTACGTCAATGGATACATAAAATATTATGCGCTATGTACTAATATTTTTATCGCTGTTAACCCCTTTTCACGTATTGGCTGCGCTTTCCCTTGCTCCTATAGCAGATGCGCCCTATCAGAAAAGTATTTATAAATTATCGTCTGATAAAGGCATTCAAGGCGGTTCTCCAGTTCCACACCAAAGTTTTCATCTGGTTAATGAAGGCAAAGTTCTGGGCAGTTTTATTGCCGGGCAGGGTTTCGACTCACAAGATAAGGACGTGTGTTTTGTCGCCTGGTCAAACAACGCTCATCAGGCAGAGCGTGTTTTACCAACAATTGGATTCGGTGACTGGGAAGCGGAAACATGTCATGCGACTCGCTCTGTCGGCATGCTCGATGAAAAAGATAATCAAGTCATCATCGCGGTGATATATGACGTTGCGTCTCCCAATACGACAGCACAGGAAGCCATCATCGTTTTTGTCGACCTGACCAATCACTGGATCACTATCAATGAGCCGCTGACGAGGAAAATTGGAGCTTCAGGAGCAAAATCGATCAAGGAACTGCGAACCCTTTACAGGACAATGCCCTGAGTTGCGCCTTGCCCTGACAGGCGAGTTCCTCACCGTAGTCTGACATCAGTTAAACAATGCGCTTTTACATCTGTAAAACAGGTCAATATAAAAAATGAAGATATCTTTTTTGGGATGTGCGACTTTTATCATGTTTGGTTTTTCTTCCGCCGTTTACGCCCTTGATGACTGCGCTAAAAAGACCAGTGATGCCGATGTGTTTAGCTGTGCCGAGAATAACCGGGCACATGCAGAAGACGATTTAAATCAGGCCTACGGTGCGACGAAAAAACGTATCGAACATGTTTTTCAAAGTGAACCTCAAGCTAAAAAGAACTACCAGAACCTGTTTATTCAATCCCAGCGTCACTGGTTAGCCTACCGTGACGAGCAGTGCCAGTTATATGCGCATCCCGCAGACAAAGGCAGCAATGCGCACACCGTATTTAATAACGAGTGCGTCGCCAGGCTTGATGAGTTACGCACGAAAGAATTATCAGAAATGCCCTACGATTAATTTTCACGGGGTGGCTATCTGTAACATTAGGGTTGCGTTTATCTTCCGTACCATTGACTACGCTTCTATATCCCGCCTTTCTCCCTGAGAGACGCGCGATATAGATGTCGAACAGCTAACCGCAGGAATCCGTGATGCGCTTTACGATAATAACCGCTAAACCCGGCCATGAACCGCCGCAAATCAGTTTCGATTTTCTTCCTCCAGGCGGCACTATTGGTCGAGGCGTGGATAATAATCTGATATTGCCCGACGACGATCGCACTATTTCTCGCCTGCAGGCTATCGTGCATATTACTGCAGAGGGTGAATGTCGCCTGACCAACCGCGGTAACGTTACGCGCGTGCTGCTGAATGACATCCCGCTTGAACGTGGACGTCAGGTGGAGTTGCAGGACGGAGATATTCTCGGCATCGACGACTATCGCCTGCTGGTTAACGATCTTAATGGCGAGCAGCAATCGCAGCAGCCTCCGTTGACCGCTGCAGCCGCACCTAAGCCGCAGCCCGTACCCAATGCGGTCCCTGTACAGGCGCCGGCTGCCAGCACGGCTGCCATTCCCAGCGAGATCTGGGACAGCCTTGCCAAAGAGTTTTCAATTTCTGATGATTTATCGAAACGTAAAAGTGCTGCGCCAGAAATGCCGGAGGCAAATCCGTTAACCTCTACAGCGGCAAACCGTAATCCCGAAGATCCGCTGGCTCAGTTAATGAGCGATAAACCGCTAGATATCGGTCAACAACCTAAGACAAGCAGCCTGTTTGATGAAGAGGATGCACTGTTTGCTCAGGAAAGCATTTTTGATGACCGCACGCCCAGCACCTTGTCGGCAAAACAAAATGCGCAAGGGCAGCCCAAAATAGAGGAAACCTCCACGGACGTGGACCCGTTAAATCTGTTTGGCAGCCAGACCACGCCGGACCCGCGTCATCATGACGATCCGCTGGGGTTAATGATGAGCGGTGCAGTGCCGCTGGCTCAGCCAGATATGCCGGTTTCGCAACCTGTGGCTGCGCCATCGCAGCCGAAAGAAAACCATCAGTCTGCACCCTTGCAGCAGAAAGAGCTCCATCAAGCGGCGCCATTACAGCCGCAAGAAAATCACCAGCCGATACCAGATATCCTGGATACTGCACCGGTTGAGTTGGCTGATTTAAGCAGTTCACCGCTGTTTGATCACACTGAAACGCAGGTCACTCACGATCCCGCTTTCGATCCTCAACCGCAGCCTGCCCAGCCTGAAGGAGCGCAAAGCCCGATTGATTACGGCGGCATTACCTTGCCAACACCGCAGGCGGTGCAACGCACGCCTTCGCCCACGCCAAAAGGGCGGCTGCGCATCGATCCGGTTGCCTCGCACAATAACAGCGGTGGGACCGAGCAGAGTGGCAATGCCAGTAGCGGTGATGCCTTAAAGGGCGAGTTGCTGGATGCACTGCTGGAAGGTATGGGCCTGCAGGATCTGCAACCGACACCGCAGTTCGATCGTGAGCAGATGCGGCAGTTCGGCCAGATGCTCAGCATGTTCTCGCAGGGAACGGTGGCACTGCTGTCTTCCCGGTCGATTTTAAAACGCGGTGTAAAAGCCGACATGACCGTGATCCTGGATGATGCTAACAACCCTTTTAAGCTGCTGCCGTCAGGTAAAACCGTATTGATGCAGATGTTTGGCAGCCGTATGCCAGGTTTTATGCCGCCACGCCAGGCCGTGCGTGACGCACTGATTGACCTCCAGGCGCACCAGTTAGGGATGATTGCCGGTATTCGCGCCATTATTGCTTCCATGCTGCAGTCCTTTAACCCCGATCAGCTCGAAGAAGAAGCGCGTCAAAACGGTTCCGTATCGCGCATTGGACTACCCGGCAGCCGTAAAGCCGCGCTGTGGGAGCATTTTATCCAGCGCTATGGCGAAACTGCCGGTGAAATTGAAGATGACTTCCATACCTTGTTTGGCGAAGCCTTCTTGCACGCGTACGACATGGAAGTAAATCAGTATAAAGACTCACAAACCCACACGGATGACGCATGAATATCTCTACTGCTTCCACGTCGAATCAGGGCGACCGCGCCAGCAATCAGGATCAAACCGGTGAGAGCATCGGCGAGCGTTCGGCTTGCTTTGTGGTGTGTGATGGTGTGGCAGGGTTTCCCGGCGGTGACGTGGCAGCAAAAATTGCACGCAGTAGCCTGATGGAAGCCTTTGATGGCAATGCGCATCTCGATGCGCAAACCATTCGCGATTACGTGAATTATGCCAATGGCGCCATTCGGCAACAGCAAAAGGCAAACAGTCAGCACAGCCGGATGGGCACCACGCTGGTGAGTTTGTTTATCGACAGAGACTATGAACTGGCCTACTGGGCGCATGCAGGCGACAGTCGGCTTTACCTGTTTCGTCGGGGCTATCTCTACCACGTGACCACAGACCACAGCCTGATTCAGCAAATGAAAGATGCCGGGCACCAGACAGAAGGCATTAACAGTAACCTGCTCTATTTTGCATTAGGCATGGGCGATGAACAGCGGGATGCCAGTTACAGCGATGTGGTGCCTATTGAGGATGGGGATGCCTTTTTGCTGTGTACGGATGGTTTCTGGCATGGCGTGACGCTGGAACAAATGCAGCAATCATTGCATATGGTGAATACGCCAGAAGAGTGGCTGACCCTGATGCAACAAATTATCAAAAACAGCCAACCGCAGGGGGGTCAACAGGACAACTTCAGCGCCATGGCTGTGTGGGTAGGTTCACCAGAAGACACCACCTTATTGCACTCGCTGTCTGATGCGGCGCAGTTTTTCCCTCTTCGAGATTGAGAACGCCAACATGAAATATGGATTAGTGGGCCTGACTGCATTGCTGTTGAGTACACATGCCTTTGCAGAGAACTATCGCATTGTGCAGTCGCCAACTCAGAAACTGGATGTCTGGATTGATGATGTAAAAGATAACCAGCTGTCGAGCTGGTGTAAGAGCACCGTAAACCTGCGCATTGTGACGCATGGCGATAAAGATGCGTCGGTGCTGAGTGATTTCCTACCGCGCGTTGCGGGCTTGATGGCCTCACAATGTAAGCCGTTACAGCAGCTGCGCTGGCAATTAACCGATACCGAGGGCGGCGCACTGGCCAATGGTACGGCCGCGAAAGCGCAGCAGTGGAAATCGGTGGTGACTCCGCCTGCCGCTGCACAGCCCGTTCAACCGGCTCAGCCCGCCCAACAGGCGCCGGTGCAGCAGGCGCCCGTCAGCCCGCCCGCCGCGCCTGTCGTGCTGAATTCGCCAGCGGCGGATACCACACCGTGGCTTCAGTTTAGCTTGCTGGACGGTTGTCATTTCCGCACCTGGTGGCATCAGCCCTCGCAGGCCAGCGCCCTGTTTGTGCCGGCTAAGCAGGGCGTCACCTGTGGCAAAGATGGTTGGTTAAGCGGGCACAGCACGCTGACCCAGACGGGCAAAGACGCGACCAAATCCGTTTCCGTGAGTTTTCTGCAGGGGTTCCCGGTTGCGGGCCTGAACGATAAACAGCAGGTTGATGAACTGACCATTACCACGGTTAACAGCGAACGCATGGTGCTGAGTGATGAAAAGTCACCCGACAGCTGGCTGGTGTTGCCATTTAGCCAGCAGTTTAACGGCTGGCAGGCGATAAACCAGGTGGTGGTTGAGATGCCCGCCAGTGAAGCGGCAGACGAAAATGCGCTGCGTGCGCGCCTGCAGGAAGTGCGTAAGATCTGGTCACCCTGGTTAAGCAGCCCTGCATCCATTAAGGTGCAGTTGGTGGAAAAACTGCATCCGGAACTCAAAGATCCGGCCGCAGCCGTGTATCGCACCATCAACTAAGGCATAAGGAGTTTGAATGGACTCATTACAACAGCGACTGGCCAATGCTACCCTGGCGGAAAACCTGTCCAGCATCACTGCACAAATCCAGGCGAATCCGGCTGATGCGGATTTACGGGCGGCATTTGTGCAACTCCTGTGCCTTGACGGTAACTGGAGCAGGGCGCAGACACAGCTGAAATCCTGGCTGGCCATGCTGCCTCAGGCGCAGCCCACCGTGACCTTGCTGCAACAGGCCATTGAGGGCGAACAGAAACGTGCAGCGGTTTTGCGCGGTGAAGCCGAGCCGCAACTGCCAGGAAGCGCCTGGCCGTGGTGCCAGGTCTTACTGGCCGCGCTGAAAGCGGACATAGCGGGCGATAAGGCCGTCGGTGCGGCACTGCGTGCTCAGGCGCTGGAAAGCGCAGAGGCGAGCGCCGGTACGGCCACAACCCAGGAGGGGGAAAGCCCGTTCGCCTGGATAATGGACGGTGACAGCCGCTTCGGACCGGTCTGTGAAGCCATCGCCAATGGACACTATTACTGGATCCCGTTTGCTGCCATCAGCGAAATAGAGTTTCAGGCTCCGGCAAGCGTCACGGATCTGGTCTGGCGCCATACTCGCCTGCAGCTGGTGGACGGAAGTGAGCAAATTTGTCAGATTCCGGTGCGCTACCCGCTTCAGGACAAGGCTGATGAACGCTTCCTGCGGGCAAGCGTAACGGAGTGGCAGGAATCAGGCAGCGATGACGGTCAGTTTATCGGTCACGGGCAAAAGATGTGGCTCAGCGATGAAGCAGATTATCCCTTACTGACGCTGCAGCAGCTTATTTTCAACGAAACTGAGTTACCTCATGAGTCGTAATGACAATTCGTCCGGTGACGGCTATTCGCAGCTGCATGGCGGCTATCGTGCGCGCAAAAATCGCGACACGCTGACGGCGCGTGACAAACTGCAGTCGTCCCTGCTGGACAGGCTGACAGACGACGCGCCAGATAAAACCACCGAGTCAGGCAACAGTTCGATTATTACCCACAGTACGCTGCGGCGTAATGTTCTGCGCGATCTCCAGTGGTTATTCAACACCATCAATAACGAGGCGCAGCACGATCTGAGCGACCTGACGGAGGTCCAGCGTTCCGTGCTGAATTTTGGCGTGGCCCCCCTGGCCGGACAGAATATCTCGGACATCGAGTGGCAGGATATGCAACGGAAAATGACCGATGCCATTCTGCACTTTGAGCCACGCATTTTACCCCAGGGCTTACAGGTTCGCTGCGTAAGCGACCTGACCTCTCTGAGTCTGCACAACGTACTATCGATTGAGATTAAAGGCCGGTTATGGTGCGTGCCGTACCCGCTGGAGTTTCTGTTCCGCACTCAGGTTGATTTAGAGAGCGGCCATTTTGAACTACAGGATGCAGGTTAATCATGGACAGCAAGCTGCTTGATTACTACAACCGTGAACTGGCCTATCTGCGCGAGATGGGCGCGGAGTTTGCTGCCCAGTATCCCAAGGTCGCCGGGCGGCTTGGTATGCGCGGCATTGACGTCGCCGATCCTTACGTCGAAAGACTTATGGAGGGTTTCGCGTTTCTGACGTCACGCGTGCAGTTAAAGATGGATGCCGAGTTTCCACGCTTTTCTCAGCGGATGCTGGAAATGGTGGCACCGGGCTACCTTTCACCTACGCCGTCGATGGCCATCGCCCAGCTCACGCCGGACAGCCGCAAAGGCGATATCAGCAACGGTTTCTTAGTGCCGCGCGGCACAATGATGGAAAGCCAGAACCTGAAAAAAACGGGCGTCACCTGCAGCTATACCACCGCGCACGATGTGATGTTACAGCCCCTGCGTATCAGCGATGTGTCGTTAGGTGGCGTGCCAGCGGATATCCCGTTAGGCGAGTTGAAAGCGGGCGGCTCGACGGCGGCGTCCAGCGCCCTCCGTATCCGCATCACCTGCGAAGGCATTTCATCGTTAAGCCAGCTCAGTCTCGATGACGTGATGTTTTTCCTGAGCGGACCCGATATCCAGGCCCTGAAACTGATGGAGCTGCTGATGCAGCATCGTGTCGGAATCATCCTGCAGTCCGTGGAAGCAAAACCGCAACGTCAGGTTCTGCCGGATGACGCGCTTCAACAGGAAGGCTTTTCGACCGAGCAGGCCCTGCTGCCCGACGATCTGCGTAATTTTGACGGCTACCGCCTGCTGCAGGAGTATTTTGCATTCCCGGCACGCTTCCAGTTTATCAGCCTGCGTCAGCTGGCGCCTTTCCTGCAGCGCTGCGATAACGCCCTGTCGTTTGATATCGTCATCCTGCTGGATAAGGCCGATGCGGCGCTGGAAAGCGTTGTCGACAGCGCCCATCTGGCCCTGCACTGCACACCGGTCATTAACCTGTTCCCGAAAACCGCCGAGCGGCTTAAGGTCAGTGACAGTCAGCACGAGTATCACCTGGTGGTCGATAACATTCGTCCGCTGGACTATGAGATCCATTCGGTGAAGCGCTTGTTCGCCTCTGTCGAAGGGCAGCGCGAAGAGCAGATCTTCCGGCCGTTCTGGAGCACCTTCAGCCATGACGGCGGGGATTATGGCGCGTATTTCTCCCTGCGTCGTGAACAGCGCACGCTCTCTGAGCACGCGTTGCGCTATGGCACCCGAACGGGCTATATCGGTTCTGAAGTTTTTCTCTCCCTGGTGGATCAAAATCATACTCCGTGGAACAGCGATATCCGCTATTTGTCTGCGGAAGTGATGTGCACCAGCCGTGACCTGCCTTTGATGCTGCTACAGCAAGAGCAGGCCAACTTTGTGATGCCGGATTCCATCCCTGTCGGGCAACTTAAATTGTGCAAAGGCCCGACCCCACCGCGTCCGGCGCTGGCTGAAGGGCTTTCAGCATGGCGACTCATCAGTCATCTGCAGATGAACTATCTGAGCCTGATGGACAGCAGCGATGGCGAAGGGGCTGCGGCACTGCGCCAGATGCTGAGCCTGTATGCCAGCCTGGCCGAAACGCCGCTAACGCGTCAGATTGACGGAATTCGGCACTGCAACCTCAAAGCCGTTCACCGCCGGGTGCCCGAGCCGGGCCCCGTGGTGTTTGCGCGCGGGGTCAGCATTGCGCTTGAGGTGGATGAGCAGGCGTTTTCAGGTGCCAGCCCCTGGCTGTTCGGCAGCGTGCTGGAGCGGGTCTTTTCTCGCCTTGTGGCGCTTAACAGCTTTACCGAATTCACCCTGAGCAGCCAGCAGCGCGGCGAAGTGGGCTACTGGCCGCCGCGCATGGGCAAAAAGGCGCTGCTATGAGTGAGACGGCGCACGTTATTCCCCTACAGCGGGCGGTGCGTATGCCTGACGGTTTCTGGCAGGCCGTGATGGCCGCGCCCTGGCGCTATGATCTGTTTCAGCTGCTACGCAAGCTGGACGCCCAGAGTGGGCAGCGTTATGCCTTAGGTAAAGCGCCACTGCCCAAATTTGAGGCCGTGCGTCTTGGGCAAAAGCCATCCCTGGCCTTTGCACCGTCGACCGTGTCACAGGTTAAAGCGCGTGAGCAGGACGAACGCTACGACGTCTCCATTTACAGCTTTGGGCTGTTTGGTCCCAACGGTCCTCTCCCTACGCACCTGACGGAATATGTACGGGGACGTATCGATCACCATCAGGATCACAGCCTGAGCGCTTTCGCCGATCTGTTTCATCATCGTGCCACGCTGCTGTTCTACCGTGCCTGGGCTAATTCACAGCCAACCAGCTCCCTGGATCGCCGCGACGATCGGCGGTTTCAGGATTATCTGGCCTGCGTGGCCGGTATTGGGTTACCGGCCCAGCAGAAAGCCAGTTCGCTGAGTCTGCATGCGCGCCTTATGCTGTCAGGGCATCTCAGCCGCCACGGTCACGATGCCGAAGGGCTGGTCCGCATTTTGCGTCACTACTTTGCCGTTCCGGTTAAGCTGCAACAGAACGTGCCGCAGTGGTTATCCCTGGACAGCCGCGATCAGGCCCGTCTGTCGGCCGGTCGCCATATGCCGCGCTTGGGTGAATCGGCCTTTCTCGGTGTGGCCGTTCGTGATGTACAGCATCGTTTTCGTCTGCGCATCGGTCCACTGAGCGCCGAGCAGTACGAACGTTTTTTACCCAATGCGCAGGGCGCTTGCGAAGTGCGTGACTGGGTGCGCCACTATCTGGGTATTGAGATGCAGTGGGATCTCAGCCTGATTCTGGCAGCCGATGCCGTTAAGGGCGTAACCCTTGGCGGTCAGGCGCGGCTGGGCTACACCAGTTGGCTTGGACAGCAACCGCAGCCTGTCGATCGTGAAGATTTTGCCTTTGAGGTTGAAGCTACGCCGTCATAGCCCAACCGCTTTCCCCGATAGTTAGCCCGCTTCTTTCAATAAAGAGAACCGATATGTCAGAGATCAGCCGTGCCGTGCTATTCGGCAAACTGGATACGCTGTTATTTACCTCGCTTGAGAGTGCGACCGCCTTTTGTAAACTGCGTGGCAACCCCTACGTTGAACTGGTGCACTGGTTGCATCAGCTCATGCAGCAGCAGGATGGCGATCTTCAGCAGGTGATTAAGCATTTTTCACTGGATGAAAACGCGCTGACGCGGGATATCGTCGCTGCACTGGACCGCCTGCCGCGCGGTGCGGGTGCGGTGTCCGATCTCGCAGAACACATCGACAGCGCCGTTGAGCGCGCCTGGGTTTATGCATCACTCAAATACGGTGCGACCCGCATTCGCGGTGGTCACCTGCTGATAGGTATGCTGAAGACCTTTACGCTCGCCAGCGTCCTGAAAGGCATTTCACCCCAGTTTTCACGCGTGAACGCCGATGCTTTACTGGAGCAGTTCGATACCTTACTGGCGAACAGTAAAGAAGTTCAGCAGGCGCTGGTTCAGCCCGCAGGCGATGCTGCCGCCCCTCCGGCCGCGGGCGACAGCACGTTAGCGCAGTATGCGCAGGATCTGACCGCACGAGCGCGCGACGGCAAAATCGACCCGGTTGCGGGCCGTGATGAAGAGATCCGCCAGATGGTGGATATTCTGATGCGCCGTCGCCAGAACAATCCATTACTCACCGGTGAAGCTGGCGTGGGTAAAACGGCGGTGGTAGAAGGGCTGGCGCTGCGCATTGCCGCCGGTGATGTACCTGCACCGCTTCGTGACGTGCAACTGTGGCTGCTGGATATTGGCATGTTGCAGGCAGGCGCCGGCATGAAAGGCGAATTCGAAGCGCGTTTACAGGCCCTGATTAACGAAGTCCAGTCCAGCCCTACGCCGATTGTGTTATTCATTGATGAAATTCATACCCTGGTCGGTGCAGGCGGTCAGCAGGGCACAGGCGATGCCGCCAACCTGTTAAAGCCGGCCCTGGCGCGCGGACAGTTGCGCACGATTGGCGCAACGACCTGGGCGGAATACAAGAAATACATCGAAAAAGATCCTGCATTGACCCGCCGCTTCCAGACCGTTCAGGTGCAGGAGCCGGATGAAGCAAAAGCGATTCTGATGCTGCGCAGCACCGTGAGCGCGCTGGAAAAACATCATCAGGTGCTGTTACTGGATGAAGCCGTCAGCGCCGCCGTTAAGCTCTCTCACCGTTACATTCCTGCCCGCCAACTGCCGGATAAAGCCGTAGCCTTACTGGATACCGCCTGTGCACGCGTTGCCGTCAGCCAGGGCGCACAGCCTGCCGCGCTGGAAGACTGCCTGCACCGTCTGGCCGCGCTGGAAATCGAAGCGGAGATCGCCGAACGTGAAGTCAAAGTGGGGCTGGGTGATGAAACCCGCCAGGCCACGATTGCCGCCCAGCGCGCTGCCCTGGAAGCAGAGCGCGATGCGCTGGACGCCCGCTGGCAGCAGGAGCGTGAGCTGGTCGAACAGCTGATTGCCCTGCGCGCGCGTTGCGTGACCGAAGGCGAAACTTCCCTGCGCGAGCAGCTCGATGAAACCCGACAGAAGTTGCATGCGGTTCAGGGTGAAGCCCCGTTACTGTTTGCTGCCGTTGACGCCAGCGTCGTTGCCGCAGTGGTATCCGACTGGACCGGCATTCCGCTGGGCCGGATGGTGAAAAACGAAATTGACGCCGTGCTTAACCTCGCGGACACGTTGAATCAGCGCGTAATTGGGCAGCGTCATGGGCTGGATCTGATTGCCAAACGCGTTCGCACCTCACGCGCCCGACTGGACAATCCCAATAAACCGGTCGGTGTGTTTATGCTCTGTGGCCCGTCAGGCGTCGGGAAAACCGAAACCGCGCTGGCGCTGGCCGAATCGCTTTATGGTGGAGAGCAAAACATCATCACCATCAACATGAGCGAGTTCCAGGAAGCGCACACCGTTTCAACGCTGAAAGGTGCCCCTCCAGGCTATGTAGGTTACGGTGAAGGCGGTGTGCTGACGGAGGCCGTGCGTCGTCGTCCTTACAGCGTCGTGCTGCTGGATGAGATTGAAAAAGCGCATCCTGATGTGCATGAGCTGTTTTTCCAGGTATTCGACAAAGGCTGGATGGAGGATGGAGAAGGGCGCCACATTGATTTCCGCAATACCATTATCATCCTCACCTCTAACGTCGGTACGCAACTGATCAGTGCGCTCTGTGCCGATCCGGAACTGATGCCGGATCCCGACGCGCTCAGCACCGCTTTACGTAAACCCTTACTGGAGGTGTTCCCGCCTGCACTGCTGGGCCGTCTGCTGGTGGTGCCTTACTATCCCCTTAGTGACGAGATGCTGGCAGAGATTGTTAAGCTGCAACTGGGGCGCATTGTTCGCCGCCTGGAAGAGAACCACGGTATTGAAGCCATTATTGACGATTCGGTCGTCAGCCAGATTGTGCAGCGTTGTACGGAAGTGGAGTCTGGAGGTCGCATGGTCGATGCCATCCTGACAAATACCCTGTTGCCGCAGATGAGCCAGATACTGCTCAGCGCCCATGCTCGTGATGAACGTTATCGTCGCGTGCAGGTCAGCTGTGATCAGGGCGAGTTTGTTTGCCAGTTTGCTGTCTAAAGCCGTTTGTTATCAGAGAGCTTTCGAATATGTCGGAAAATGATAATCACCAGAATGTACCCAATGCCCTCCCGATTGGTTACCGGTTTAATGAGTTTGAAATCAAAGATGTCATCGGCGGTGGCGGTTTCGGCATTGTCTATCGTGCCTGGGATCACCAACTGGAGCGCGATATCGCGATTAAAGAGTTTATGCCCGCGTCGCTGGCCGTGCGCAGCGACGACCTGAACCTGGTATTGCGGAGTGAGCGATTCAGTAAAACTTTCCATGCGGGCCTGAACAGCTTTATTCAGGAAGCCCGTCTGCTGGCACGTTTTAATCATCCAAACTTGCTTCACGTTCTGCGCTTTTGGGTGCAAAACGATACGGCCTATATGGGCACGGTGTTTTACAGCGGCACCACGCTGTCTAACATGCGTGAACGCCATCCCCATCTGATTGATGAGAACTGGATCCGTCGCCTGCTGCCACCGCTGCTGGGTGCCATCAAGACCATTCATGATGCGGGCTATCTGCACCGCGACATCTCGCTGGATAATATTCAAATCCAGAGCAATGGCGATCCGGTATTACTGGATTTCGGCTCCGCGCGCAAAACCATCGGTAACCTTTCTGATGAAAGTGAAACCATGCTGCGTCCGGGCTATGCGCCGATTGAACAGTACAGCGATAACGATGAAAGCGAACAAGGCGCGTGGACGGACATTTACGCGCTGGGGGCCGTGCTGCACACGTTAATCACCGGCGCACCGCCGCCGGTCAGCGTGGTGCGCAGCATCGAAGATAACTATCAACCCTTGGTTCAGCGTGCACCGGCCGGCTACAGCCAGACCTTACTGGCGGCCGTTGATCGCGCGCTGGCGCTGAAGCCGGAAGATCGTCCACAGAGCATTGATGCCTTCGCGGCCTCAATGGTGCTGCCAGAGAAAGCACCCGAACCGCTGCCTGAAGTGAAGCACAGTGGGCCGGGTACCATGCTGGTACCGGTTCAGGAAGAGGATGAGGCGGCTGCCACTCCGGCAACACCGCTGAAAAAGCTGATGCGTAACCGCTTTGCTCTGCCGGGTCTGGTCGCTGCAGGTGTGCTGGTGGGGGTTTGCGTCGGTGTCCTGATGGCGGGCGGCGACAAAGAAGGTGATGCACCTGCCAATGTCGCACAGACCGAAACGGCCCCAGCCACTCAGGCACCGGCTGAACAACCTGCTGCAACGCCTGTGCAAACCCAGACTGCCCAGGCCGAGCCGGAAAAACCTCAGGAGCCGGTTGCACCACCGCCTGAACCTGTGGCGCAGGTTTATATTAAGCTCCAGCCCGGCGAGCGTGTTCAGGTGAATGGCAAGCCTCAGGCAGTGGTTCCGGCAGCCAATGGCTTTGCGGCGCTGCAGCTGGCACCCGGCAACTACACGTTTTCTGTAACAGGTCAGGGTGGCGAACGTGAACAAACGTTAACCATTAATCAGCAAGGCGTCTGGTTACTTGATCCCCATATTTAACAGGTATGTCTATGTTCTCACGTATTACTGTACAACTTCCCGCACAAGGACTGCTGTTCCGACGTCTGAGCGGCAGCGAAGCGCTGTCCCAGTCGTTCGTGCTGCAAGCGGAGCTGCTCTCCACCGACGCGCGCATTGATCGTAAGTCGTTGCTGGGCAAGCCGGTCACTTTCACGCTGCCGACGGATGGTCTGCTGAGCGCGGTGAATCCGCGCTACATCAACGGCAAAATTACTCAGATAGGCGTGCGCAGCGAGGAGCTGGGCGGCGTGCGCTACGCCGTTTACGGGCTGACGGTGGAGTCGGATCTGTGGCCGATGAAGCGCGACCGCAACCTGCGCATCTTCCAGAGCCAGACGGTGCCGCAGATTGTGCAGACGCTGCTGAAGGAGTACGGAGTGAACGTGGAAACGCGCCTGGCGGGAAGCTACCGGGTGTGGGAATACTGCGTGCAGTATCAGGAGAGCAGCTTCGACTTTATCAGCCGGCTGATGGAGCTGGAGGGGATTTACTACTTCTTCCGTCACGAGGCGGACAAGCACACGCTGGTGCTGTGTGACGCGCCGGACCAGCACCAGGCGTTCCCGGGCTACGAAACCATAGCCTACCACGTGACGCCGTCGGGCGGCAGCGTGACGGAAGAGGGCGTGAGCCAGTGGGCGCTGTCGGAAAGCGTGACGCCGGGGATGTACAGCACGGACGACTACGACTTCCGCAAGCCGAACGCGTGGATGCTGCAGGCGCGGCAGAACCCGGTGTCGCCGACCCCGGGCTCGGTGGACGTGTACGACTGGCCGGGTCGCTTCGTGGAGCACGGTCACGGCGAATACTACGCGCGTATCCGCCAGGAGGTGTGGCAGGTGGAGCACCACATGGTGAGTGGGAGCGGCACGGCGACGGGCATCGCGCCGGGCTACACTTTCGCGCTGCTGAACGCGCCGCACTTCAGCGACAACGGCAAATACCTGGTGACGTCGGCGCACTACGACTTTGAAGAGAACAGCTACGCGAGCGGCGACGTGGGCGCCACGCGGCACAACATCGACTTCACGGTGCTGCCGGCGGCGGTGACGTACCGTGCGAAGCCGGAGACGCCGTGGCCGAAGACGCACGGCCCGCAGACGGCGAAGGTGGTGGGGCCGAAAGGCGAGAGCATCTGGACGGACAAATACGGCCGGGTGAAGGTGAAGTTCCACTGGGACCGTCTGGCGAAGGGTGACGACACGAGTTCGTGCTGGGTGCGCGTATCGAGTGCCTGGGCGGGTCAGGGCTTCGGCGGGGTGCAGATCCCGCGCGTCAACGATGAGGTTGTCGTGGACTTCATCAACGGCGATCCAGATCGTCCGTTGATCATTGGCCGCGTTTATAACGAAGCCAGTATGCCGCCATGGGCACTACCGGCTGCCGCCACACAAATGGGCTTTCTGAGTCGCTCGAAAGACGGCACTGCGGATACCGCGAACGCATTACGCTTTGAGGATAAGGCGGGCGAGGAGCATTTGTGGATCCAGGCGCAGAAGAACATGGATACGCATGTTAAAAATGATTCCAGCCATTCCGTTGCCAACAACCACAGCCACTATGCAGGCGGTAACGAACTCTATCGGGTTGAAACCAACCGCGTGCATGGTGTTAAAGGTGGCGAAGAGCGTTTAACGGGACAAGGAAAAATCGACAACGTTGTCGAAACCTACGTTCTTGGGTCAGGAACTAAGTTACGCCTTGAATGCGGTGAAAGCGCGATTGAGCTTAATGCTAATGGTCATATCAATATTGTCGGTAAGGGCTTCAATCTATTTGTAAACGGTGATGGACACATCACTACATCAGGCGGAAAACTCAATTTAAATACATCGGGTGCGAAGCCAGGCACGGGGGCTCCTGGGGCGAGTCATAAAGGCAATATTACTCAGGCCGTGGTGAATCTTTTCCCCCCAAAGCAAAAGGGGCAGGCGGCCCCGGCAGCACCTAAAGCTGCGGCAGCACCTGCAAAAGCAACCGCTGCACCGTTAGCAAATTCTGGGGACAAGAAGAGTAAATATAACTACACGGTTGATGAGATGGTTAAAAAACAAAAGGGGCTGAAAGCAAAGCCAGTTAAATGGGATAACGCAACGAAAGGTTTTGTACCCGCAACAGAGGAAGATATTAAGAAATATGTCGATCCTGCTAACCATATGGAAGGTAAAGACAAATATCAATTTGTTGATCTTTCTTCCTCATCTGGGATTAGTAAAGATGAGATGAGCAACTTTCTTAAAGATAAGGGCACGCTTGCTGGTCAGGAACAGACTTACCTGGATGCGGCAAAAAAATACAATGTCAATGAGGCTTACCTCGCAGCGCATTCCGCGCTGGAGACGGGAAATGGCACCAGTGAGTTGGCCAAAGGCGTGATGGTCAATGGAACTAAAGTTTATAATATGTATGGCATTGGAGCGCTGGATGGAAATGCTGTACAAACCGGTGCTAACTATGCCTACAAACAAGGGTGGACAACTCCGGCGAAGGCCATTGATGGCGGCGCAAAATGGATATCTGATAAGTTTGTTGGCTCTGGCCAGAATACTTTGTATAAAATGCGCTGGAATCCGGCCTCACCGGGAACGCACCAGTATGCCACAGATGTCAACTGGGCAACGGCTCAGACAACCAGCATGAAAAAAATGTTCGACAGCTTTCCAAATGCGAATCTTTCTTATGACGTGCCTGAGTATAATTAAAGGATTGATAAATATGATTTTTTCTCTCAAGAAAGCAGCGTTTTTATTTGTTCTGCTATTCCCTGCCACTCAGGTTAATATGGCTGTTGCGGCAGCGACCCTCGCAGCTCCTGCTAAAATCAGTGCAAGTGATTTTAGTGTCAAAATTAACAATCACCTTTTTTCATTAGGTGAAAAATGGAGCGATCAGGTCAAGAAGCAGGCGGGCGAGCAGCTTAGCGAAAATTTTGTAGGCGATGTGCCAGCTGGAGACATGAGCTATAAGTACTATCAGCATCAATTTGACGGTTTTGAAATCTACACTGCGAATCTGTTCTGGCAACAGGAAAAGCGCGACATTGACAGCTACCTTATTGCGCAGATAAGCATTAACACTCCCGCAATTGAAACAGCCAGGGGCATCAAGATTGGCGACACCCAGGCTACGCTGATCAGCAAGTATGGCCAAGGTACAACGGCTGACAGTGATAATCAGCATTGGTTATATTATGATGCTGATAATAAGCGCATCTCTTTTCAGCTTGAACATGAAAAAATCAGTCATGTTATGATGACACTTAACACTGATAACTAAATAAAAGCCTTTATAATTCTTTACGCAGAATTAAATCAGGCAGCTAAGATGATTATTGGTAGCGGGCTGTTAAGCCCGCTACCAAGTTTCTATTCTTTATAAATTTCTTAGTATAAGGCATGTCACCAAAAAAAGAGTTGCTTTCAATTGCTATCAAAGCGCCCTTGGAGAACAGCATGCTGCGTAGTCTGGTAAGTTACTATTCAAAAGAATTTTTCAGCCTTAAAGGAAAGTGTCGATGAATATTTAACCGTAAAGTAAATGGAGATGAAGTTATTTATTAAGTTGATAATCTTGATGATGTTTACATGTGATGCAGTATGCATTGTAATAGGTTCAGTTGTACAAATACATTCGTCTCATAAGAATAAATTAGATAGCGTTTCAACATTCTTTAACCACCAGATGATTGTCTCAAGCTTAAGATTTTTTAGGTAATGGTTATATTATCTTTAGCGACATTTTTACATTATCTCTTACTTGTTCGTTTCTTGATTAAAAGCCTGGAGATGTTGTGGTAATAGTGAAAGTGTCACCACAAAAAAACAGTGCGCAATGGCTTTATATAGACTGCACCAAAATAATTGGTCAGTACAACATTAGAGCAATAGTGTTGCTGTTAAGTGTTTTGGTAAGTGGAGTGGCTGATGCCAGAATACAAGCAAGAGATGTATGGCATTTTATCCCGCAGATGAATCCTGTAGTAAAAAAACTCACTGTAGATGATGTTAATCGTGCGCCGCTAGCGTTCAAATTAATAAATCAGAACGAATACATCAATTTTTATCAGGTTCGCGAAAAAGTAAAGCTTGAAGATGCATCGACCATAACCGATATTGAATTGCGTCTCAGTAAATCGTCGGGAGGTATGGCACCTTTTCTGCGCTTCTCACTTAATGGAAGGTGCTTCACGCTCAGTGATGTCAAGAAGCACTACCATGATGCTAAGTTATCAAATTACCCGCGTGGGGATTCTGAAAATGAGACAACCAGCTATACGAGTTTTTCTGATATGGATAAAAATGAGATCACATTTTCATTTAATCAGAAAAAACCTATTTGTCTGAGTAACGTTACTATTACTACCATTCAATAATTAACATAATTATAAGAGAGAAGGTAATTGTCAAAGATAAGCCGTATTGACAACTAAAACCTCCATTGAAGGGCTCTTGTGGAGTGATTAAATAATTAACCAAATGGCAATTATTTTTTGTCTTAAAGTAATTTAATAATCAATTTGCTTTTTTAATATGCTTTAATCAATTTTTTGTCCATTATATACATC
>Ga0105126_1000055_pt1 | contig 19541 bp, 16 predicted proteins | sample LS_171metaG_FD_91488 | JGI IMG/M metagenome (GOLD analysis project Ga0105126, IMG submission 91488) | Switchgrass associated microbial communities from Austin, Texas, USA, to study host-microbe interactions - LS_171 metaG | ecosystem: Host-associated > Plants > Phyllosphere > Phylloplane/Leaf ...
CAACGACACGGACGGGTTCTCGCTCCGGACGGGGACGTACCCGTGCGAGGGCGGCGACACCGATCCGGGCACGGAGCCGACGCCGACGCCGACGCCGATCCCGTCGCCGGGCGACGGCGGCACGACCCCGACCCCGACTCCGGGTGGGACGCCCACCGCGGTCCCGACCCCTGGTCCGTCGGCTGCGCCGGTCGCCCGGCGACGGGATCGGCGTCGGCGTCGGCGTCGGCTCCGTGCCCGGATCGGTGTCGCCGCCCTCGCACGGGTACGTCCCCGTCCGGAGCGAGAACCCGTCCGTGTCGTTGTCGTCGGCGGAGAAGGTCGCGCGCTCCCCGTCGGTGCAGATGCCCGAGATCGCGAAGCCCTCGTTGGCGAGCGTGCGGTCGGCGGCCGAGGGTGCCTCGTACAGCGTCGAGGCGCTGAAGGCCCCGTCGGTCACCTCGTACAGCGCGGTCCGGCCGGAGCACACCTCGTCCCAGACCACCCAGAGCGCGTCGAGCGTCGGGTCGAACTGCACGTCGGCGACGACGGCGAGCGAGGTCGCGATCGTGGCGACCCGCACCGAGGACCCGTCGTCCATCAGGGCGTAGGCGTACACGCTCGCAGTGCCCTCGACTCCGACGAAGAACAGCCCCTCGCCGTGTCCGGCGTAGCTCGACGGTGCGTAGGCGGCGCCGGTGCGCTCGTCGGTGAAGCCGTGCGCGGTGAGCCAGCTGTCCGGGATCCAGGTGACGCCCTCGAGCCCGGCGTTCGCGCCGAGCCCGGGGAAGTCCGCGGCGAGGTTCCACTCGTCGGTGGCCCGCAGGGTGGCCTCGGAGCCGTCGGTCGTGGCGTAGCGCAGGACCGACGGGCGGCTCGTGCTCGACACGTCGTTGTTGCGCTCGGTCGACACGTAGACGGCGCCGGGGTCGTCGCTCGTGACGGTCACGCCCTCGGCGTCCGGGGTGCCCGTGCCGTCGGCGTAGCGCAGGTCGGTGCCCGCGGCGTTCGACGGTGCCCAGCCGCCCGCGCCGTCCGAGGTCAGGTGGTAGAGCAGGCCGTCGCCGTTCTGCACGGCCCAGAGCTGCCCGTCCCGCGAGGTCGTCGAGGTCGTCCAGTCGAGGCCGCTCAGGTCACCGGTGAAGGTGTCCTCGTCGTCGAGCACGGTCTCGTCCGGGCCGCCGGGCCAGGCCTCGGCGGTGACGACGCCGGCGAACCGGTTCGCCGCGCCCTTCGTGGGTGCTGCCGTCTCGGCGAAGTCCCCGGTGCCGTCGGGGTTGCGGCCGTACGTCGTGGTCGCGTGCGCCGTCCACGAGGTCGAGTCGACGACCGCGCCGCGGGCGTCGAACAGCCGCGCGGAGTCCGCCTTGCCGAGTCCGAAGCCGAACGCCGCCTCGTCGAGGACGGTGAAGCCCCCGGCCGCGACGGTCGTACCCGCGGGGATCGTGTACGCGTGGTCGTCGTCGCTGTCGCGCAGCACGTACCCGCCCAGGTCGACGGTGGTGCTGCCGGTGTTGGTCAGCTCCACCCAGTCGCCGGGGGTGCCGTCCTGCGACTCGACCTCGTTGATGCGCACGGGTGAGGAGCAGTCGTTCGCAGCCCCCTTGGTCGACGCCGTGGTGTCCACGAGCGGCCCGACACCGTCGGCGCAGCGGCCGTAGGTGACACCCGCGTGGGTCGTCCAGGCGTACCGGAGCACCAGGTCGCCGGCAGGGTCGTAGAGGCGCGCGGTGTCGGCACCACCGAGCCCGAAGTCGAAGCCGGGGGCGGTCGCGGACAGCTGGTCGACGACGAAGTACCCGCCGGCGGCGATCGTCGAGCCGCTGGGGAGCACGTACGCGTCGTGCGAGTTGTCGGAGTCGAGGAACGCGTACCCGGTCAGGTCGATCGCGGTGCCCGAGGTGTTCTCGAGCTCCACCCAATCGGTGTCGTCGGCGTTCGACTCGACCTCGTTGACGACGAGGCCGTTCGCGGCGACGGCACCGACGGACGGGTCGTCGTCACCGACGGCGGCGAGGGCCGGGCTGGCGGTGACGACACCGGCGGCGACGACCAGGGCAGTCGCGACGGCCGCGCCGATGCGGAGTGTGGGTGGGCGCAGGGCAGGAGTGCGCATGCAGGGTCCTTCTCGGGACGATCGGGCTGAAGACCTGCACGACTGTTCAGCATCCACGCGACCGGCCGGTGGCCGCCCGGTGAACGGGCGGTGTCCCGGGTCGCGCCCGGCGCGCTGGACGCGCGACGTGTCGGCCTGGAGGCTCGGGGCGGGCCCGCACCGCGCCTCCCGTCCGCCGTGGGCACAGCCCACCGCACCCGGTGTGCAGAAGACGTCGGGTCCGCACGGCGAACCCGACGTCTTCTGCACACTCGTTGCTCGAGGTGTCAGCGCTCGGTGACCTCCGAGAAGTCGGGCGTCCCGTCGGGCAGCGCGGGCAGGGGCGTGCCGTCGACGTAGCGGGGCCGGCCAGCGCGCGGGAGGCCGTCGGACGGGCCGCGTACCGACGGCCGTCGGACGCGACGACCGTGCCGGGCTCGGGCGTCGGTGCCGGGGCGAGCTCAGGGTGCAGTGCAGGTGCGGGCGCGGGCGGCGCGGGCGCTTCGGGCACGGCAGCCTCTGGCTCCGGAGCGGCGGGCGTCGGCGTCGCACCCCACGCCGGCTGCTGGTCGGGCACCGGCCACGTCGCCGATGACCGGGGCGCTCGGGGCCGGAACAGCGCGTTGCTGAGGGGCACCACGACGGTGCCGAGCAGGTCGAGGATCACCACCACCCAGACGAGCCGCCAGTAGCCCCGCGCGTAGTCGACGTCCGGCGCGAGCAGCGGGATCGAGAGCAGCAGCGCGAGCAGGGCGATGACGCCGACGGTGGTCTTCGCGACGACCTGCAGGACGGGCGTCGGGTAGCGGCGGTGGATCACGAGCAGCAGGTGGACGTGCAGGAGCGCCACCCGGGCGACGCCGACGAGCCAGATCCAGTGCCAGAAGTGCTCCAGGACGTACCAGATGCCGTCACCGTCCGGCCCCGTCGGCACGATCCACACCTTGTACAGGCCGGCGACGAGCAGGTACATCGACGTGGCGATGCTCGCGAACGCGAAGATCCCCGACCGCCGGGACGACACGTCGGCGTCGTACCAGGACAGCAGTGCGAAGACGACCACCACGACGATCGTCAGGAGCAGCTGGACCGCGACCATGCCGAAGTCGCCGAGGAGCACCGCGGCGATCCCGACGAGCCCGGCGGCGACGACCGCGCCGATGATCGTGCGAAAGACGAGCGGGCGCACCCTCGCCCACCGCGGGTCCATCGTGCCGTCGGTGCTGTCCGTGCTGTCCGTGCTGTCCGTGCCGCTGTCCGTCATGTGTCCCCCGTCGTCCCCGCACCCACGGCGGGTGCGTCGGACCGCAGCGTAGCGGGCCGGGGCGGGCCCGTCTCGTAGCCGGGGTCGTCAGCGCCGGATGAGCAGGGTGCTGGCCCGCGGCGAGAGCGCGGCGTCGAGCACCAGGCAGGCGGCACCCACGGCGGCGACGTCGGCACCGCGGTCACTCTCTACCACCTGCACCGGGTGCTTCGGCACGAGCAGCGGCGACCCGACGATGGCTGCACGCGCCGCGGGCAGCGCCGCACTCGCGATGCGCGACCAGAACGGGCCGCCGAACACCACGCGGTCGATGTCGAGCAGGTTGACGATGAGGACGACGGCGTTGCCCATGACGGTGCCGGCATCGGCCGCGAGCGTGACGGCGGTGTCGTCCCCGCCAGCGATCGCCGTTGCGAGTTCGTCCCACGCGGCGTCCACGGCGTCGACGTCGGTGGCGCCGCTGTCCGTGGCGTCGGTGGCGCCGGCCTCGGTGCCGTCGGCATCGTCGGCATCGGCGTCGTTGACATCGTCGGCGGCGCCGGCCTCGGCGCCCACGCCGCCGCCGGACAACGCCAGGCCCCGCGACCGCGCGACCCGCACCAGCCGGTCCGGCGCGACGGCAGCGCCGACCTCGCCACGCGTGCCCGAGCCGTCCGGGGTGCCCGCGAGCGCCCCCTGGTCGACCATGATGTGTCCGGCGTCGCCCGCGTTCGACCCCACCCCGCGCACGGGTTCGTGGTCGACGACGAGCCCGACGCCGAACCCGGTGCCGAAGTACACGAACGCGAAGTTGCGGGCCGAGGACTCCCCCGCCAGGAACATCTCACCGACCGCGGCGGCCGTGACGTCCTTCTCGAGCAGCACCGGGTAGCCCGTGGCCTCGGCGAGCGCGTCGCGCAGGGGCACGTCCCGCCACCGCGGCAGGAACGGCGGGTCGACCACGATGCCCGCCTCGACGTCGATGGGTCCGGGGCTCGCGATCCCGACGCCGAGCACGCTGTCGACGGCCACCCCGGCGTCGGCGACGAGCCCGTCGACGGCCGAGGCGATGGTGCGCACCACCTGGGACGGGTCGTCGGCGGTGGGGGTCGAGGTCGTGGACGCAGCGACGACGGTGCCGGCGAGGTCGAGCAGCACGTAGGTGACGACGGCCGGGTCGACGTGCACGCCGACCGCGTACCGGCTGCCGGGCTCGAGCCGCAGGATGGTGCGGGGCTTGCCGCGGCCCGAGACGACGGTGCCGGACTCGACGATCATCCCGGCATCGATCAGGAACCGGGTGACGTTCGACACGGTCTGCGCACTCAGGCCGGTGCGGGCGGCGAGTTCGACGCGGCTCAGGCCGTCGGGCGAGCGGCGGACGGCGTCGAGGACCACGGTGCGGTTGAACCCGCCGATCGACGGGAGGTTCGCTCCGCGTCGATGCTCTGCCATGCCGCGACGATACCGCGACCCCGCCCGGGTACCCGGCGGGTGGGCCAGCGTCCGCCGCTCTGGCGCCCGCTCGCGTGGTCCGGTCCGGGTGCCCTGTGCCGGGTCAGCCCGCCGAATGCCCCGTCGACGACCGCACGACGAGCGAGACCGGGAGCGTCGCACCCTGCAGTGTCCCGTCGCCGATCGCCGCGAGCAGTCGCTCCACCGCCACGGTGCCCATCAGGGCGGTCGGTGAGTGCACGGTCGTCATGGGTGTGGGCAGCTGCGCCACGACGGAGATGTCGTTGTAGCCGACGATCGACAGGTCGTCGGGCACGCGGAGGCCGCGTTGCCGTGCAGCGCCCATCACGCCGATCGCCGCGGTGTCGTTGACGGCGAAGATCGCGGTCGGCGGGTCCGACAGCGAGAGCAGCGTGTGCGCGCCGACGACGCCTCCCTCGACCTCGAAGTCGCTGTGGACGACGAGCGCGTCGTCGACGACGAGGTCCCGTCGCTCGTGTGCCAGACGGAACCCGGCCACCCGCTCCACGGCGGTGCTGGCGTGGCGCGGACCGGCGATGACGCCGATGCGGCGGTGCCCCAACGCGAGCAGGTGTTCCGTGGCCATCCGGCCGCCCTCGACGTCGTCACCGACCACCGCGGGCATCCAGTCCCCGGGGTGGCGGTTCGTCGCGATGACCGGCACGGGGAGGTCCGTCAGCCGCGGGTTCGGGGACGACAGGTGGAGCGAACTGACGATGAGGCCGTCGACCTGTCGGGAGAGCAGGAAGTCGACCGCGTCCAGCTGCGCGCCCATGTCGTCCGGGGGCGTCGTGAGCAGGAGCTGGTACCCGGCGGAGCGGGCAGCCGACTCGACGGACTGGCAGATCGTCGCGATGACCGTGTCGGCGAGCCGCGGCATCACGACGCCGATGGTGTTCGACCGCCGGGTCCGGAGCGACGCTGCGATCCGGTTGGGGCGGTACCCGAGCTCGGCCGCCGCCGCGATCACCCGCTGCGCCGAGTCGCTCCACCCCTTGGTCGGCTCCGCCTGTCGGAGCACGCGCGACGCCGTCGAGACGTGCACGCCGGCGAGCGCGGCGATGGCCTGGAGGTTCACGTCACCACGACGATCCTGCTGACCGAGTCCGGCCGGGTCGTCGCCTGCACTGCCCATCCGTCGAGTCTAGATGACGGATCGTCGTGACACCGTGCGGCGCGAACGATTGCGAGCACCTCGACCGACGACGGCCCGGAGGATCCGAAACACACTGGTTACACGGCTGGACGTCGGTCGAAACAGTCGGGTGTCAGGATTCCGGGCAATGCAAACGATTGCACGAATTGCAGCAACGACGAGAGACGGTGTCCCATGGTGAAAGAGATCTTCGTGTCCTTCGGCGTCGACATCGACGCGGTCGCGGGCTGGCTCGGCTCCTACGGCGGGGCGGATTCCCCCTCGGACATCCAGCGCGGGATCTTCGCGGGGCGCACCGGTGTGCCGCGTCTGCAGAAGGTGTTCGACCGCGCCGACATCGCAGCGACCTGGTTCATCCCCGGCCACTCGCTCGAGACCTTCCCGGACGAGTGCAAGGCCCTGTTCGACGCCGGCCACGAGATCGGTGCGCACGGGTACAGCCACGAGAACCCGGTGGCGATGACCGAGGCGCAGGAGGACGCGGTGATGGAGCGCTCGGTCGAGCTGATCACCCGGCTCACGGGTCGGCAGCCGACGGGCTACGTCGCTCCGTGGTGGGAACTGAGCAGCTACACGCCCACACTCCTGGAGAAGTTCGGGTTCAGCTACGACCACAGTCAGCAGCACAAGGACTTCGTCCCCTACTACTCGATCGTCGGCGACCAGTGGACACCGATCGACTACTCGCAGGACCCGCACACGTGGATGACGCCGCTCGTCCACGGGAGCGAGATCGACCTCGTCGAGATCGCGGCGAACTGGTACGTCGACGACCTGCCCCCGATGATGTTCATCAAGTCGAGCCCGAACAGCCACGGCTTCGTCAACCCGCGCGACGTCGAGCAGATGTGGAAGGACCAGTTCGACTGGGTGTACCGCGAACTCGACTACGCCGTCTTCCCGATCACGATCCACCCCGACGTCTCCGGGCGCCCGCAGGTCCTGCTCATGATCGAGCGGCTCATCGAGTACATCAGGGGCCACGAGGGCGTCCGGTTCGTCACGATGAACGAGATCGCCGACGACTTCCGCGTCCGCTTCCCGTTCGCGCAGCCCGAGCGTCCACGCGAGTCCTGATGTGCGGCGGATGTGGCGGCAACGGCGGGAACCGTGACTGGTACGCCGCCGGTGTCGAGGACTCCCCGGCCGCGCGCAAGCGGGCGCAGCTCCGGCTGGCCGCCTGGGCGACCCGGCTCTTCGCGGACGACCGGATCCGTGTCCACGAGGTCCCGGGCACCGTCCGGCTCGTGATCGTCGGGCCGACCGGCAAGCGCGTCGTGGCGCAGGGCGTCGACGGCGTCCTGGACGCGGTCGAACAGGTCGGAGCCGGGCGCACCGACTGGTCGGCCGTCGCGACCCGCGTCCGCAGGGCCGACCCGCGGGACGACACCGACTGGGAACACCGCAGCCTCGCCCGCGCGGTCGATCGACGAAGGGACACCCGGCCGTGACGGACCCCACGCTCCCGCGGATCGTGTACCTCGCCCTCGGCGGGACCATCGCGAGCGTCACCTCGGGCGATCCGCGCGGTTCCGGCGATCCGCGCGGCTCCGGCGCCGTCCCGCGGATCGCAGCCCGTGACCTCCTCGCCGGTGTGCCGGCCATCGCGCAGGTCGCACGGGTCGAGGCCCGCCAGCTCGGCATGGTGCCCTCTCCCTCGCTCGACTTCGACGACGTGCAGCGCGCGCTCGACGCCGCGCGGGACGCCGTCGGCTCCGGAGCCTCGGGCGTCGTGCTGTCGCAGGGCACGGACACCATCGAGGAGACCGCGTACCTGCTCGACCTCGCGTGGGACCGCCCCGAGCCCCTCGTCGTCACCGGAGCGATGCGCCACGCCTCCTCGCCCGGTGCGGACGGTCCGGCGAACCTGCTGGCGGCCGTGAACGTGGCCGCGGCACCGGCAGCAGCGGGACGCGGTGTCCTCGTCGTGCTCGACGACGAGGTGCACGCCGCCAGGGCGGTCCGCAAGACGCACACCTCGTCGACCGGCGCCTTCACCTCTCCGGGTTCCGGTCCGCTCGGACGGGTCACCGAGGGCTCGCCCGTCTTCCACGCTCCGGCGGCCCGAGTGCCCGCGCTCACCACACGCGTCGCCCCGCTGCCCCCGGTGGCCCTGCAGCGGGTCACCCTCGCTGACGACGGCCGGGTCCTGTCGACCCTGGACGGACTCGGGTACCGCGGCGCGGTCATCGAGGGCTTCGGCGGCGGGCACGTCGCCGAGCGCACGGTCGATGCCGTCCGCGCACTCGCCGCGCAGATGCCGGTCGTGCTGGCGTCGCGGACCGGCGCCGGCGCGACGCTCACGACGACGTACGGCTTCGCGGGCGGCGAGATCGACCTGCTCGGCGCCGGACTCGTCCCCGCCGGCACCCTCGACGGTCTCAAGGCGCGCCTCCTGCTGGCCGCGCTGCTCGCCCTCGACGCCCCGGACGACCGCATCCACGCGGCGTTCGACGCCCACGGCCGGGGCTCGTCCCCGACCGGACACCCCTGACCGCACCGACGCTCCGCCTCCGCCCGTCAGCCCGCGCCGCGACACCGTCGCAGCGCCGCACCGCCGTACCGAGAGGAAGACCATGTCCACCACGACCATCCACGAGCCCGAGGACCTCGAGCTCGCCACCGGGACGTTCCCGACGATCGGGCCGAAGGAGACCAAGCGCGGCGCGACGCTGGCGTTCTTCGCCTGGACCCTCGCCGTATACGACTTCATCATGTTCGGCACGCTCCTCCCCCGCATCGCCGAGGACTTCGGGTGGAACGAGCAGACCGCCCTGCTGGCGAACACCCTCGTGAGCGTCGGGGTCTTCGTCGTCGTCGTCCTCGTCGGTCTGTTCGTGGACCGACTCGGTCGGCGCCGGGGCATGATGATCACGATCGGCGGCGCGGCCATGTCCTCGCTGCTGACGGCGGCGTCGACGGGGGTCGCTTCGCTCGTCGGCTTCCGGGCCCTGAGCGGGTTCGGGATGGCCGAGCAGTCGGTCAACTCCACCTACCTCAACGAGGTCTTCGCGCTCACCGAGCTCGAGGGCGTCAAGAAGCGTCGCGGCTTCTTCTACAGCCTCGTCCAGACCGGGTGGCCGATCGGCGCGCTCCTCGCGGCCGCGTTCATCGCCGGCATCAACGGGCTGTTCGGACAGGAGTCCTGGCGGCTCGCGTTCCTCATCGCCACCGTCCCGGCGCTGTTCGTGCTGTTCCTGCGCAAGGGCATCAAGGAGACGCCGCAGCACCGTCTGAACACCTACCTGCGGCAGCTGCGGAAGTCCGGTCGCACCGAGGAGGCCGCCGAGGTCGCCGCCCGCTTCGGCATCGTCGACGAGGGTCCGAACCCGCTGCGGGCGATCTTCGGCCGACGGTACGCACGCAACACCGTCGTGCTCTCGATCGCCTGGATCGTGAACTACTTCGGCATCACCACCACGAGCGTGCTCGGGACGACGATGCTCGAGGGCGTCAAGGGTGTCGACCCGAGCATGTCGCTGCTCATCATCGTGCTGTCCAACGTGGTCGGCGCCGCCGGCTACCTGTTCCACGGCTGGCTCGGCGACATCATCGGCCGCAAGACCACGATCGTCGTGGGCTGGGTGCTCGCCGGTGTGTGCTGGACCCTCTTCGTGCTCGGGCCGGACGACTTCGGCTACGTCCTGGTCACGTACATGCTGACGCTGTTCTTCCTGCTCGGACCGTACGCGTCGCTGCTCTTCCTGCAGGCGGAGTGCTTCGACTCGAGCTGCCGCGCGACCGGGTCCGCGTTCGTCACCGCGATGGGACAGCCCGGCACCATCATCGGCTCGGCTGTGCTGACGGCCCTCGTCGCCGGGAGCATCGGGCTCGGCCCGGCAGCCCTCATCGTCGGTGCGGGTGGCATGGTCCTCTCCGGCCTGATCATGCTCGCGACGAAGCGCGTGGCGGTGATCGAGCATTGAGCGCCACGACACCGGCAGGCGTGTACTCCGAGTTCTCGGGGAGCGTGGTCGTCATCACCGGCGCCGCGAGCGGGATCGGTGCGGCCCTCGCCGTGCAGCTCGCCGAGTACGGCGCGAACATCGTCATCCCCGTCTTCGCGGGTGACCCGCACGATCCCGCACCCGTCGTCGACGCCGTCGAGGCGGCCGGTGGCAGCGCGCTGACGGTCACCGCGGACGTCCGCAGCACCGAGGACGTCGACGCCGTGTTCCAGGCGGCCGTCGACCGCTGGGGGCGCGTCGACCACGTCGTGGCGGGAGCGGGGGTGCTCCGTCGGCAGCCGCTCGACACCATGACCGACGCGGCGTGGGACGACATCCTGCAGGTGGACCTGCACGGTGTGATGCGCACGCTCCGGGCCGGCGCCCGACACCTCGACCGGGGCGGGTCGATGGTGGCCGTCTCGTCGATCGCGGGCGGGGTGTACGGCTGGGTCGCGCACAGCCACTACGCCGCGTGCAAGGCGGCGGTGATCGGCCTCGCCCGGAGTGCGGCAGCCGAACTCGCACCGCGTGGGATCCGGGTGAACACCATCATCCCGGGGCTCATCGAGACGCCGCAGTCCTCGGACGCGCAGAACTCGCTCGGTCCGGCGGGCCTCGCCGCCGCGGGTGCTCGGATCCCGTGGGGTCGTGTCGGCCACGCCGACGAAGCCGCCGCGGCCATCCGGTTCCTGCTCAGCCACGAGGCGCGCTACGTCACCGGGCAGGAACTCGTCGTCGACGGCGGCCTGACGATCCTGATGGCCGACTGATGCCGGACCGGACGGTGTTCGACCTCACCGGGACGACCGCGCTCGTGACGGGCGGTGCGAGCGGCATCGGGCTCGCGATCGTGGAGACCTTCGTCACCGCAGGAGCGCGGGTCGTCGCCGCCGACCTCGACGCCGACGGCCTGGCGGACCTCGCCGAGCGGCTGGGCGTCCGGACCATCGTGCTCGACGTCACCGACGAGGACCGGGTCGAGGCCGCCGTGGCGTCGGTCGACGAGGAGTCCGGCGGGATCCAGGTCCTGGTGAACGCCGCCGGCGTGCTCTCGCAGGCGCCGCTCGAGGAACTCACCACGGCGGACTGGGCGCGTGTCATCGCGATCGACCTGACCGGGGTCTTCCTGGTGATGCGAGCAGTCGGTCGGCGGATGCTCCGCGACGGGCACGGGCGCATCATCAACCTCGCCTCGCAGCTGGCGATCAAGGGCGGTTCCGAGGTCGCGCACTACGCGGCAGCGAAGGCCGGCGTCATCGCGCTGACGAAGAGCGCCGCGATCGAGTGGAGCGGGCGGGGTGTGCTCGTCAACGCGATCGCACCCGGCCCGATCGTCTCCCCGATGACGGACCGGATGACCCAGCAGTGGCGGACGGACAAGGCCGCCGAGCTCCCGATCGGACGCTTCGGGGTCCCCGCCGAGGTCGCGCCGACCGCCCTGCTGCTCGCGTCGTCCCCGGCGGGTGACCTGTACACCGGGCAGACGCTCGGCCCGAACTCGGGTGACGTCATGCCGTGAGCAGCACCCGCCGGTCGGCCGCCCGGTTCCGCCGCGACAACGGTGCGGTCTCGGTCTGCCGTCGCCACTGGCTTCCGCAGGGTCAGCACCGTTACCCTGGCCGCATGTCCGACCTGCGCCTGGAAGAACTCTCCGCGAAGACCGCTGCCGCGGCCAACTCCCTGACGCTCAAGCCGGGCCAGGAACAGTTCGTGCAGCCGACCACCTACGGGGTCGCCGAGACCGACGTCAAGCCGAGCTCCGCGTGGACCCGTGTCGTCCTCGACGACGACGAGGTCCTCGGCCTGATCATCGGTTCGTTCGACGCCGACAACGCGCAGGAAGAACTGCGCAGCTGCATCTGGCGCGTCAACGTGGCAGCCAGCGCGCAGGGCCGTGGCGTCGGTCGCTTCGCCGTGCACGGTCTGGCGGACGAAGCGCGCAGCCGCGGGTTCGAGCGACTGACGGTCGTGTACGAGCCCGGCGGCGACGACAGCCCCGAGGCGTTCTTCCGCGCCGTGGGCTTCGAGGTCGTGCGCGAGACCCAGTACGGCGACCACTTCGCGGTCCTGACGCTCTAGCACGCTCCGACGACGTGCCCACCGACGACCCATCGGTCGACTTCGGCGCCGCCGTCGCCGAGGTGGTGCGGATGATCCCGCCCGGTCACGTCATGACGTACGGCGACGTCGCCGCAGTCCTCGGATCGCGGGCCTCTCGTGCCGTCGGCAAGGTGATGGCGCACGAGGGCGCCGACCTGCCGTGGTGGCGTGTGGTGCGCGCGGGTGGGCACCCGCCGCTCCGCCACGAGGCCCGGGCGCTCGAGCACTACCGGGCCGAGGGGACCCCGCTCGTGCAGGGGACGACGGCCTGGAGGCTCGACATGCGTCGTGCGCGCTGGTCACCGGCAACGGACGCGGACGACCCGTTCTGACCCCGCGCCGCGCGGGTCGACCTCAGCGGTCGAAGCGCGCACCCTTCGGGTTCGCGGGCAGCAGGCACAGCACGTAGACGATCAGCGAGCCGAGGCCCGGCAGCACGTGCAGGAACTGCCAGAAGCCGGACAGGTTCGCGTCGTGCAGTCGTCGGGCGCCGAGGCCGAGGGAGCCGACGAGCGTCGCGAGCACCCACAGCATGAACAGGTACGACCCGACGGGGTTCTCGAGCACCGGGGTGTCCGGCGTGAACACCTGCGGCACGAGCTGCAGCACGAGCCCGATCGCGAGCGACGTCAGCCACCACCACCAGAACTCGGCGCGCGATGCCCGTCCGGTGAACACGGTGTACTTCCGCCAGAACCGGCGAACGGCCTCGGTGAAGGGGGCACCGTAGAAGGGGTCGTGCAGGGCGACGCCGCCGGGCTGCACCACGCTGTCGTTGCTCATGGAGCAAGCCAACCACGTGGTGCAGCCCGACCGGGGCCTAGACGAGCGAGTCGCGCCAGGCTGCGTGCAGCTGGGCGAAGCGCCCGGTGCCGGCGATGAGGTCGGCGGGGGTACCGTCCTCGACGATCCGGCCGTGCTCCATCACGAGCACCCGGTGTGCGATCGCGACGGTGGACAGCCGGTGCGCGATGATCACCGCGGTGCGGTCGGCGAGCAGGGTCTCCAGGCCCTCCTGCACGAGTCGCTCCGAGGGGATGTCGAGCGACGCCGTGGCCTCGTCGAGGATGAGCACCTTCGGGTCCGCGATGAACGCCCGCGCGAACGAGAGCAGCTGCCGCTGGCCCGCCGAGACACGGCCACCGCGCTTGTTCACGTCGGTGTCGTACCCGTCGGGCAGCGCCATGATGAACTCGTGCGCGCCGACCGCCTTGGCCGACGCCTCGATCTCCTGGCGGGACGCCCCGGGCTTGCCGAGCGCGATGTTGTCCGCGACGGTTCCGGAGAACAGGTAGGCCTCTTGCGTGACCATGACGATCGCGCGGCGCATGTCCTTCGTGTCGAGGTCACGCAGGTCCACACCGTCGAGCTTGACGGAGCCCTGACTCGGGTCGTAGAAGCGCGCCATGAGCTTGGCGAGCGTCGACTTGCCGGCGCCGGTGGAACCGACGAGGGCGATGGTCTGCCCCGACGGGATGTGCAGGTCGAACTCCGGCAGCACGACCTTGCCCTTGTTGTAGGCGAACACGACGTCGTCGAAGTCCATCTTCCCGGTGGCGTCCGCCAGACGGGTGGGCTTCACGGGGTCCGGCACGCTCGGCCGTTCCTCGAGGACGCCGGAGATCTTCTCCATCGCCGCTGAGGCGGACTGGTACCCGTTGTAGAACATCGCGAGTTCCTGCGCCGGGTCGAAGAAGCGCTTGGCGTACAGCGCGACCGCGAGCAGCGCACCGACCTCGAGCGTCCCGCCGACGATCCGGAAGCCGCCGACGATGACGACCGCGGCGAGCGTGGCGTTGCCGATGAGCACGAGCACCGGGTCGAAGGTCCCGAACAGGTTGAACACCTTCGTGTTCGCCACCCGGTAGTCCTCGACGTAGCCGCCGTACTCGTCACGGTTGCGGGACTCCTTGCGGAACGCCTGCACCGCGCGGATGCCCGTCATCGTCTCGACGAAGTGCACGATCACGCGCGCCGAGGTGACACGGGTGGAGCGGAACAGCGTCTGCGAGTTCGTCTGGAACCAGCGGATCAGGAACCAGAGCGGCACGAGCGACACCGCGAGCACGAGCCCGGACGTCGGGTCGAGCAGCACCAGGGCCACGGCGGTGAACGCCATGTACAGCACGCCCTGGATGAGCTGGTTCAGCCCCGAGTCGAGCAGCTCGCGGATCGAGTCGAGGTCACTCGTCTGGCGCGAGATGATCCGGCCCGACGTGTAGGTCTCGTGGAACTCGAGCGAGAGCCGCTGCGTGTGCAGGAACACCCGCTTGCGCAGGTCGAACAGGATCGCCTGGCTGATCCGAGCCGCGAGCACCGTGTACCAGGCGGTGAGCACCGCACCGAGGACGGCCACGACGATGTACGTCGAGACGACGCCGAACGCCGGCACCCAGTCGTTCTGGTCCATCACCGCGGGCAGGGCGTTGTCGATGCCCCACGCGATGAGCGCCGGACCCGCGACGGTGCCGGCGGTCGAGACCACGACCACGATGCCGAGCAGCACCAGCCGGAGCTTCAGCGGTGCGGCGAGGGACCCGAGCAGGGCGAGGGACCGGCGCCGCAGGCGCTTGCTCTCGGCCTTCGTGAAGTCCTCACGCTCCTCGCCGCGCACGCCCATGGTGGTGATCGAGGCGGTGACGGGGGCGGCAGCCTGCGCGTCGGCGATGTCGTCGACGACGGGATCCGCGCCTCCCGGCCCGGCCGACGTGTCGAGCGGCAGGTTCTTCTCTTGCTGGCTCATGCCATCGCCTCCTGTCGTGCGGTCGCGTCGTCGTCGTCGAGCGACGAGATGACGTAGCGGTAGTGCTCGTTGGTGGCCATCAGGTCGTGGTGGGTCCCGACGGCCGTGACGACGCCGTTCTCCATCAGGGCGACCCGGTCGGCCAGCGTCACCGTCGACGGACGGTGCGCCACGATGAGCGACGTGGTGTCGGCGAGCACGCGTCGCAGGCCCGCTTCGACCCGAGCCTCGGTGTCGACGTCGAGCGCCGACAGCGGGTCGTCGAGCACCAGGACCGACGGCCGCGCCGCGATCGCACGGGCGAGTGCCAGGCGCTGGCGCTGCCCACCGGACAGCGACAGCCCCTCTTCACCGACCCGGGTGTCGACGCCGTCGGGCAGGTCGTCCACGAAGGACGCCTGCGCGATGTCGAGTGCCTCGCGCATGAGCGCCTCGGCCTCGGCACCCTGCACGTCCGGTCGACCGAGCAGCACGTTCTCACGCACGGTCGACGAGAACAGGGTGGCGTCCTCGAAGGCGACGCCGACGTGCCGGCGGAGCTCTTCGCGGGTGAGGTCGCGGATGTCGACCCCGTCGATCGTCACCGAACCACCGGTCACGTCGTACAGACGCGGCACGAGCGAGAGCAGCGTGGTCTTGCCGCAGCCGGTCAGCCCGACGAGCGCCATGGTCTCGCCCGGCTGCAGCTGCAGTTCGACGCCGTTGATCAGGTCCGGGTACTGCGGTGCGGAGTCCTGGTACCGGAAGTGCACGCCGTTGAACGACAGCGCACCGTGCGGCTCGGGGACCGTCTTCGGGTGTTCCGGGTCCGTGATGGTGTTCTCGGAGTCCATGACCTCGAAGAAGCGGTCGACCGCCGTGCGGGTGTCGAACGTCATCGAGAGCAGGAAGCCGATCGACTCGATCGGGAACCGCAGCACCGTCGCCGTCGCGAAGAACGCGAACAGCTGGCCGACGGTGAGCTGCCCCTGCGAGGCCAGCCAGATGCCGGCGAGCAGGCACAGCGCGAACGCGACGTCCGGCACGAGCAGCAGCCACAGCCAGATGCCGGCGATGGCCTTCGCCTTCTTGATCTCGGTGCCGCGCAGGGCTTCGGCCTGCTCGCTGAACTCCTCGAGCTTCGCGCCGCCGCGACCGAACGCCTTGAGCACGCGGATGCCGTGCACCGACTGCTCGACGCTCGTGGCGAGGTCGCCCACCTGGTCCTGGCTGCGGCGTGCGACGGCGGAGTACCGGCGCTCGAACAGCAGGCCGTTGATCCACAGCGGGATCGACGCGATCAGGAAGATCAGCCCGAGGATCCACCCGAAGGTGAACAGCACGACGAAGCCGACGACGATCGTCACGATGTTGACGACGAGCAGAACGACCCCGAAGGCCAGCCAGCGCCGGATCAGCGACAGGTCCGACACGGAACGGGAGAGCAGCTGCCCGGACTCCCAGCGGTCGTGGAACGCGACCGGCAGGTCCTGCAGCTTCGCGTAGAGCGAGTTGCGCATGCTCGTCTCGATGCGGGTCGAGGGACGCATCACCAGCCGGCGGCGCGAGGCGATGAAGAACGCCTCGAGCACACCGAGGGCGAGCACCCCGAGCCCGGCGGGCCAGATCTGTGCCGAGTCGCGCGACGACAGCGGACCGTCGACGAGCCACTGCAGCACGTAGGGGATTGCGAGCGCCACCAGGGAGGCTCCCATCGCTGCGGCCATGCCGCCGATGAGGCGCCCCTGGTAGGGCTTCACGTAGGGGTAGATCCGCGCGATCGCGCGGAAGGTGGACGGGCGCGCCGTGGTGGGCGACTTGGACATGGTTGCGTCCTCATGCGTCTGCCGGGTCCCCGGGTCGCGCTGCGCGGTGCGTGCTTGCTTGCTGCTTGCTTGCTTGCTTGCTGCTTGCTTGCTTGCTGCTTGCTTGCTCGCGTCGCGCGGCTTCGGCCTGGAGGCTCGGTGTGGCGTTGCGTGGTGATCATCGGCCGGGCGCGTGGTCGCGTCTCCGCCGTCACTCGCGTGACGTCGGTCGGGCCGGAGGCACCGGGGGAGCGTCGTCCCCCGGGTTCAGGCGGGTGGTTCGCGGACGCCGGTGGTGCTGCGTCGCGGGGCCGTGGGAACGGCCCGACTAGACGGCGGCCGCGACGCGGGGTCGCGGTGCGATCGGGGATCGCCGTGCGGGAGTGGTCCCCACGACGGACACGAGACCTGCGCGGGCGGCCGTCGCCACGATTCCGGTCATGTTGTCCATCGTCACTCCAGTCGTCGTCTTCGTCACCGTTGTGTCCGCGGTGCCGCCGGTCCCGAGGGATCGTCGGCTGCCTGCCGCGGAGCCTTACAGACTATTCACAGTGACTGTCGCCGCGCAATGGTCTGCCACCGATTGTTCGCATCGGTGGACGAAGTGGCAGTGCACATCAGTGGAAGAAGTGGCGCTCGCTCGTGAAGTACATCGTGACGCCAGCAGCCTTCGCCGCAGCGATGACCTCGTCGTCACGGACGCTGCCACCGGGCTGCGCCACCGCACGGACACCAGCGTCGAGCAGCACCTGCAGGCCGTCGGCGAACGGGAAGAACGCATCCGACGCCGCGACGCTGCCGGCAGCCCGGTCACCCGCACGGTTCACGGCGAGGTGGCACGAGTCGACCCGGTTGACCTGGCCCATGCCGACACCGACGCTCGCGCCCTGGTTCGCCAGCAGGATGGCGTTCGACTTCACCGAACGGCTGGCACGCCACGCGAAGGCCAGGTCGGTCAGGGTCTGCGCATCGGCGGGCTCGCCGGCGACGAGGGTCCAGGTGGACTGGTCGAAGCCCGTGAAGCGGTCGGCGTCCTGCACCAGGAACCCGCCGGAGACCTGCTTGACCTCGCGGTCGGCGAGCGCGAAGTCGGCCGGCAGCGTGAGCAGGCGGATGTTCTTCTTGCGCGACAGGACCTCGAGCGCCTCGGGGTCGAACCCGGGGGCGACGACGACCTCGGTGAAGATGTCCTTGACGGTCTCGGCCATGGCCAGGGTGACCGGGCGGTTCGCGGCGATGACCCCGCCGAACGCCGACAGCGGGTCGCAGGCGTGCGCGGCGGCGTGGGCCGAGGCGATCGGGTCGGCGGCGTCGGTCGGGGCGATCGCGATGCCGCACGGGTTGGCGTGCTTGATGATCGCGACGGCGGGCTCGTCGAAGTCGAAGGCCGCGCGGACCGCCGCGTCGGCGTCGACGTAGTTGTTGTACGACATCTCCTTGCCGTGCAGCTGCGTCGCCTGTGCGATGCCGGTGCCGTCCGGCGTCGTGTAGAGCGCCGCGGCCTGGTGGGCGTTCTCGCCGTAACGCAGGGTCGCGGACAGCTCGGCACCGACCGACAGGTGCTCGTCGAACGCGCCAGGGGTCCGGATGTCGCCGGAGGTCGTCGGGGCTGCGGCGGCGGAGACGACGTCGCTCGCGAAGTAGGACGCCACCGCGGTGTCGTACGCGGCGGTGTGCGCGAAGGCCTGGGCGGCGAGGCGCTTCCGGAGCTCGAGCGTGGTGCCGCCGGCACGCACGGCCTCGACGACCTCGGGGTAGGACGCCGGGGACACGACGATCGCCACGTTCGGGTGGTTCTTCGCCGAGGCACGGACCATCGCGGGGCCGCCGATGTCCACGTTCTCGACCACGGTCGCGGTGTCGGCGCCGGACGCCACGGTCTCGACGAACGGGTAGAGGTTCACCACGACGAGTTCGAACGGCGCGATGTCGAGGTCGGCGAGCTGCTGCTCGTGCGACTCGAGCCGCAGGTCGGCGAGCAGGCCGGCGTGCACCGACGGGTGCAGCGTCTTCACGCGACCGTCGAGCGACTCCGGGAACCCGGTGACGCTCGCGACGTCGGTGACGGCGAACCCGGCGTCACGGATGGTCTGCGCGGTGGAACCGGTCGACACGATCTCCACCCCGGAGTCGGCCAGGGCGCCGGCGAGCTCGAGCAGGCCGGACTTGTCGCTCACCGAGATCAGTGCACGGCGGACCGGCACCACGTCCCGGTCGCGGTAGAGGCTGGGGTCGGCTGCGTGCACGCTCATGCGCTCGGGGTGCCCTTCAGTTCGGTGGTGCCGTTGGCGATGTCGAGGATGGTCTGGATGAGCAGGCGGCGCTCGACCGGCTTGATGCGGTCGTGCAGCGTCGACTCGCTGTCGCCCGGCAGCACCGGGATGCGCTCCTGGGCCAGGATCGGCCCGGTGTCGACGCCGTCGTCGACCGCGATGACGCTCGCGCCGGTCTCGGTCACGCCGGCGGCGAGTGCGTCGCGCACGCCGTGGGCGCCGGGGAACTCGGGCAGGTACGCCGGGTGGGTGTTGATGATCCCCGGTGCGAACTCGGACACCACGGCCGGGGGCAGCAGGCGCATCAGGCCGGAGAGCACGAGCAGGTCGGGCGACCACGGACGGATCTGCTCCGCCAGGGCCTGACCCCACTCGGCGCGGGAGTCGTAGCGGGTGAACGGCACCGTGAAGGTCGGGATCGAGAACTCCTCGCCCAGGCCGAGACCCTCGGCGTCACGGTCGGCACCGATGGCGACGACACGGGCGGGGTACTCGGCGTCGAAGGTCGCTTCGAGCAGGGCTCGGAGGTTCGACCCGGTACCGGAGATCAGGACGACCAGTTCGAGCACGGCACCAACCCTACCGGGAGGCACGGCGTCGGCGGGCGCTGTTACCGGTCGTCCTTCGGCTGTCGCCACCAGGGCAGTTCGTCCTCGGGGATCTGGTCGGTGACGTCCCACTTCGCCTGGCGGGGCTGCTGCTCCCGCTCCGGTGTGGCCGCCCGGGTGTCGTGGGCGACGAC
>Ga0105126_1000060_pt1 | contig 18521 bp, 13 predicted proteins | sample LS_171metaG_FD_91488 | JGI IMG/M metagenome (GOLD analysis project Ga0105126, IMG submission 91488) | Switchgrass associated microbial communities from Austin, Texas, USA, to study host-microbe interactions - LS_171 metaG | ecosystem: Host-associated > Plants > Phyllosphere > Phylloplane/Leaf ...
GACCGTGCCCGGTGGGCTCGCGGCGGCCGGGTTCACGATCGCCACGTCCGGTGCCGCCGAACGCGCCGGGATCGTGCACCGACTCGACGTCGGGACCTCGGGGCTCATGGTCGTCGCGAAGACCGAGCTGGCGTACACACACCTTAAGCGGGCGTTCAAGGAGCGCACGGTCGAGAAGGTCTACCACGCGCTCGCGCAGGGCCACCCCGACCCGACCTCCGGCACGATCGACGCCCCGATCGGTCGGCACCCGTCGAGCGACTGGAAGTTCGCGGTCACGTCGGAGGGCAAGCCGAGCGTCACCCACTACGAGACGCTCGAGGCCTTCCGCTCCGCGACCCTGCTCGAGGTGCACCTGGAGACCGGGCGCACGCACCAGATCCGGGTGCACATGGCCGCGACCCGCCACCCGCTCGTCGGCGACACGATGTACGGTGCCGACCCGGTGCTGGCGGCCGAGCTCGGGCTGACCCGCCAGTGGCTCGACGCCGTCCGGCTGGGCTTCGACCACCCCCGCACGGGCGAGTGGGTGTCGTTCGAGGCGCAGTACCCGGACGATCTGCAGGCAGCGCTGGAGCAGATCCGGAGCGCGTCGCTCTGACACGCCCGGCCGCTCGTGCCGAGGGGTCACGACGTGTCGGTTACGGAGCCGTCAGGCGACGCGTTCTGCACCCGCGGCGGCTCGCGTGTGGCGTGTCTTGCGCCTGCGGCGGCGCGCGCCGCGCGTGTCGCGACCCGATGCCGGTCTGGAGGCGCGGTGCGGCCCCGCCCCGAGCGTCCCGTCCGCCACGACGCGCGCGGGAATGTGGGCGGCCGCAGTTAGGCTGTTCCCACCCCGCAGCACACCGTACGAACCGGAGGTTCCGTGTCGGATTCCGACTCCTTCGTCCACCTGCACGTGCACAGCGAGTACTCGATGCTCGACGGTGCCGCCAGGCTCTCCGACCTCGTGGCGGAGACCGCCGCGCAGGGGATGCCCGCCGTGGCGGTGACCGACCACGGCAACATGTTCGGCGCCTTCGAGTTCTGGAAGGCCGCCAAGGCCGGTGGCGTCAAGCCCATCATCGGGACCGAGGCGTACATCACGCCCCGCACGCACCGCTCCGACAAGACCCGTGTCCGCTGGGGTGACGGCGGCGGCGACGACGTGTCCGGTGCGGGCTCGTACACGCACATGACGATGTTCGCCGAGAACACCACCGGCATGCACAACCTGTTCCGGTTGTCGTCCAAGGCGTCGCTCGAGGGCTACTACTTCAAGCCCCGCATGGACATCGAGCTCCTGCAGGAGTACCACCAGGGCATCATCGCCACGACGGGCTGCCCCTCGGGGGAGATCCAGACGCGCCTGCGCCTCGGCCAGTACGACGAAGCGGTGCAGGCCGCCGCCGACTACCGCGACATCTTCGGCAAGGAGAACTACTTCGCCGAGGTCATGGACCACGGGCTCGAGATCGAGCGCCGGATCATGAGCGACCTGATCCGCCTGGCGAAGGACCTCGACATCCCGCTGGTGGGCACCAACGACCTGCACTACACGCACGCCCACGACGCCAAGTCGCACGCGGCGCTGCTCTGCGTGCAGTCCGGCTCGACCCTCAACGACCCGAACCGCTTCAAGTTCGACGCGGACGAGTTCTACCTGAAGACCCCGGCGCAGATGCGGCACGTCTTCCGCGACAACCTCGAGGCCTGCGACAACACGCTGCTCATCGCCGAGCGCTGCAACGTCGAGTTCGACACCTCGGCCAACTACATGCCGAAGTTCCCGGTGCCCGAGGGCGAGACCGAGCACTCCTGGTTCGAGAAAGAGGTCGCGAAGGGGCTGGACTACCGGTACCCGGACGGCATCTCGAAAGAGGTGCAGGACCGCGCCGACTACGAGGTCGGCATCATCAACCAGATGGGGTTCCCTGGCTACTTCCTGGTGGTCGCGGACTTCATCAACTGGTCCAAGAACAACGGCATCCGCGTCGGTCCGGGTCGTGGCTCCGGTGCCGGCTCGATGGTGGCGTACGCGATGCGCATCACCGACCTCGACCCGATCCGGCACGGCCTGATCTTCGAGCGGTTCCTCAACCCGGACCGCGTCTCGATGCCCGACTTCGACGTCGACTTCGACGACCGGCGCCGCGGTGAGGCGATCAAGTACGTCACCGAGAAGTACGGGTCGGAGCGCGTCGCGCAGATCGTCACGTACGGCACGATCAAGGCGAAGCAGGCGCTCAAGGACTCCTCGCGCGTCCTCGGGTTCCCGTTCGGCATGGGCGAGAAGCTCACCAAGGCGATGCCACCGCCCGTGATGGGCAAGGACATCCCGCTCACCGGGATCTTCGACAAGGACCACCCGCGCTACAAGGAAGCCGTCGACGTCCGCACCGTGGTCGAGACCGACCCCGAGGCGAAGACCGTCTTCGACACGGCGCTCGGGCTCGAGGGGCTGAAGCGTCAGTGGGGCGTGCACGCGGCCGGCGTCATCATGTCGAGCGACCCGCTGATCGACATCATCCCGATCATGAAGCGGGAGCAGGACGGCCAGATCGTCACGCAGTTCGACTACCCGGCGGCGGAGTCGCTCGGCCTGATCAAGATGGACTTCCTGGGGCTCCGCAACCTCACGATCATCAGCGACGCCCTCGACAACATCAAGACGAACCGGGGGACCGAGCTCGACCTCGAGAACATGGGGCTCGAGGACCCCGAGGCGTACGCGCTCCTGCAGCGCGGTGACACCCTCGGCGTGTTCCAGCTCGACGGCGGGCCCATGCGCGGCCTGCTGCGGCTGATGAAGCCCGACAACTTCGAGGACATCTCCGCGCTCATCGCCCTGTACCGTCCGGGGCCCATGGGTGCGAACTCGCACACGAACTACGCGCTCCGCAAGAACGGCGAGCAGCCGATCACCCCGATCCACCCGGAGCTCGAAGAGCCCCTGAAGGACATCATCGGCACGACCTACGGCCTGATCATCTACCAGGAGCAGGTCATGGCCATCGCGCAGAAGGTCGCCGGGTTCTCCCTCGGCCAGGCGGACATCCTCCGCCGCGCGATGGGCAAGAAGAAGAAGTCCGAGCTCGACAAGCAGTACGCGGGCTTCCAGCAGGGCATGAAGGACAACGGCTACTCCGACGCGGCGATCAAGACGCTGTGGGACATCCTGCTGCCCTTCTCCGACTACGCGTTCAACAAGGCGCACTCGGCGGCCTACGGTGTGGTGTCCTTCTGGACCGCGTACCTCAAGGCGCACTACCCGGCCGAGTACATGGCGGCGCTGCTGACCTCGGTCGGTGACGCCCGTGACAAGCTCGCCCTGTACCTGAACGAGTGCCGGCGCATGGGCATCAAGGTCATGCCGCCGGACGTCAACGAGTCGATCGGCTTCTTCGCCGCAGTCGGTGACGACATCCGCTTCGGCATGGGTGCCATCCGCAACGTCGGGTTCAACGTGGTCGACGACATCGTCAAGGCCCGGACCGAGAAGGGCGCGTTCGAGTCCTTCCACGACTTCCTGCGCAAGATCCCGATCTCGTCGGCGAACAAGCGCACGGTCGAGTCGCTCATCAAGGCCGGTGCGTTCGACGAGTTCGGGGACACCCGCCGTGCCCTGGTGGAGATCCACGAGGGCGCCGTCGAGGGCGCGGTGAAGGTCAAGCGTGACGAGGCCCACGGCAACGTCGGGTTCGACTTCGACTCGCTCTTCGCCGAGGCCGCCGAGGACACCCCGAGCGCCGCGGTGTCCCAGGTGCCGGACCGGCCGGAGTGGTCCAAGCGCGACAAGCTGGCGTTCGAGCGGGACATGCTCGGGCTCTACGTGTCCGACCACCCGCTCGCCGGGCTCGAGATCGAACTCGCGAAGCACCAGTCGATCACCATCGCCGACCTGCTGACCGCCGACGACTCGATCGAGGGTGAGACGGTCACCGTCGCCGGCCTGCTGACGAGCGTGCAGCACCGGGTGGCGAAGACGAGCGGCAACCCGTACGGCATCGTCGACATCGAGGACTTCGGCGGGCAGATCGGGGTGATGTTCCTGGGCAAGACGTACCAGGAGTTCGGCCCGTCCCTGGTGGCCGACTCGATCGTCGTCCTGCGCGGCCGCGTCAACGTCCGCGACGACGGCAAGGCCCTGCACGCGGTGAGCATGTTCCAGCCGAACGTCGGCGACGCGATGGGTTCCGGCCCGCTCACCCTGTCACTGCCCGAACGGCAGGCCACGACGACCACGGTGACGGAACTCGCCGCCGTGCTCGGCCGTCACCAGGGCGACACCGAGGTCCGGCTGAAGCTGCTGAAGGACGACGTGGCGCGCACCTTCGAGCTGCCGTTCCCGGTGAACCTCACCCCGGACCTGTTCGGCGAGCTGAAGAGCCTGCTCGGACCCCGCTGCCTGGTCTAGGAGCGTCGCGATGGCTGGTCCGCCGCTGCCGCCGGGCCCGGACGTGCTGCGGGCGTTCGGCGTGCACGACCGCCCGCTCGAGCGGCTCGGCGGCGGCCGCGGGCTGACGTGGCGCGCCGGGGACGTCGTGCTCCGGCCGTCCGGCGACCCCCTGGAGGCCCGGTGGCGGTCCGCCACGCTGGCCCGGCTCGTCCACACGGCCGGGTTCCGGACCCCGCGTCCGGTCGCCGCCGAGTCCGGGGACTGGATCGTGGACGCCGGCACCGGCACCGGCGACGGCGGGTGGGAGGCCTGGGGATGGCTCGACGGCCGGACCGACCCGACCCGCGTGGACCACGTCATCGCCGCGGGCGCTGCCTTCCACCGGGCCGTCGCGGACCTGCCGCGTCCCGAAGTCCTCGATCAGCGTGACGACCCCTGGAGCCGGGCGGACCGGATGGTCTGGGGCGACGCACCCCTGCCGGACGATCCGACGCTGGACCGCCTGGCGGCGACGTTCCGGCCGGTGACGTCCCCGTCCCAGCTCGTCCACGGTGACCTGCTCGGCAACGTGCTCTTCACGCCGGGGGAGCCACCCACGGTGTTCGACTGGGCGCCGTACTGGCGTCCGGCGGGCCTCGGTGCCGCGATCGCGGCGGTCGACGCCGTGACCTGGCACCGGGTCGCCGTCGGCCGGCTCGGCGTGCTCGGGACCGGCGTGCCGGAGTGGCCGCAGCTGCTCGTCCGTGCGCTGGCGTTCCGGATCGCCACGCTGCACCTGCTCGACGCTTGGGACACCGACCAGGTCGCCCGCCACCGGCCCGTGGTCGACGCGGTCGTGCAGCACGCCGCCGGTACGCTGGAAGCCTCATGATGCAGCGAATCGACCTCCGCGGCGGCCTCCCCGCCCGTGCCGAACTCCTCCGACTCATGCCCCGTGCCGCGGGTGACGTGTCGCACGCGGTCGACGCCGCGCGCGAGTTGATCGAGGACGTCCGACACCGTGGGGCCGCGGCCCTGCGCGACCAGGCCGAGCGCTTCGACGGTGGGGCCCCCACGAACGTGCGGGTGCCGGCCGCCGAGATCACCGCCGCGGTGGCCGGGCTCACCCCCGAGGTCCGGGCGGCCCTCGACGAGGCGATCCGCCGCGTCCGTGCCGCGAGTGCCGCGCAGATCCCCGCTCCGTCCGTGACGACCCTGGCCGACGGCGCCGAGGTCCACCAGCGCTGGCAGCCGATGCGCCGTGTCGGGCTCTACGTGCCCGGCGGCAAGGCCGTCTACCCGTCCAGCGTCGTGATGAACGTGGTCGCCGCCCAGGTCGCGGGCGTGCCCTCGATCGCCCTCGTGTCGCCGCCGCAGCGCGACCACGGCGGCGCGGTGCACCCGACGATCCTCGCCGCGGCGGGGCTGCTCGGCATCGACGAGGTCTACGCGATGGGTGGTGCCGGAGCCGTCGGCGCGCTGGCGTACGGCGTCGCCGAGCTCGACCTCGAGCCCGTCGACCTGGTCACCGGGCCGGGCAACAACTACGTCGCCGCCGCCAAGCGCCTGGTGCGCGGTGTGGTGGGCATCGACTCCGAGGCCGGGGCGACCGAGATCCTCGTGATCGCGGACGACACCGCCGACGCGGGGTTCGTGGCTGCCGACCTGATCAGCCAGGCCGAGCACGACGAGCAGGCCGGCAGCGTGCTGGTGACGACGTCCGCGGCGTTCGCCGACGCGGTGGAAGCCGCCATCCCGGAACGCACGGCGGTGCTCGGGACGGCTGCGCGCCTCCAGACCGCCCTGGACGGGCCGCAGTCCGCGATCGTCCTGGTGGACTCGCTGACCGACGCCGCGACCGTGAGCAACGCGTACGGGCCGGAGCACCTCGAGATCCAGACGGTCGACGACGACGCCGTGCTGGCCGACGTCGACGCCGCCGGTGCGGTGTTCGTCGGACCGAGCACGCCGGTGAGCCTGGGGGACTACCTGGCCGGGTCGAACCACGTGCTGCCGACCGGCGGCCAGGCCCGCTTCGGGTCCGGACTGTCCGCGTCGACGTTCCTGCGACCCCAGCAGATCGTCCGGTACACGCCCGAGGCCCTGGCCGAGGTCGCGCCGCACATCGTCGCCCTGTCCACCGAGGAGCAGCTCCCCGCGCACGGGGCCGCCGTGACGGAGCGCACGAACCGATAGCCTGGGGAACGACATGTTCTGCCCCTTCTGCCGCCACCCGGACTCCCGCGTCGTCGACTCACGGACGAGCGACGACGGAACCTCCATCCGCCGCCGTCGACAGTGCCCCAACTGCGGTCGACGGTTCTCGACCACCGAGACCGCATCGCTCAACGTCGTGAAGCGCAACGGCGTCACCGAGCCGTTCAGCCGCGACAAGATCGTCTCCGGCGTGCGCAAGGCGTGCCAAGGGCGCCCGGTCACCGACGGCGACCTGGCCGTCCTCGCGCAGCGCGTCGAGGAGACCGTGCGCTCCTCCGGGTCCAGCCAGATCGACGCGAACGACATCGGCCTCGCGATCCTCGCGCCCCTGCGGGAGCTCGACGAGGTCGCGTACCTGCGCTTCGCGAGCGTCTACCAGGCGTTCGACTCACTCGAGGACTTCGAGGACGCCATCGGCCAGCTCCGTCGCGACCACCACGGGACGGCCGACAGCGCCGCCGGCTCGTCCGCACCGTCCGGCACACGCGCGTGAGCGGCATCGCCGAACGGATCGTGCGCGGCGGGTACCGCGTCGTGTTCCGCTCCGTGTTCGCGAACATGGACCCGGAACGCGCCCACCACCTGGCCTTCGCCGTCATCGCGGGGCTGCCCCGCGTGCCGTTCCTGAGCGGGGTCGTCGAACGGTACTGCCGCCCGTCGGCAGCCGACGGCATCACCACGATGGGCATCCACTTCCCGTCGCGCTTCGGCCTGGCGGCGGGCTTCGACAAGGACGCCCGCGGCATCGCCGGGCTCGGCCTGCTCGGCTTCGGCCACGTCGAGGTCGGCACCATCACCGCCAAGCCGCAGCCCGGCAACGAGCGCCCGCGCCTGTTCCGCCTGATCGGCGACCGCGCTCTGATCAACCGCATGGGCTTCAACAACCACGGTGCCGCAGCGGCCGCCCGACGCCTCGAGCGCGCCCGCCGCAACCCGGGTCGGCCCGTGATCGGCGTGAACATCGGCAAGAGCCGGGTCGTCTCGGTCGAGGACGCCATCGACGACTACCTCGAGTCCACCCGCCGCCTGGCGACGTTCGCGGACTACCTGGCGGTCAACGTCAGCTCGCCGAACACGCCCGGTCTGCGCGGACTGCAGGAACTCGACCAGCTCCGACCGCTGCTCTCCGCGGTGCGCGACGGCGCGGGGCGCACCCCGGTGCTCGTCAAGATCGCACCGGACCTGACCGATGAGCAGATCGACGCGATCGCGGGCCTGGCGGTCGAGCTCGGGCTGTCCGGCGTGATCGCGAACAACACGACGATCGCGCGCGAGGGACTGACGGCCGACCCGTCCGACGTCGAGGCGATGGGTGCCGGTGGACTCTCCGGGGCGCCGGTCGCCGCGCGTTCGCTCGAGGTCCTGCGTCGGGTCCGCGCCGCCGTGCCGGCGGACTTCTGCGTCATCGCCGTCGGTGGCGTGACCACCGAGCAGGACGTGCAGGACCGCATCGACGCCGGGGCGACGCTCGTGCAGGGCTACACGGCGTTCCTCTACGAGGGGCCGACCTGGGCGGCGCGCATCAACCGGCTGCGCCGACGTCGGCTGCGTCGCGCCGCGCGCTAGTCGCGACCACCATCCGGACTGGAGGCCCGTGGCGACGCCGCCACGGGCCTCCCGTCCGTCCTGGGGCGCGCCTGCGCCATCGGGTGAGCAGAACACGCCGTGGCTCGCCAGTCGACCCGTCGTGTTCTGCTCACTCGATCACCGATGCGGAGCGGGGGAGCGGGGAACAGGGGAGCGGGAACGAACGAAGCGCCGCCCGGCCTGCCGGGCGGCGCTTCGTTCGTGTGCGTGTGGCTAGAGCGTGGGGTACTCGCCGCGCCGGACCTGGGGCTTCGGCAGCCGCAGGAACCGCAGCTGCCACGCCCGCGTCAGGATGTAGAGGAACGTGCCGCGCTGGAAGTCGCCGAACTTGGTGGTGAGCTTGCGGCGGAGCGACAGCCAGAGCACCACGCAGTCGATGACGAACAGCGCCACGAACGCCCACACCAGCAGGAGCGAGTAGGACGCGATGACCGTCTGCGCGGCGGCGAACCCGACGATGAGGAACAGCACGAGCACGGGCATCATGACCTCGCCGACGTTCCAGCGGGCGTCGATCCAGTCGCGGACGAAGCGTCGCTGCTCACCGCGGTCCTTCGCCGGCAGGTAGCGCTCCTCGCCGTTGGCCATGCCGACCCGGGCACGCTCGCGCTCGGAGTTGAGGCGTGCGCGGGCTGCCTTCTTGTCGACCGGCGTGTTGCCGACGAGGGGGCGGCGGTTCGCTGCCTCTCGCTCGCGGCGGGACGGCGTCGGGCGGCCCTTGCCCTGCTCGAGGAGCTCGGCCTCGGTCGGGTTGACGGTCGTGTTGGTCTTGGGGGCTGCCTTCGCCACGGTGCGTTCCTAACGGCGGTGTGCGTGCGGGATCTCCTCTAGATTACCGGGCATGACCGACAGCCAACAGCACAGCCCCGCGACCGACCCCGCGCTCCTCGACGCCCTGCGCGAACACGTCCAGGGGGCCCTGCCCACGACGATCGCCGACCTGTCCGCCCTGGTGCGCCTGCCGTCGGTCTCCTGGTCGGCCTTCGACCCGTCGAACGTGCGCGCGAGCGCCGAGGCCGTCGCGGACCTGGCGCGGTCGACCGGGGTCTTCGGCCCGGACGACGTCCGGATCGTGCGGTCGGCGGTGTCCGGCTCGACCGCTGACGTCGCCGAGGCGGACGCCGAGACCGAGCTCGGCCAGCCGGCGGTGCTCGCGGTGCGCCCGGCGCGGAACGGCAAGCCGACGGTGATGCTCTACGCCCACCACGACGTGCAGCCGCAGGGCGACGAGGCCCTGTGGGAGACCCCGCCGTTCGAGCCGACGCTCCGCGGTGACCGCCTGTACGGGCGCGGCGCCTCGGACGACAAAGCCGGCGTGATGACCCACATCGCCTCGCTCCGCGCGGTGCACGCCCAGTTCGGCGACGACCTCGACCTCGGGATCGTGCTGTTCGTCGAGGGCGAGGAGGAGTTCGGTTCCCGCTCGTTCCGCACCTTCCTGCGCGAGCAGAAGGAGCACCTGGCCGCCGACGTCATCGTCGTGGCGGACAGCGACAACTGGTCGACCGAGGTGCCGTCGATCACGGTGTCGCTGCGCGGCAACGTCACCTTCAAGCTCACCCTGACCACGCTCGAGCACGCCAGCCACAGCGGCATGTTCGGGGGAGCGGCCCCGGACGCGATGATCCCGATGGTGCGGCTGCTCGCCTCGCTGCACGACGCCGACGGGTCGGTCGCCGTCGAGGGGCTGGCCTCGTACGAAGCCGACGTGCCGGAGCGCACCGAGGACGAACTCGCCGTCGACGCCGCACTCGTTCCCGGTGTGCGCCCGATCGGCACCGGCGCCGTGCTGTCCCGCATGTGGTTCCAGCCGTCGATCACGGTGACGGGCATGGACGTGCCGAGCGTCGCGAACGCCTCGAACACCCTGCTGCCCACGGTCTCGGCACGGGTCTCGGTCCGCGTCGCCCCCGGCCAGGACGCCCGCGAGGCCGCCGCTGCCGTCGAACGGCACCTGCGCGAGCACGTCCCGTTCGGCGCACGGATGGAGGTCACCGAGCCGGACAGCGGCGACGGGTTCCTCGTCGACACCGCCGGCTGGGCCGTGCAGGAGGCCCGCACGGCCATGCGCGAGGGCTGGGGTGCCGAGGCGGTCGAGCAGGGCATCGGCGGGTCGATCCCGTTCGTGTCGGACCTGGCTGCGGAGTTCCCGGACGCGCAGATCCTGGTCACCGGCGTCGAGGACCCGGACACCCGTGCGCACAGCCCGAACGAGTCGCAGCACCTCGGCGTCCTGCACCGTGCCATCGCGTCGGAGACGATCCTGCTCGCCAGGCTCGCGACGCGCAGCTGAGGGTGCTTACAATCGAGGCCAGGCGCGGTGACCAGCACCGCCCGGAGGGAGACGCGCGATGAGCGACACCATCACCGAAGCACCGGCGACCGAGACCCCGTCGCACGGCGTCCTCCTGAGCGACGCCGCTGCCGGCAAGGTGGCGAGCCTGCTCGAACAAGAGGGCCGCGACGACCTGCGCCTGCGCCTCGCCGTGCAGCCCGGTGGCTGCTCGGGCCTGATCTACCAGCTGTACTTCGACGAGCGCATGCTCGACGGTGACGTCACCGCCGAGTTCGACGGGGTCGAGGTCGTCGTCGACAAGATGAGCGTCCCGTACCTCGACGGCGCGACGATCGACTTCGAGGACACGATCCAGAAGCAGGGCTTCACGATCGACAACCCGAACGCGCAGGGCAGCTGCGCCTGCGGTGACAGCTTCCACTGATCGCCAGCGATCCGACACGCGAGCGGGGAGCGACCGGAACGGTCGCTCCCCGCTCGCGTTCGTGTGACCGGACGTGGCGCGCCGGGGCGCGCCGGGGCGCGGCGGAACCGGGGGGAATCGTGCCCGCCGACGTGCGGATCGAGGCCAGAACCGTGGCGTGTGTGCGCGAGCGGTGGCGAGCTGCGAGTAAGCTAGGAGTGTTCCAATCAAGCTGGGAGCCAGCCAAGCGCCGCCTTCGTGCGGCTCGCCGTCGGACACGACGGGCTGACCTTCCGAAGCTCACGTCTTTTGCGAGAGGTAACAGTGCGTTCGAATCGCCGTATACGTTGGGCGGCCGTCCCGGTGGCCGTCGGTCTGGTCATCGCACTGGCTGGCTGCACGCAGCAGCAGATGAACGGATGGCTCCCCGGCACGGAGGAGACGAAGAACGTCACCAACCACACGAGCCGCATCGTCGGCCTGTGGACCACCAGCTGGGTCGTGCTCCTCGCCGTCGGTCTGATCGTGTGGGGCCTGATCATCTGGGCCGCGATCGTCTACCGCCGCCGGAAGGGCCAGACCGGCCTGCCCGTGCAGATGCGGTACAACATGCCGCTCGAGATCTTCTACACGATCGTGCCGCTGATCCTGGTGCTCGGCTTCTTCGCCTTCACCGCGAAGGACCAGGCAGCGATCGAGAAGCCCTTCGCCGACCCCGACGCCACCGTGCACGTGTACGGCAAGCGCTGGGCGTGGGACTTCAACTACATCAACAAGGACAACCCCGAAGAGAGCGTCTACTACCAGGGCATCCAGGCCCAGGAAGAAGAGAACGCCAAGGGGGCGATCGACGAGTCGCAGCTGCCGACCATCTACCTGCCCAAGGGCAAGAAGGTCGCGATCGAGCTCTCGTCGCGCGACGTCGACCACTCCTTCTGGGTCATCGACTTCCTGTACAAGAAGGACATGCTCCCGGGCAAGACCAACTGGGAGTACTTCATCCCGGAGAAGCTCGGCACGTACCAGGGCAAGTGCGCGGAGCTCTGCGGTGAGTACCACTCGCTGATGCTCTTCCAGGTGAAGGTCGTCACGCCCGCTCAGTACGAGGCGTACCTCGGCACCCTGAAGGACCAGGGCAAGGTCGGTCTGCTCGGCAACGAGTACAACACCAACACCAACGAACCGAACAACAAGGCGCCGGTCGAGGCGTCCAGCGAGAACAAGTAGGGGCTCGTCAGATGACAACGTCACTCGTCGGCCAACCGACCCAGACCGCTTCGCCGGACTTCCAGGCGTCGAAGGTGGGCCGGAAGGGCAACATCGTCGTCCGGTGGATCACCTCCACCGACCACAAGACCATCGGGTACATGTACCTGATCGCGTCGTTCGTCTTCTTCCTGCTCGCAGGTGTGATGGCCCTCGTGATCCGTGCCCAGCTCTTCGAACCCGGCCTGCACGTGGTCGCGACGAAGGAGCAGTACAACCAGCTGTTCACGATGCACGGCACGATCATGCTGCTGATGTTCGCGACGCCGCTGTTCTCGGGCTTCGCGAACGCGATCATGCCGCTCCAGATCGGTGCGCCCGACGTCGCCTTCCCGCGACTCAACGGGTTCGCCTTCTGGCTCTACCTATTCGGTTCGCTCATCGCGGTCGGTGGCTTCCTCACCCCGCAGGGCGCTGCCTCGTTCGGCTGGTTCGCCTACGCGCCACTGAGTGACACGACGTTCACACCAGGGCTCGGCGGGACACTCTGGGTCTTCGGCCTGGGCATGACCGGCTTCTCGACGATCCTCGGTGCGGTGAACTTCATCACCACGATCATCACGATGCGTGCCCCGGGTCTGACCATGTTCCGCATGTCGATCTTCACGTGGAACACCCTCGTGACCGCGCTCCTCGTCCTGATGGCCTTCCCGGTCCTCGCGACGGCGCTCTTCGGCCTCGGTCTCGACCGTGTGTTCAACGCCCAGATCTTCAACCCGGCCAACGGCGGGGCCCTGCTCTGGCAGCACCTGTTCTGGTTCTTCGGGCACCCCGAGGTGTACATCATCGCGCTGCCGTTCTTCGGCATCGTGTCCGAGGTCTTCCCGGTGTTCAGCCGCAAGCCGATCTTCGGCTACAAGACCCTGGTGTACGCGACCATCTCGATCGCGGCCCTGTCGGTCACGGTGTGGGCACACCACATGTACGTCACCGGTGGCGTCCTGCTCCCGTGGTTCTCGCTCATGACGATGCTCATCGCGGTCCCGACCGGCGTGAAGATCTTCAACTGGGTCGGCACGATGTGGCGCGGTTCGGTCACATTCGAGACCCCGCTGCTCTGGGCCCTCGGGTTCCTGATCACCTTCACGTTCGGTGGTCTGACCGGTGTCATCCTGGCGTCGCCGCCGCTCGACTTCCACGTGTCCGACTCGTACTTCGTCGTCGCGCACTTCCACTACGTGGTCTTCGGCACCGTCGTGTTCGCGATGTTCTCCGGCTTCTACTTCTGGTGGCCGAAGTGGACGGGCAAGATGCTCAACGAGCGTCTCGGCAAGATCCACTTCTGGCTCCTGTTCGTCGGGTTCCACACCACGTTCCTCATCCAGCACTGGCTGGGCGTCATCGGCATGCCACGTCGGTACGCGACCTACCTGCCGAACGACGGCTTCACGTGGATGAACCAGCTGTCGACGATCGGCTCGATGATCCTCGCGATCTCGTTCCTGCCGTTCATCTTCAACGTCTACGTGACCGCTCGGAACGCACCGAAGGTCGCTGTGAACGACCCGTGGGGCTACGGTCGCTCGCTCGAGTGGGCGACCTCCTGCCCGCCGCCGCGCCACAACTTCACGTCGATCCCGCGCATCCGTTCGGAGTCCCCGGCGTTCGACCTGAACCACCCCGAGGCCGGTGTGCCGATCGGTGTCGGTCCTGCGAAGGACGCCCCCGATGCCCCGACCTACGACGCCGCGAAGGGCGAGGTGAAGTAACGCCATGCGCGCGAACACCAACCTGTTCTGGATCCTCTTCGGGTTCTTCATCCTCGCGGACGCCGCGTACACGATCTGGGCGATGCTCTACTACGGTCACCCGGAGTGGGTCGGCACCGTGGCGATCGGCCTGACGGGCATCATGTCGGCGTTCATCGCCTTCTACCTCGGCAAGGTGATGTCGTCGCAGGGCGGCGTCCTGCCCGAGGACCGCCCGGACGCCAACATCGAGGACGGCGACGCCGAACTCGGGCACTTCAGCCCCTGGTCTTGGTGGCCCATCCTGCTGGCCGCCGCGGTCGCCGTGTGCTTCCTCGGCGTGGCAGCCGGCCTCTGGATCGTCCCGATCGGTCTCGTCCTCGTGGCGATCACCCTGGTCGGCTGGGTCTACGAGTACTACCGCGGCAACTTCGGGCACTGACCCGGCGCTGCAGCGCACCTGACACTTCGGGCGGCACCAGAACGGTGCCGCCCGAAGTGCGTCCGGGCACAGATCTCCGGTTCGGATCCGGAACAAACGGGCCCGCCCGCGACTTGACTGGAGCGGACCTCCCACCACAGCGAAAGGAGTCACCTCAGGTGACCGACAAGCGCACCCTCATCATCTTCGGCGCGACGGGCGACCTCGCCTCCCGCCTGCTCCTGCCGGGCCTCGGCACGTTCCTGCAGAGCGGCCGTGCCGTCCCCGTGCAGCTGATCGGCACGGGCCGCAGCGAGCGCAGCCCCGAGAAGTGGAAGGACATCGTCACGCAGTCCTTCGCGTCGCAGGACGTCAAGGGGCCGGAGGTCGACGCGACCATCGAGTCGACGCAGTTCATCCAGGGCGACCCCACCGACCCGAAGCACCTCGAGGCGCTGTTGGCCGCGGCCGACTCCGAGCCGATCCTGTACTTCGCGCTCCCGCCGCAGATCGCCTCCGACATCTGCGAGGCGCTCCAGCACGTCGAGCTCCCCGAGGGCACGACCCTGGCCTTCGAGAAGCCCTTCGGCACCGACGTCGCGAGTGCCCAGGCCCTCAACGAGACGGTGCTCAAGCTCGTCCCCGAGGACCGCGTGCACCGCACCGACCACTTCCTCGGCCGCACCACGGTGCTGAACATCATCGGTCTGCGCTTCGCGAACCGCCTGTTCGAGCCGATCTGGAACGCCGAGAACATCGAGAAGGTCGACGTCTTCTACGACGAGACCCTCGGTCTCGAGAACCGCGCCCAGTACTACGACGAGGCCGGCGCGATGGTCGACATGATCCAGTCGCACCTGCTGCAGATCCTCGGCCTGGTCACGATGGACGCCCCGTCCGCGATCGACGCGGTCGAGTTCCGCTCGTCGCTCGCCCGGGTCCTGCGCTCCACGCGTCTGAAGGGCGACGACGCGAAGATCGCGTCCCGCCGTGCGGTCTACACGGCCGGCACCATCGACGGCAAGGAACTGCCCTCGTACCAGGAAGAGGACGGCGTCGACCCGTCGCGCCAGACGGAGACCCTCGCCGAGATCTCGGTCGAGGTCGACACCGCCCGCTGGGCCGGCGTCCCCTTCACGCTGCGCTCCGGCAAGGCCCTCGGCGCCAGCCGCAAGGAGGTGCTGATCACCTTCAAGCCGGTCACGCGCCTGCCCTCCGGCCTGAGTGGTCGCCCGAAGACCGACACACTCCGCATCGTCCTGAACCCGGACGAGATCGAGCTGACGGTGTCAGCCAACGGTGGCGGCAACCCGTTCGAGATGGGGCAGGTCACCCTGTCGTCGTCGTTCAGCGACGGCGAGCTCACCCCGTACGGCGAGGTCCTGAACGGCATCTTCCACGACGACCCGCTGCTCTCCATCCGCGGCGACGTGGCCGAGCGCTGCTGGGAGATCGTCGAGCCGGTCGTCGCCGCCTGGAAGGCCGACGAGGTCCCGCTCGAGGAGTACCGCGCCGGTTCGCGCGGCCCGGCGGACTGGGAGTCGTCGTCCTGACGGACTCGTTCTCGACGTCCTGAACGGACGCCCTGACGGACGGGAGGCCCGGTGCCAGCTGGCACCGGGCCTCCCGTCCGTCTGTGGGTCGCGTGCAGAGCACCGCGAGACGCCGTCGTGTCGGCGAGACGCCGCCAGATCCGGCGGCGTCTCGACGTTGTCGAGGCGTGGTGCGAAGACGACGGCGTCTTCGCGGGGTGGAGCGAGGCGTCACGCGGGGGAGCCGGCTCGCTCACCCTCGCCGGTCCACGAGCGGGTGCCCCCGTCGTGCACGGACAACCGTGTGCGGTGTCCGACGGCGGCTCCCCGGGCGCGCTCGATGGCGTCGGCCGCCGACACCAGGGTGAGGTGCGACAGCACCTGCGGGGTGTTGCCGATGTGGTGGCCCGTGGCGACGTCGATCTCCTCGGAGAGCATGCCGACGTCGTTCGCGTACCCGACCAGCACGTCCATCAGGCGCTCGGCGTCGTCCACGCGGCCCGAGGCGGCGTACTGCTCAACCAGCCAGAACGAGCACGCCAGGAACGGGTGCTCAGCGCCCGACAGGCCGTCGAAGCCCGCGGTCGTGCGGTAGCGGAGCACGAGGCCGTCGTCCCCGACCCGCAGGTCCTCCTCGATCGCGCGCACCGTGCCGGTCATCCGGGGGTCGTCGGCGCGGCAGAAGCCGACCTGCGGCAGGACGAGCAGGCTGGCGTCGACCTCGTCGGTGTCGTAGTGCTGGCGGAACGATCCGCGCTCGGCGTTCCAGCCGTGCTCCTCGATCTCGGCGCGCACCGTGTCGCGCAACGTCCGCCAACGGTCGACGGGACCCTCGAGGCCGAACTCCTCGACCGCGGCGACCCCACGGTCGAAGGCGGCCCAGATCATCACCCGTGAGTGCGTGAAGCTGCGGCGCGGACCGCGCATCTCCCAGATGCCGTTGTCCGGCTCCTGCCAGTGCTCCTCGACGTAGCCGAGCAGGGCCCGCTGCAGCGCCCATGAGTCGGCGTTCTCCTCGACCCCGAGCTCGCGGGCGTCGTGCAGCGCGGACAGGACCTCGCCGAAGACGTCGCCCTGGTACTGCGTCGAGGCACCGTTGCCGATGCGGACCGGGGTCGACCCGAGGTACCCGGGCAACTCGGGGATCTCGCGTTCGGGCAGTTCGCGTTCGCCGGCGATGCCGTACATGATCTGCACGTCCGCGGGGTCGCCCGCGATTGCCCGCAGCAGCCAGCCCCGCCAGTGCGTGGCCTCGTCCCGGTACCCGTGGGCGATGAGCGAGGCGAGCGCGAGGGACGCGTCGCGGAGCCACACGTAGCGGTAGTCCCAGTTGCGTTCGCCGCCGGGGTCCTCGGGCAGGCCCGTGGTCGCTGCGGCGACGACGCCACCGGTCTCACCGTGGGTCATCGCGCGGAGGAACACCAGCGACCGGCGGGTGGCGGCCGCGTACCGGCCGGTGGTCTGTGCGGGCGCGGTCCATCCCGTCCACCACGACAGGGTGTGGGCGAGGGCCGCGTCGACGTCGAGGGGTTCCGGCGGTTCGCGGTGCGACGGGTACCAGGTGAGCACGGTGTCGAGCACCTCGCCGTCGTGGATCGTCGTGACGGCGGTGTGCCGGTGGTCGTCGGCACGGAACCGCGGCCCGCGCACGATCACCGAGCCGGGGCCGGCCGTCGCGAGGAGCGCAGGTTCGTCGTCGTCCCCGATCTGCCGGATCCACGGCAGGGCGCGTGAGTAGTCGAACCGGATGCGGAGCGTCTGGCGCATCTCGACGGTGCCGCGGAGGCCGCGGACGCGGCGCACGATCGACGGCCGGTGCGCCCCGACGGGCATGAACTCGGTGACCTCGACCACGCCGTCACGGGTGGTCCAGACGGTGGAGAGCACGAGCGTGTCCCCGCGGTACCGCCACCGCGCGGTGGCGTCACCGTCGACGGGGCGCAGGGTCCAGTGTCCGTGGTCCTCGGTGCCGAGCAGCGAGGCGAACGTCGACGAGCTGTCGAAGCGCGGCAGGCAGGCCCAGTCGATCGTGCCGTCCCGGCCGACCAGGGCGGCGGTCCCGGTGTCGCCGATCAGGGCGTGGTCCTCGATGCGGTTCGGCGGGGTGGGCGGTGCTGCCGGCTCGGTGCTCATGGACCGATCGAACACCCGCTGGCCGTGCGCCGCGGTCCGCGACGGGTGGCCCTGGCCGAGACCGTTGTGAGGGGTCGCTCAGGCCGGTTCGGAGGCGTCGGAATCGATGATGCCGATGCGCGCGAGCTCGCTCCAGAGCCCGGCGCCGTCCGGGGCGTAGACCCACGGCGCCGAGGAGTCGCGGGAGCGTTCCTGCGCCCGCGAACGACCACCGGCCAGGACCGCTTCGCTCGTGGACAGCTGCCGGATGGCGACGCCCGCGACGTTGTCCGGGTGCTCCCGCGAGAAGTCGCCGTAGAGGCTCTCGTCGTGCTGCCCGTCGTCGCCGACCAGGAGCCAGCGGATGTCCGGGAAGTCCTGTGCGAGCCGCCGCAGGTTCTGCTGCTTGTGCAGCTGGCCGCTGCGGAAGAACCGGTCGTGGGTGGGGCCCCAGTCGGTGAGCAGCAGCGTGCCGGACGGGTACATGTTGCGCGACAGGAAGCGCTGCAGCGTCGGCGCGACGTTCCACGCCCCGGTCGACAGGTACACGGTCGGCGATCCCGGGTGCTGCGCCAGGATCCGCTCGTAGAGCACGGACATGCCGGGTACCGGGCGGCGGGCGTGCTCGGTGAGCACGAAGGA
>Ga0105126_1000063_pt1 | contig 16022 bp, 17 predicted proteins | sample LS_171metaG_FD_91488 | JGI IMG/M metagenome (GOLD analysis project Ga0105126, IMG submission 91488) | Switchgrass associated microbial communities from Austin, Texas, USA, to study host-microbe interactions - LS_171 metaG | ecosystem: Host-associated > Plants > Phyllosphere > Phylloplane/Leaf ...
CCTCCAGGGGGTGCGGGGGAGCGTGGTGCTGGGGAGCGTGCTGCTGGCGCCGGACTAGGATCGGGCGTCGGTGCCTGTGGGCAACGGTACGCGGACGTACCGTGCCCCTGACGCAACGTGACACCCAACGACATGCTTCCCGGAAGGGTCCCCCGATTGCCCGCTCACCTCGTCGACCGTGATCCCCGGGTGACCCCGCAGCAGATGGCCGCGGCGCTCGTGCCCCCGCCGCAGTTCACGGACGCGTCGTTCGACTCGTACCGGCCGGACCCGGACTACGCCTCGCAGGCCTCGGTCCGCGATGCCGTCGCCGCCTTCGTGACCGCAGGGCCCGCCGAGGCCCCACGGCGCGGGCTGTTCGGGAGGCGCAAGCAGTCGGCGGAACCGTCGGCCAAGTCCGGGGTCTACCTGGACGGCGGCTTCGGTGTCGGCAAGACCCACCTGCTCGCCGCCGCGTACCACGCGGCCACCGGGCGGAAGACCTTCGGCACCTTCATCGAGTACACCGCGCTCGTCGGGGCACTGGGGTTCCAGGGGACGGTCGACCTGCTCCGCGGCACCGACCTGGTGTGCATCGACGAGTTCGAGCTCGACGACCCGGGCGACACGATGGTGATGACCCGGCTCATCAAGGAACTGACCGAGACGGGCACCCGCTTCGCCGCGACGTCGAACACGCCGCCGGGGGCGCTCGGCGAAGGACGCTTCGCCGCGCAGGACTTCCTGCGCGAGATCCAGGCGATGTCCGACCGCTTCGACACCATGCGCATCGACGGCCTCGACTACCGCCGACGTGCGGTGGACGAGTCCGCTGCCGTCGTCGACGACGTCGCCGGGTTGCTGCCCACGGGCGCGGTCACGCTCGACGACTTCGGAGCGGTGGTGGCACACCTGGGTTCCGTGCACCCCTCGAAGTACGTCGCGCTGGTCGAGGACCTGGACGCCGTCGGACTGACCGACGTCCGGGCGTTCACCGACCAGACCGACGCGCTGCGCTGGGTCGCCCTGGTGGACCGGCTGTACGACGCGCAGGTGCGGATCGTCGCCTCGGGGACCCCGCTCGACCAGGTGTACCCCGACGTGATGCTCGAGGGCGGCTACCGCAAGAAGTACCTGCGCGCGGCGTCCCGCGTCGTGGCGCTCACCCGCGCCTGAACGTCGCTCGTTGCCCGGACCGATCTGTCCACTGCGGTCTCGTGCCCCTCGCGCAGGGGACATCGGGCCGCTGGAAACACGACGTTTACAAACGGCGCGGTCGCGTTACATCCGCGAAACAGTTCGTGCTCCCTCGTGAAACCTCGCCTCGCCAGACTCGGTGACACCCGAGGCGGTCCAAGAGCCGCTCGTGCAATCGAGAGGTGAACAGATGCTTGATCAGGGCCAGACAGGCTTCATCATGATCATGGCTGCGCTGGTGTTGTTCATGACACCCGGCCTGGCCTTCTTCTACGGCGGTTTGGTGAAGGCGAAGTCCGTCATCTCCATGATGATGATGTCCTTCGGTGCGATCGCGCTCGTCGGCGTCCTCTGGGTGCTGTACGGCTACGCGATCGCCTTCGCCAACACGGGGCCGCACACGGCTGTCAGCGGCGTCGTCGGGTTCTTCAGCATCGACTGGAACCAGATCGGCCTCGGCCAGGCGTTCGAACAGTCCCAGGCCACCACGCTCGCCGCCACCTACCCCGACCTCGCCTTCGTCGGCTTCCAGGCCACCTTCGCGATCATCACCGTCGCGCTCATCTCCGGCGCCATCGCCGACCGCGCCAAGTTCGGCGCGTGGATGGTCTTCGCCGGCATCTGGGTCACGGTCGTCTACTTCCCGGTCGCCTCGTGGGTCTTCAACCTGACCTCCGGTTGGGCCGCCACGTGGGGCGTCATCGACTTCGCCGGTGGCACCGCGGTGCACATCAACGCCGGTGCGGCGGGTCTCGCCCTGGCGATCGTCCTCGGCAAGCGCGTCGGCTTCGCCAAGGGCGCGCACAAGCCGCACAACCCGCCCTTCGTCCTGCTCGGTGCCGCCATCCTGTGGTTCGGCTGGTTCGGCTTCAACGCCGGCTCCGCCGGTGCCGCGAACGGCGTCGCGTCGCTCGCCTGGATCAACACGCTCGCCGCTCCCGCAGCCGCGGTCCTCGGCTGGTTGCTCGTCGAGAAGCTCAAGGACGGCAAGGCCACCTCTGTCGGTGCCGCCTCGGGTGCCGTCACCGGCCTGGTCGCGATCACCCCGGCCTGTGCCAACCTGACCCCGGGCTGGGGCATCCTGCTCGGCTTCCTCGCCGGCATCGTCTGCTGCTTCGCCATCGACTGGAAGTACCGCCTGGGCTTCGACGACTCGCTCGACGTGGTCGGCGTGCACCTGGTCGGCGGCATCTTCGGCACCCTGTTCCTCGGGTTCTTCGCCAACGACACCGGCCTGATCTACTCCGGCTCGTTCGAGCAGCTCGGCAAGCAGGCGGCCGCAGCCGGTGCCGTCGGCGCCTACTCGTTCGTCCTGGCCTTCCTCATCGGCTGGATCATCGAGAAGACCATGGGCTTCCGCGTCAAGACCGAGGACGAGGTCGCGGGCATCGACACCGCCGTCCACGGCGAGGAGGGCTACGTCCTGTACGAGCAGACCGACGACAGCCCGGTCAGCGTCCGCTAGTCACCAGGCACCACCCGTACGACGACGGGCCCCGCGCACACAGCAGCGCGGGGCCCGTCGTCGTGTCGCTGGGTCGCGTGTTCGACGTGACCACGGACGGGAGGCTCTCCACCGGTCACGGTCGGTCCGCCGCTGGCGCGTCGGCACGGAAGCGGCTTCGGAGGCGCGGTGCGGGTCGGACTCACACCGCGCCTCCAGGCAGCTGGTCGCGTCAGCGATCCGTTGGTTCCGTTGGTTCCGTCACCAGGCGTAGTCCTCCGGCGAGGTCGTGTGCCCCGGGAAGATCTCGTCGAGCCGGTCGAGTGCACGCTGGTCGAGGCGGATGTCGACGGCGCGGACCGCGGACTCCCACTGCTCCATCGTGCGCGGGCCGGTGATCGGCGCGGTGACGCCGGGCTGGTGCAGCAGCCAAGCCAGGGCGAGCTCCCCGGGGGTGTGCCCGAGTTCCTTCGCGAAGGACTCGTACGCGGTGAGCTGGTCACGGTGCGAATCGACGTACTCGGCGCTGCGGCCGGACAGGCGACGCGAGCCGTTCTCCGTCTTCTCGATGACGCCGCCGAGCAGGCCGCCCTGCAGCGGCGACCACGGGATCACGCCGAGGCCGTACGCACGGGCGGCGGGCAGGACCTCGCGCTCGACGTCGCGGACCACGAGGTTGTAGATCGACTGCTCGCTGACCAGGCCGAAGGTGTTGCGGCGCTTCGCGGCCTCCTGCGCCTGGGCGATGTGCCAGCCGGCGAAGTTCGACGAGCCGACGTAGAGCACCTTGCCCTGCTGCACGGCGACGTCGATCGCCTGCCAGATCTCGTCCCACGGCGTCGCACGGTCGACGTGGTGGAACTGGTACAGGTCGATGTGGTCGGTCTGCAGCCGCTGCAGACTCGCGTCGAGCGACTGCCGGATGTTCAGGGCGCTGAGCTTGCCGCCGTTCGGCCAGTCGATCATCTCGCCGTAGACCTTCGTGGCGAGGACGGTCTTCTCGCGACGCCCGCCGCCCTCGGCGAACCAGCGGCCGATGATCTCCTCGGTGGCACCCTTGCCCACCGAGCCGCCGTACCCGTTGGCGGTGTCGAAGAAGTTGACGCCGAGCTCGTGGGCCCGGTCCATGATCGCGTGCGAGTCGTCCTCGCTGGTCTCCGGGCCGAAGTTCATCGTGCCGAGCACTGCTCGTGAAACCGACAGCCCTGTCCGTCCGAGGTGTGTGTAGTCCATGAGACGGGTCTACTCGTGACGCGCTGGTGGCGCCAGGCCCTGGGAGTACCGGTCGAGGGGTGGGGAGTAGTCAGGGAGGACCACTCGAGAGGAGCAGCCATGCCAGCCAAGGACGAGATCCCCAGCACCCTGCAGCGGTCCCCGGAGCACGCGCAGGAGATCTTCGAGAAGGCGCTCGACTCGGCGAACGAGTCGTACGGACCGGGCGAGCGCGCGCACCGCACCGCGTTCGCCGCGGTGAAGCACGAGTACGAGAAGGTCGGCGACCACTGGGAGGAGAAGGAGTCCTCCGGCCCGTCCGACTCCGGTGCCGCGGGTTCGCGTGGTGCTGGCTCGGACTCATCCGGGAAGACCGAGGGCGGTGTCGACGCGAACGCCTCGAAGGCACACCTGATGGACGTCGCGAAGCGGCTCGACGTGCGCGGCCGGTCGAAGATGAACAAGGACGAGCTGGTCGACGCGATCGGCAAGGCCAACGACCGTGCGACCGCCGCCGCGCGGAAGTGACGGTGCGAGGCGGGGCCTGCATTCCTCGGCAGGCATGCTGACTCGGGGTGAGGGGGTAACGTGCCGACGGTGAACATCCCAGCACTCCGTGGCAGCCGGATCCTCGGGTTCGGACACCACCAGCCCGAACGCATCCTGACCAACGACGAACTGTCGACGATGGTCGACACGAACGACGAGTGGATCCGTACCCGCACCGGCATCCAGACCCGACGGATCGCCGGGCCCGACGACACCGTCACGTCGATGGCGATCGAGGCCGGCCGCCGTGCCCTCGCCGACGCCGGGGTGTCGCCCTCGGCCGTCGGACTCGTCATCGTCGCGTCCACCACGCACCAGGACCGCGCTCCGTACACGGCCGGCCGGGTCGCCGCCGCACTCGGCATGACGAACGGCCCCGCGCCGATCGACATCAACACCGCGTGCAGTGGCTTCGAGTACGCGCTCGGGCTCGCCGACCAGTCCATCCGGACCGGCTCGGCCGACGTCGCGCTCGTGATCGGGTCCGAGGTGCTGTCCGGCATCGCCGACTGGACCGACCGTTCGACCTGTGTGCTCGTCGGTGACGGAGCCGGCGCCACCGTGCTCGGTGTCGCCGAGACGCCCGAGATCGGGCCGGTGTCGTGGGGAAGCGTGCCGCACCTGCTCGATGCCGTCCGCGTGGAGGGGTCGCCGGGGCGCTTCAACCAGGAGGGCCGCTCGATCTACCGCTGGGCCATCACCGAGGCGGAGGGACACGCCCGCAAGGTCGTCGAAGCCGCTGGGCTCTCGATGGACGACATCGAGGTGTTCGCGTTCCACCAGGCGAACCTGCGGATCATCGAGCCGCTCGTGACCGCGCTCGGAGGGGAGTCCAAGTTCGTCATCCGCGACGTCGTCGAGTCCGGGAACACCTCGGCGGCGAGTGTGCCGCTCGGGCTGTCGAAGGCGTGGGAGCGTGGTGACCTGCCCGAGGGTGTGCCGGCGCTGCTGTTCGGCTTCGGGGGCGGGTTCGCGCACGCTGGACAGGTCGTGACGACGCCCGTGCGGTCCTTCTAGGACACGGCCTGCAACAGACACAGACACAGACGCAGGAACGGCCCGGGCACGCTGCCCGGGCCGTTCCTGTGTCAGTGCTTGGTGCCCTGGTCCGGCGCTTCGTGCCGGGGTTCAGGGCGTCGTGCCGGGGTTGAGCGCGTCGTGCCGGGGTTCAGCGTTTCGTGCCGTGGTCGTCGTTGCCCGGCTCGGTCCAGAGGTCCTGGTCCTTGCCCGCGCCACGCTTCCACGGCAGGGCACGCCGGGTCTTCTCGGCCGCGGGGGTCACGGTCAGGACGATCGGGAACTGCGCCGGCGGCATGCCGAAGCCCGTCCGCGACGCCTGGATGACCTTGCGACCCAGCGCGTGGTTACCGAGGCCACCGACGGCCGCTCCGATGCCGAACGGCAGGGCCCGACCGAGCACCGACCCGCCCTGTCGGATGGCGAAGCGCTTGATGAACTGGTCTCGGACCTGTCCGCCGATGCCGTTCACCATCTGCTTCGGGAGGGACGAGGTCACCATCTCGCCCCAGAACGCGGTCCGGACCTGGCCACCGGCGATCTGTCCACCGAGTTGCTTGATCAGCTGCGTCCCCGGGGCGCCGAGGATCATCGCCATCACCAGGGTGCGAGCGCGCTCGGGGTCGTCCAGGGCGATCCCGTGCACCTCGGTCACCGACTGGGCGAACAGCGCCGTGGTCTCGAGGAACCCGATCGTCTCCGCACCGCTCAGTCCGAGCGCGGCAACCATCCCGACGCCCGGGATCACGGCGCTCGCACCGACCGCGGCACCACCGGTCGTCACGGCCGTGAGGTACTGCCGCTCGAGGATCTGGATGACCTCGGCCGGCGTGGCATCGGGCTTGCGGCGGCGGATCGCCTTGACGTGCGCCACGACCGCCGGCCGCTGCACACTGATGGCGCGGTCGAGCAACTTGACCCATCCTGCGGGTTGTTGCGGTTGTGGTTGCGGGGTTCTGGAGTCGTCTGACGTGGGGGAGACCTGGGCGTTCGGCAGCGGCACGATCGCCTGGTCCTTCGGGGAGCGGGCCATGCGCTCACCGTACGCCGGGCATGTGGGAGGCTCGCTGGATGGACGGCGACCGGACAGCGCGACCCCTCGACGTGGCTCGCCGCGCGGCCGGGTTCCTGCCCGTCCACGAGGTCACCGCGCTCGCACCGGACGTCCGCGTGCTCGACCCCGGGTCCGTCCTGATCGGGGCGGGCGTGACCGTCCTGCCCGGAGCCGTGCTGTACCCGTCCACGACCCTGGAGACCCGCGACGGCGGCCTGATCTCGGTCGCTTCCGGAGCACGACTCGGCCCAGGGCCGGTGACCATCGTCGCGTCCGCGGCGACCGTGCACGTCGGCGAGGACGCCGAACTCGGGCCGGGACCGGTGACGATCATCGCGACGGGATCCGACGTGGTGGTGGGTGGTCGCGCCCGCCTGACGGCCGGGTGTCTCGTCGAGGGGCCGGCGCGCATCGGCTCCGGCGCGCAGGTGCTCGGGCCGGTGTCCGTCCGGGACGTCGAACTGGCGGACGGCGGCGACCACCGCGAACCCGACCCGGACCACCGCGGCGGTGTGGTCAAGGGCACGGGGCCCGTCCGTGGTGTGCGCGTGGGGGTCGGCGAGGTCGTGGTCGGCGGGGTGCTGAACGGCCGCGGAGTCTCCGGTTCGCCGACGGTGGAGCGCCAGCGGGAGTACCACCCCGAGGCACCGCACCGCCCGCGCTGACCGTCCGTGGTGGGTCACCCGCACGGCACACCTGCGCGCCGGAGCGCAGCCCGCACCCGGTCGGGCTGCATCAGGTCGGACCAGGAGAGCCGGATGACCGCGCGGACACCGGGGCACGACCGGATGAAGTCCTCACGTCGTTTCTCGCGCCAGTGCGCGTCCGCGGTGGAGCGCCCGTCGAGCATCACCGGGTCCTCGTACTTCGCGCGGCCGTCGACCTCGACCACGACGCCCTGGTCCGGGAACCAGAAGTCCACCACCGCCGTCTCCGATCCTGCCCGGGCGAACACGTGCTGCTGCACCGGCTCGGGCACGCCGAGCTCGCGGAACCGAACCCGGCACACCGACTCCGCCGGCGACCCCGACAGTGCCGACCCCATCGCGATCGCGATGCCCGCCTTGCTGCGGGCCGCTGTCAGCGCTGCGAACTCCGCCTCGAGGGTCGCGCGATCGCTGAGCCGACGCGAGAGCACGGCGTCGACGACGGGCAGCGCCTCGAACAACGCGCGCGTCGCAGCGACGTCGATCGCGGTCCTCGCCGGGGTCGTCGTGGGTATCGAGTCCTCATCGATCCTGACCGCGGGCGGCCGCATCTGCGAGCCGTGCCGGACGAACCACGCCGTGACACGAGTGTGCGTCGTGGTCGGATCGGAGAGGTGCACCTTCGGCGGTGCCGCTGCGACCAACGGCAGACCGAGGACGGCGCAGGCAGACTGGTGTGAGACGACGTCCGTGTCACGGATCCGGTGCGCCGAGGCCCGGACGAGCACGTGGTGCTGCTCGCCGGGGTGCAGCCCGTCGAGGGCACCCGGGTGGACGAGGATGCCCGGACGGAGGCGTTCGAAGCGTCCGCGGCGAACGTCGCGTTCGAGGGCACGGCGTTCGGCGGAGGTCGCGCCCGATGTGCGGATCAGTTCGACGTCGTTCGCTCTGGACATGACACCAGGCTCGCCGAACGCGGAGATCCAGCACGCTCCGGACGCCGATCTGTGGAGACTCTGGCGGTGGCGACGCCCTGTGGAGGACTGACCGCCTGCAGTGCGTGTGCATGTTCCGACGATCCACGCGTCGAACGACTCGTGTGTTGTCGCCTGATGTGCGCGCAACTACTGCGTGTGCATGTTCCGACGATGCACGACGCGAACGACTGGTGGAACGTCGCAGAACGGGTGCGACCGACCCGCCCGCCGCCCCGCGCTACACCCGCGCGAGCTCCGCCCGCAGCGGCAGGTCCTGCTCCTCGAGGATGACCTGCGCGCCCACGGCGGTGCGGGCGTTCACGACGATCGGCGCGAGCAGGTTTACCGTGGTGCCGGACGCCCCGGGGTTCGCGACCACCAGCAGCATCGCGTCCGCGGGGTCGGTCAGCCCGAGCGCGGCGGCCTGCTCGTCGGTGAGCTCGGGCGCGTACGACGGCAGGTGCACCGCGGCGTCGAGCAGGAACAGCCGCGCGTCGTCGCCGACGAGCGTGAACAGCCCCTCGGCGCCGTCGACGGGCGACAGGGCGAAGGCCGGCGCGGCAGCGAGTCCGAACGGCGGGACGGCGAAGGTCAGGGAGATGCTCATCGGAGGTAGTCCATCAGGGTCGGCTGCAGGACCTTCGCGGTGACGGCGAGGGCTGCCTGGTAGTTGGTCTGCTGCACCTGCAGGTCGAGGACGGCCTTGGCGAGGTCGACGTCCTCGATGCCGGCGCGGCGGCTCTCGAGCGAGACGGTCGCGGACTTCAGTGAGTCCTGCGCCGCGAGCGCGGCGGCGTGCCGAACCCCGACGTCGGCCTGGGCGCCGCGGACGGTCCCGAGCGCGCCGTCCACGTCGTTGATCCGCGCGTTCACGTTCACCCCGTTCTGCAGGTCGCTGACGATGGAGTCGATCACGGCGAACACCGAGTCGTCACCGGATCCGAAGACCGCGGTGCCGGTGGTGTCGACGCGGACGGTCGTGCCGTCACCGATCCGCCGGGACACGTCGGTGCCCGAGGCCGCCCAACCCGTGGCCGGGTCGTGGGCGGCAGCGGCGGTCGACGACCCCGCGAACACCGAACGGGTGCCGTAGGTGGTGTTGGCTCGTGCCTCAAGGTCGGCCTTGAGCGACCGGAACTGCGTGACGAAGGCGTCGCGGTTCGTCTCGCTCATGGTGCCCGAGTTCGCGGCCTGGACCGTGAGGTCTCGGACGTTGTCGAGCACCTCGTACACGCTCGACAGCGCACTGTCGGTGGTCGCGAGCCACGCCGCGGCGTCGTCGGCGTTCCGCGAGTACTGCGCCGCAGCGGCCTGCTCCTTGCGCACCTGCATCGACGACGCGGTGCCGACGGGGTCGTCTGATGGCTTCTGGATGGCGCGCAGCGTCGTGGCCTGGTCGGTGAGCTCGGCGACCTTCGCGGCACCGGCCTGCAGCCGGGCCGAGGCGGCCGCCATCGACATCTGGGTGGTCACACGGGTGATCACGATCAGCCCCTCCCGACGAGTCCGACTCGGTTGATGATGGTGTCGAGCATCTCGTCGACGGCGGTCAGGACGCGCGCGGCGCCCTGGTACGCGTGCTGGTAGCTCAGCAGGTTCACGTTCTCCTCGTCGAGGTCGACGCCGGCGCTCGACTGCTGCTGGGTGCGTGCGTTGGTGAGCGCGAGTCCGGTCAGCGTCGATTCCGACGTCGCCGACCTGGAGGCGGTGCCCACCCCCGTCACGAACGTCGCCCAGACCTGGTCGGCACCGTCGGACGACGCCCCGAGTCGCGCGAGCGCGTCGGCGAACGAGTCGTCGAGTTCGCCCGCCGCGTTCCGCGTCGCCAGGCCGCCGGCGTCCGTGGGGACGACGCCGAGCGCCTGGGCGGCGGGCACACCGGTCGCGAGCGAGAAGAACGGTGCGCCCGTGGCGCCGGCCGGGGTGGTCCCGGTGGTGTGCAAGGCGTTCACGGTGGTGGCGAGTCGGGTGGCCACGGCGTCGTAGGACGCGGACGCCTCGGCGAGTGCCCCGCCGGTGCCGGTGCCGGACGCGGGCGCCAGGACGGCGAGGGCTCCGCCGATCGACCCGCCGCTCAGCCCGACGGCCCCGGCCGTGCCGGTGGTCCAGGTCAGGGTGACCGCGGTGCCGTCGGCCAGACGCTCGCCGCCGCCGAGGGCGACCGAGCGGGCGTCGGTGCCCTGCACGAGCGGGTTGCCACCGAGGAGCACGTCGACCGTGCCGTCGGCGTTGGTCCGGGTGGTGCCGCCGGCGAGCGTGGCGATCTGCTGCGTGAGCTGGTCGCGCTGGTCGAGCAGCTCGTTGGCGGTGCCGCCCGACGCCAGTGCGGTGCGGATCCGGCCGTTCAGGTCCGCGACCTGCTCCGCGGCGCCGTTCAGCTGGGCGACCTGGCCGGTCAGGGAGCCGCGCACCGACGACCACTGCGCATCGACGGCCTTCGATCCGGCGGCCAGGGCGGAGACGACGGTGCCCGCGGCCCCGAGCACCGCGCTCGCGGCACCGGGGTCGTCGGGGTGGCTGGCGAGCTCGCTCCAGGACGACCAGAACGCATCCAGCTTTGCGCTCAGACCGTCCTTGCCGGGCTCGTGCAGTCCGGTCTCGAGGGCGGAGAGTGCGCTGGCGCGGGCGTCGGCGTACGCCGACGAACCGGCGGCGACGCGGACGCCGGCGTCGAGCGTCAGGGACGCCAGGCGGGCGATGCCGTCGACGGAGACGCCCTGGCCGGCGAGGGCCGCGGTGCCCCGCATGAAGCCGGTCTGGGTCGCGGGGACCGAGTTCTGCGTGACGCGCTGCCGCGTGTACCCGGCGGTGCCGGCGTTGGCGATGTTCTGGCCGGTGACGTCGATGCCGGCCCGGGCCGCGGCGAGGCCGGAGTACGCCGTCGCGAGGGATCCGAAGGTGCTGACCACGGTGTTACAGCGTCCCCTCGAACAGGCGGGCGCCGTCCGCGCCGGCACCCGACGTGCCGGTGGCGTCGTAGGTGGCGGCGCCGGTGACGGTCCCGGCCAGGGTCTCCTCGGTGGCCTGGGCGGCGGCACGGAGGAACCGGTCGTTCTCGTCGCGCAGCGCGCCGATCTGGGTGGTCAGCTCGACCATCGCGGTGAGGTGCGACGACAGGATCTCGCCCCACGGGCCGTTCGGCGCCGCGGCGACGACGTCCCGCAGGGGAGCGTCGGCGGGCACGCCCCACTCCTCGGCGACCTCGGCACTCTGCGCGGCGCGCTCGAGTCCGGTGCTGCGGAGCCGGTCGAGGACCTGCTCGACCTCGCGGCTGGCGTGCGACACCCAGCGGGAGCGGCCCGCGGTGAGCAGGAGCTGCTCCTCCTCGAGCTTGAAGGTGAGCAGTTCGAGCAGCTCGCGTTCGCGCCAGAGCACGGCGGACAGGTCGTTCACGCTCATCAGCTCCTCCCAGGTGGTGGTTCGTCGGGGTGGCCCCCGGTCCGTCATCCTGCGGACACCGGGACCTATCGACTCGGTGGTCGCGACCGTAAGCCCCCGCGGCCGAGTGCCGACTCAGTACTCGCCGAGACTGTGGCCCGATGAGCTCTGTCGGGGGACAAGAACGGTCGTTCCCCACCCGGAGTCCCCAGAAATGCCGACCGGATCCGGGCCCTGACACCCCCGCACTGGGGACGCATGTGGACCCACTCAGCCCATTGCCAGCCGATACATTCAGAACGCACTCCGGGGGACGCCCGGAACCGCTCGGGAACGACACGGGGTGCTCCGCTCGGAGGGACCCGGGCGGTTCTTCGGCGTACGCACCGGCCATCCGAGGCCGGCGCTCGTCGCGCCCACGGACGGGTGAGCCGACACACGTCAGGTCGACCAGGGGATCAGCATGGACCGCACCGAACGCAACGCGATGATCGTGGAGCACCTCCCGCTCGTGGGCTACATCGTGGCCGACGTCCGCTCCCGGGCGACGCACCTGGACCGCGACGACCTCGCCGCCGTCGGGTCCCTCGCCCTCGTCGCCGCGGCCGATGCGTTCGACCCCACCCTCGGCGTCCCGTTCGGCGCCTACGCCCGCACCCGGATCACCGGGGCGCTGGCCGACGACATGCGCTCGGCCGACTGGGCCTCCCGCGGCACCCGCAAGCGCATCCGCGAGACCCTGGCCACGCAGGAGGCCCTGTCGGCGCGACTCGGCCGGACCGTCGGTGCGCAGGAGATCGCCGACGCGATGGGCGTCGACAAGCAGACCGCGGTGGACGCGATGAGCGACGCCGCCCGCACCGTCGCGCCCCTCGACGAGACCGTGCACGACCTGGTCGCGGCCGACCTGCCGCTCCCGGGGGACGACCTGCTCGAGACCGAGAAACGCCGGTACCTCCGCGCCGCGGTCGAGGCCCTGCCCGAGCGGATGCGCTTCATCGTCGAGGCCGTGTACTTCGGCGACCGATCGGTCACCGACGTCGCCGCCGAGCTCGGCATCACGCACTCCGCCGTCTCGCAGCAGCGCTCCGAGGCGATGCGCCTGCTCCACGACGGTCTCGCCGCCCACTACGGCGACGGCACCACCGTCGAGCCCGCCAGCCGCACCACCGCGGCCCGTCGCAGTGCGTACCTGGCCCGTGTCGCCACGAACGCCGCCGCCGGTGTCGCCCGCGCGGTGCACGACGCTGCAGCAGGACCGGCCGTCGCGGCGAGTTGAGACGTCGGCGGAAACTTCTCCGCCGATCCCCTAACGACTCCCGGCGACCGGCCGAGAGTCATCCATGTCAGCCCACGGACGGGCAGACGCACGACCCACGTTCACGGAGGAAACCACCATGGGTATGTCCATCAACACCAACCTCTCGGCACTCAACACGTACCGGAACCTGAACTCGACGCAGAACGACCTGTCGAAGTCCCTCGAGAAGCTCTCGAGCGGCCTCCGCATCAACCGTGCTGCCGACGACGCTTCCGGTCTGACGATCTCCGAGGGGCTGAAGTCCCAGGTCGGTGGCCTCACGGTCGCCGCCCGCAACGCGCAGGACGGCATCTCCGTTGTGCAGACCGCTGAAGGTGGCCTCACCGAGACCCACTCGATCCTCCAGCGCATGCGCGACCTGGCCGTCCAGGCCGGCAACGACTCGAACAACGAGGACTCGCGGAAGGCGATCACCACCGAGGTCGGCGAGCTCACCAAGGAGCTCACCCGCATCTCGGCGTCGACCAACTTCAACGGCATCAAGCTGCTCGACGGCTCCGCCGGCGCCGCAGGCGTGCTGAAGTTCCAGGTCGGCGCGAACGGTGACGCGGCGAGCCAGATCGACGTGGACCTGTCGAAGTCGAACGTGGAGTCCGTGTCGACCGCGGTCGGCGCGCTCACCTTCGACTCGGCCACGAACGCTCAGGCTGCCATCACCGCGATCGACGAGCAGATCAAGTACGTCTCCTCCGCTCGTTCGACCATCGGTGCCATCCAGAACCGCTTCGACCACGCCATCAACGTGACGAACGTGGCCAAGGAGAACCTGACGGCTGCCGGTTCGCGCATCACCGACGTCGACATGGCACAGGAGATGGTCAAGTACACGCGCGACAACATCCTGAGCCAGGCCGGCACCTCGATGCTCGCGCAGGCGAACCAGAGCACCCAGGGCGTGCTCTCGCTCCTGCGCTAGCCATCACGCGGTCCGCCCTCCGGGCCCCCTGCGGGCACGGAGGGCGGACCTCGCCGTCCTGACCACCTCCATGACGCCAGGGAGTGTCGACGATGTCCTCGTCCGTGTCCTCGAGCACCAGCCTCGCGATCGACGGTCTGGTCAGCGGTCTCAAGACGACCGACCTCATCAACTCGCTGATGAGCGTCGAGGGCGTCCCGCAGACCCTGCTCAAGAACAAGCTCACCACCACCAACTCGTTCATCTCGTCACTGCAGACGCTCAACGGGTTGATCCAGGGGCTCGCCACCAAGGCCGCGGACGCCGCGAAGGCCTCGTCGCTGGACCTCTTCGCCGCGACGAGCAGCGCTGCCGGCGTCACGGCCCTCACCGGCACCGGCGCGACCGCCGGGTCCATCAGCTTCACCGTCGGATCGACCGCCTCGGCCCAGGTCGGTGTCACGGCTGCGATGTCGACGTGGTCCAGCGATGCGCAGCCGATCACGATCGTCGGCGCGGACGGCAAGTCGACCACGGTGACGCCGGCGTCCGGCTCCCTCGACGACGTCGTGTCCGCCCTGAACAAGGCCGGTGCGGGCGTCACCGCGACGAAGGTCTCCGCCGGTACCGACGCCGACGGCACCAAGCTCTCCCGCCTGCAGCTCACGTCCGCGAAGACCGGGGCGGCCGGCGGGTTCCAGGTGTACCGGGGTGGCGCGGACGCCGTGGCAGCAGGCACCGCGACGAACGTCCTGACCGAGACCGGTGCCGCGGTCGTGACCGCGGCGACCGATGCCAGTGTCACCCTCTGGGCCGGCACCGCCGCCGCGCAGACGGTCACGAGCGCCACCAACACCTTCACGGGCCTCGTCCCCGGGGTCGACGTCACGGTGTCGAAGACCACCGCCGAGCCGGTCACCGTCACCGTCGCGCAGGACACCACGAAGGCCCAGTCCGTGGCCTCCGGGCTCGTCGACGCGATGAACGCGATCGCGGCCTACTACAAGACGAACACCACGGTGTCGAGCACGACCAGTGCCACGTCCGGCACCACGACGACCAAGGCGGGTGTCCTGACCGGCGACGGCGCCTCCCGCGACGCGGTGCAGCGCCTGACGAGCACGATGTCCGCCCCTGTCGACGGCAAGTCGCCGTCGACGATCGGCATCGTGATCATGAAGGACGGCACCTTCACCTTCGACCCCGAGGTCTTCCAGAAGGCCCTCGCGACCGACCCGAAGGCCACCCAGGCGATGCTCTCCGGCGTGGCCGCCAACGTCGGCGCCGCAGCCACCGCCGCGTCCGACAAGTACGACGGCTCCGTCACGACCTCCATCACCGGCCAGCAGGCCGTTGCGAAGGACCTGACCACCCAGATCGACAGCTGGACCGACCGGCTGGCGATGCGCCGGGCCTCGCTGCAGACCCTCTACGCATCACTCGAGACCAGCCTCAGCAAGCTCCAGTCGCAGTCGAGCTGGCTCGCCAGCCAGCTCGCCTCGACGTCGAGCTGACGGGAACGACCATGACCTTCGACTTCCAGGCCACCGCCTTCCGCCAGGCCGCCCAGCCCCGCACCGTCACCGACCAGCGACGTGCCCAGTACACGAACGAGGCCGTGCTCTCGGCGACCCCGGCCCAGCTCGTGACGATGCTCTACGACCGGCTGCTGCTCGACCTGCACCGGGCCGAGGCCGCGCAGGTCGCCGCCGACTGGACGGCGGCACGCGAACAGCTCCTGCACGCCCAGGCCATCGTGGGGGAGCTGTCCAGCACGCTCCGGATCGACGTCTGGGACGGCGGCGAGGGCCTGCTCGCCGTGTACAACTACGCGTCCACGTCGCTCATCACCGCCAACGTGCACCGCGACGTGCAGGCGACCCGCGACTGCATCCGGATCCTCGAGCCGCTGCGACAGTCGTGGCACGAGGCGGCTGCGTCGCTGCCCGCGACGCCCGCCACGCAGCAGCCGACCGGGGGAGCCCTCGGTGTCGCCTGAGCAGCCCGACGGACGAGCCGCTTGGGAGGCCCTGCTCACGTCCCTGGAACGCGACGCCGCCGGGCAGGCGGCCGGTTCCACGGCCGTGGCCGGGTGGTCGGAGCCAGCCGGGCTGGGACCGCTGCCGCGCGACCTGGTGGGACGGGCCTCCCGGCTGCTCGCCGCGCAGCGGGACCGCATGACGGCGCTCGAGGCGGACCGCCGCTCGACGCTGGAGCACCTCGGTGCCCTGCGCGCCGTCGACGCCACGCGCGAGCCCCGCGGATCCGTGTACCTCGACGCGTCCGCCTGACCCGCACCCCCGCACCAGTTCTGCGACAGAGCACCCGTCGATCGACGGGTGCTCTGTCGCA
>Ga0105126_1000065_pt1 | contig 14964 bp, 14 predicted proteins | sample LS_171metaG_FD_91488 | JGI IMG/M metagenome (GOLD analysis project Ga0105126, IMG submission 91488) | Switchgrass associated microbial communities from Austin, Texas, USA, to study host-microbe interactions - LS_171 metaG | ecosystem: Host-associated > Plants > Phyllosphere > Phylloplane/Leaf ...
CGCGGCGGCCCCGGGCGTGCCGGGCTCCGGCGCCGCCACCGGGTTCCAGTGCAGGTTCGACCGGCGGCTCAGTTCGACGACGACCGCGAGTACCGCCAACAACACCAGCACCACCCAGGCGTGCACCCACAGCGGCGACGTGAGCGTGACGATCAGGGAGTGCCCGAGCGGGACCCCGACGAAGGTGGCGTCCAGCAGGGCGTTCGCGGTGCCGCCGATCGAGGCGTGCGTGAACAGGGCGTAGACGAGCGACACCACGGGTGCCTGCGCGAGGACCGGCAGGCAGCCGGCCAGCGGCGAGACCTTCTCGTCGGTGTAGAGCTGCTGCATCGCCCGCTGCAGGCGCTGGGTGTCGCGGCCGTACCGCTCCCGGAGCGCCGCGAGCTGTGGCGCGAGACGCCGGCGGTCCCGTTCGGCCCGCACCTGCAGCACGGACAGCGGCACGAGCACCAGGCGGACGGCGAGGGTGAGGAGCACGACGGCGATCGCCGCGGCGAACGAGCCGGCGACGGGGGACAGCGCCGCGGTGAGCGCGGCGACGAGGTCCGCGCCGCCGTGCAGCAGCGGGCCGACGAGGGGCAGGGTGGACAGGTCCATGACGGTTCCGATCGGTGGTGGGTCAGCGGGGTGCGCGTGCGGCCCGACCACCGGTCGGTGGTCAGGCCGGGGTCGCGACCCCCGGTGCCCGCGAGCGGACGTGTCCGTCGGCGTCGGGGTGGCTCCACCCGATGCGGGTGACCAGGTCGGGCACGGCGGTCCGATCGGACATCGACGTCGATCCCACGCCGAGGACGGCCGCCAGCACCGCGACGAGCAGGCGCGCGACCACCACGGTCACGGCGACCGCGGTCAGTCCGAGCGCCGCGACCGCCAGCAGGGGCAGGACCCCCGCGGCGGGGTCACCGAGCACCAGCGCGGCGGTGGCGCGGAGCACGAGCAGGACGGCGGTCATGGTCCGTTCAGCGTAACGCCCGCGTGCCGTCGAGGACCGGAAGGTGCGGCGGGGGAGGATCACGGCATGACCGCAGGTTCGCCGAGCACCCCAGCGACCGTCGCGCTCGAGGCGGCCGGGGTCCCGTACACGCCGCACGTGTACGAGCACCACGAGAGCGCCACCAACTTCGGCGAAGAGGCGGCCGCCGCCCTCGGCCTCCGCGAGGAGCAGGTCTTCAAGACCCTGGTCGTCTCGGTCGACGGCGCACTGGCGGTGGCGATCGTGCCGGTGGCGAACCGGCTCGACCTCAAGGCCATCGCCGCGGCGGTCGGGGGCAAGAAGGCGACGTTGGCCGATCCCGCCCTCGCCGAGAAGCGCACGGGCTACGTGGTCGGCGGCATCAGTCCGGTCGGCCAGAAGACCCGGCTCCGCACCGTGCTCGACGAGTCAGCACTGTCGTACGCGAGCATCTTCGTGTCCGGCGGACGTCGCGGCTTCGACGTCGAGGTGGCGCCGACGGACCTCGCGCGCATCACCGAGGCGGTCTCCGCACCCATCGCGCGGACCTGAGTCGAGTCGCCGCAAGTTCATTCCGGAACCGGGAATGACACGGTCCCTCCTGCGTTGCATTGAGTCGAAGGCACTCAAGTTCCCAGGAGGTCCCTTTGCCAGAGACGTTCGGCCCGACCGGCGGCAACGACTCGTTCGACGAGTTCCTCGCCCGCCTGCTCGCGGCACAACGCACCGGTGACCAGCAGCGCGTCCGCGCGTTCGGTCGACCGGTCGACATCACCCGGCTGCTCAGCCGCCGGACCCACGAGCTGCTCCAGCACACCGCCGAGTTCGCGCTCGCGCAGGGGCAGCGCGAGATCGACGCACTGCACATCCTGCACGTGCTCGTCCGCACCGAACCGTTCGACGCCGTCGTGCGTTCTGCCGGGGTCGACCCCCAGCGCCTCGCCGACGAGATCGAGCAGCGCCTGCCGATGGCGCACGGACCGCTCGCCGAGCAGACCGGCAGCCCTGCACTCACCGGCACCGCCCAGCGCATCCTCGTCGAGGCGACGCAGGCCGCGCGGGGCTTCGGCAGCACCTACACCGACCCCGAGCACGTCTTCTTCGCGCTCGTGATGGACCAGGAGACCGTGACCGGCCAGCTGCTCGCCAGCGCCGGGATCACCCCGCAGGTCATGCAGGACTACGCCCAGCAGGCCGCGGCAGCAGCACGAGAGGGGCGCTCCATGCCAGGAACCGCTGCGACGACCGGAACGGCCGAGTCCGGTTCCGACAGCGACACCCCGACGCTCGACCGGTTCGGCACCGACCTGACCGAGCGCGCCCGTGACGGGCACGTCGACCCGGTGATCGGCCGCGCCGACGAGATCGAGCAGACCGTCGAGATCCTGCTCCGCCGCACCAAGAACAACCCGGTGCTGATCGGTGCGCCCGGCGTCGGCAAGACCGCGATCGTCGAGGGCCTCGCCCAGCGCATCGTCGACGGCGACGTCCCCGCCCTGCTGCAGGGCAAGCGGGTCGTCGCGCTCGACCTGCCCGGCATGCTCTCCGGCACCCGGTACCGCGGCGACTTCGAGGAGCGCCTCACCACGGCGATGGACGAGATCGCGGCGTACGCCGACGAGCTCATCGTCTTCGTCGACGAACTCCACACCGTCGTCGGCGCCGGTGGCGGCGGCGAGGGCGGCTCGATGGACGCCGGCAACATCCTCAAGCCCCGGCTCGCCCGCGGCGACCTGCACCTGGTCGGCGCGACGACGCTCGACGAGTACCGCCGGATCGAGAAGGACGCCGCGCTCGAGCGCCGGTTCCAGCCCGTCACGGTGGGGGAGCCGAACGTCGAGGACGCCGTCGCGATCCTGACCGGCCTCGCCCCGCGCTACGAGGAGCACCACGGCGTCGCCTACACGCCCGAGGCACTCCGCGCCGCGGTCGAGCTCTCGCACCGCTACGTGACCGACCGGCACCTGCCGGACAAGGCCATCGACCTCGTCGACCAGGCCGGTGCACGCCGCCGCCTCGCCCTGTCGGGCGACGTCGACGTCGAGGCACTGCGGGCCCAGGTCGCCGACCTGACCGCCCGCAAGGACAGCGCGGTCGCGGAGGAGCACTACGAGGAAGCGTCCGACCTGCGTGACGAGATCGTCGGACTGGAGGCCCGGATCACCGCCGCCTCGTCGGCGGACGCCAGCCAGACCTCCCGTCCGGAATCCGCGGACACGTCGATCACGGAAGCCGACATCGCCGCCGTGGTGTCCCGTGCCACCGGGATCCCGGTGACCCGACTCGGCTCGGCCGACAAGACGCGGCTCGCCGCGCTCGAGTCCGAGCTGCACGACCGCGTCGTCGGCCAGGACGACGCCGTGCGGGCGATCGCCAAGGCGGTTCGGCGCAGCCGGACCGGCATGGGCGACCCGCGTCGTCCGGTGGGCAGCTTCCTGTTCCTCGGACCGACCGGCGTCGGCAAGACCGAACTCGCGAAGGCCCTGGCGTCGTCGCTGTTCGGTGACGAGTCCGCCATGCTCCGCTTCGACATGAGCGAGTTCGGCGAACGCCACACCGTGTCGCGCCTGGTCGGTGCCCCTCCCGGGTACGTCGGCCACGACGAGGCCGGCCAGCTCACCGAGCGTGTCCGTCGCAACCCGTACTCGGTGATCCTGCTCGACGAGGTCGAGAAGGCCCACCCGGACGTCTTCAACCTGCTGCTGCAGGTGCTCGACGACGGCCGGCTCACCGACGGGCAGGGACGGACGGTCGACTTCCGGAACACCGTCGTCATCATGACGTCGAACATCGGCTCGGAGTTCCTGGCCTCCCGCTCGGGAGCGCTCGGGTTCTCCCCGGTCGGTGCCACGGACGGCTTCGCCGAGGACGACCTGCGGGCCCGCGTCATGGGCAAGCTGCGCGAGGCGATGCGGCCCGAGTTCATCAACCGCATCGACGAGATCGTGCTGTTCCGCAAGCTCGACCGGTCCCAGATCGCGTCGATCGTGTCCCTGCTGCTGCAGGACACGGCGCTCCGGCTGGTCGCACAGGACATGGTCCTGTCGGTGTCCGACGCCGCGGTCGCCTGGCTCGCCGAGCACGGGTACGAGCCGGAGTACGGCGCCCGTCCGCTCCGTCGGCTCATCCAGCGCGAGGTCGACGACCGCATCGCGACCCTGGTGGTCGAGGGCGGGGTCACCGCGGGCGACACCGTGCGGATCGACGTCGAGGGCGATTCCCTGACGGCGAGCGTCGCGGAGCACGCCGCGGTCTAGTCCGCTCGCACGCACGCCGGAGGCCCGGTACCGATTCGGTACCGGGCCTCCGGCGTGCACCGTGCGTGCTCCGTGCGTGCTCCGTCACCCGGTGCGAGGTTGCCCGCACCGTGCAGGCCTGCGATCCCGCACCGAGCACGCAGGCTGCCACCGGTCCGCCGAAAGCGCACGGTGCAGCCGGCAGGCCCGTCTCCGGTGCACGACGGGAACTCTGCACGCAGCCGGCGAGTCGCCACGAGAACACGAACCTCGCACCGTGATCGGCCTGTTCGGGAATGCAATTCCAGACGTTTTCCGACAAAGGGGTTGCGCTCCGATTTGCGGTGCCGATAGTGTTCACTCGTCGCGAACGGTCGAACATTCGACCCGGACGACTCCACCAGCTCGAGACCGAAAGGGGGCCGACCATGATGATCGCAACGACCACTCCGTTCCGTGGAATCCGTGGACGCGTCGGTTCCCCGTCCCGCGTCCGCTGACCCGGAGCGTCCCACTCTCCTGACATCTGTGCTTCCGGGCACCCTGCGCTGAGCCGATCTGGCTCGTGCAGCACCGGTTCGTTCGTCCACCGAACGGCTCGACGGCACGTCGATGCGTCCCGTCCGATCTGTGCGGACGACGCCGGAAGAATGTCGGTGGGCAGTGCGACGCTCTCGGTGTCGACGCGCATTCCGCGATCGTTGTCCGTACATTTCCGGACCATCCCGGAGTGCATTCCCACGCATTCAATTCTCGCTGCCCGCGATCCGGGCGGTTTCGTCATGCCCGACACCCGGGCAGCTCTGCCATGCCCTGAAGGGGATCACCGTGCCCACGAAGACCACCACCCGTCCACCCGATACCCGCGCGGTGCGCCGCCGGGTCTCACTCGCCGACCGCATCGCACTCCGCGTCGGGATGTCGCTCATCATCTGGAGCCGACGCACCCGCAAGGAGCGGCCCGAGGTCGACCTCGCCACGCTGGCCCGCCTCGAGCGGGAACGCCGACAGCGCGAGACCGACTGGATCACCCAGGGCGCCGCGATGCGGATGTGGCGCTGACCGCAGGCGCTGTCGCCAGCACTGTCGTCGGCACTGTCGTCGGCGTCACGCACGCACGGTGCGTCCTTCCGGAGCCCGTGCGGCCTGAACGGCTCGGTGCGAGGAAACAACCTCGCACCGAGCCACCTTCGGTGAACCGTCCGACGGGACCCGCGCCGTGCAGCGAACGGTGGGGCCCGCACGAGGCGACCAGCCTCGCACCGTGCGCCGACGTGTCGGACGAAGCCCGGGCCTCCCGTACCGTTGGCGGGTGACCGAAACCGCAGCTGCACTCGTCGAACGCCTCACCGCCCTCGTGCCGGACTTCCCGAAGCCGGGGGTGCTGTTCCGCGACGTGACGCCGGTGTTCTCGGACGCCGTCGCCTTCGGTCGGGTGTGTGAAGCACTCGCGGCACCGTTCGCGGTCGGGGCCGGCTTCGACGCCGTCGCCGGCATCGAGGCCCGTGGCTTCGCACTGGCCGGGGGCATCGCCGCCCAGCACCAGGTCGGTGTGCTCACGGTGCGCAAGGCGGGCAAGCTCCCCGGCGAGGTCCTGAGCGAGCAGTACGCGCTCGAGTACGGCGAGGCCGAACTCGAACTGCGACCGGGTCAGCTGCCCGCAGGCACGCGGGTGCTCGTCGTCGACGACGTCCTGGCCACCGGGGGGACCGGAGCCGCGACCATCACGCTGCTCGAGCGCGCCGGCTACCAGGCGATCGGCTTCGCAGCGCTGCTCGAGCTCGACGGCCTGAACGGACGCGAGCGCCTCGAGCCGCGGCTGCCCGTCGCGACGCTCGGCGCCGTCCCGGCCTGAGCGCCGACGACCGAGCAGCGCCCGCGGCCGTCCGCACGCGAGCACGTCTCGCACTAGTCTTGACGCACCATTTCGATCGAGGAGTCCCATCATCGTGACCGAGTCAGTCGCACCCGCGCCCGCCGAGCTTCCCCAGGCACCCGAGCCCCGGACCGCGACGACGACCACGACCGGCACCGAGCTCTTCGACGGTGAGCGCGGCGTCGTCGCGATCCGTGTCGACGGTGTCCTGAAGGACCTCGCGGCGGACGTGCAGGCCGGTGAGACCGCTGAGCCCGTCACCCTGCAGGAGCAGGACGGGCTCGACATCCTCCGCCACTCGGCCGCCCACGTGCTGGCGCAGGCCGTGCAGCAGATCAACCCGGACGCCAAGCTCGGCATCGGTCCGCCCGTCACCGACGGCTTCTACTACGACTTCGACGTCGCCGAGCCGTTCACCCCCGAAGACCTCAAGGCGATCGAGAAGGGCATGGACCGCATCGTCAAGCAGGCCCAGCGCTTCCGTCGCGTCGTCGTCACCGACGAGCAGGCACGCGAGCTGATGGCGGGGGAGCCGTACAAGCAGGAGCTCATCGGCCTCAAGGGCGCAGCGAGCGACGGCGACTCCGGCGAGAGCGTCGAGGTCGGTGCCGGCGAGCTGACGGTGTACGAGAACGTCGACCCGAAGTCGGGCGAGGTGCTGTGGCAGGACCTCTGCCGCGGCCCGCACGTCCCGCACACCCGTTGGATCGGCAACGCCGCGAAGCTCATGCGCGTCGCCGCTGCCTACTGGCGTGGCTCCGAGAAGAACCCGCAGCTGCAGCGCATCTACGGCACCGCCTGGCCCGACAAGGACCAGCTCAAGGCGTACCTGGTGCGCCTCGAAGAAGCCGCCAAGCGTGACCACCGCAAGCTCGGCGCCGAACTCGACCTGTTCTCGTTCCCCGACGAGATCGGTTCCGGCCTGGCGATCTTCCACCCGAAGGGCGGCATCATCCGCCGCGAGATGGAGGACTACTCGCGCCGTCGGCACGAGGAGAACGGCTACTCGTTCGTCTACACGCCCCACATCACCAAGGGCGACCTGTTCGAGACCTCCGGGCACCTCGGCTGGTACAAGGACGGCATGTTCCCGGCCATGCACATGGACGAGGCACGCGACGAGGACGGCAACGTCACCCGCCAGGGCGCCGACTACTACCTCAAGCCGATGAACTGCCCGATGCACATCCTGGCCTACCGGTCGCAGCCCCGCTCCTACCGCGACCTGCCGCTCCGGATGTTCGAGTTCGGCACGGTGTACCGCAACGAGAAGTCCGGCGTCATCCACGGCCTCACCCGCGTGCGCGGCCTGACCCAGGACGACGCGCACATCTTCACCACGCAGGAGAAGATGAAGGAGGAGCTGACCACGACCCTCGCGTTCGTGCTCTCGCTCCTGCGCGACTACGGCCTCGACGACTTCTACCTCGAGCTCTCCACGAAGGACCCGGACAAGTACGTCGGTGACGACGAGGTCTGGGACGTCGCGACGGAGACCCTGCGCCAGGTCGCCGAGGAGTCCGGGCTCGAGCTCGTGCCGGACCCGGCGGGTGCGGCGTTCTACGGCCCGAAGATCTCCGTGCAGGCGCGTGACGCCATCGGTCGCACCTGGCAGATGTCGACCGTGCAGCTGGACTTCAACCTGCCCGAGCGGTTCGGCATCGACTACACCGCCGCCGACGGCTCGCGCCAGCGTCCGGTGATGATCCACCGCGCGCTGTTCGGTTCGATCGAGCGCTTCTTCGGTGTCCTCACCGAGCACTACGCGGGTGCGTTCCCGGCGTGGCTGTCGCCCGTCCAGGTCGTCGGCATCCCGGTCGCGTCCGAGTACGGCGACTACCTCGACGAGGTCATCGCGAAGCTCCGCACGCACGGCGTCCGCGCCGAGGTCGACCACTCGGACGACCGCATGCAGAAGAAGATCCGCACGCACACCAAGGCGAAGGTGCCGTTCCAGCTCATCGCCGGTGGCGACGACCGCGACGCCGGCGCCGTCAGCTTCCGCTTCCGCGACGGTCGCCAGGACAACGCGGTGCCCGTCGACGAGGCCGTGGACCGCATCCTCACCGCGATCCGCGAGCGCTCGCAGGTCTGATGACGGACCAGCGGGACCAGTCGGATCTGCCGGGAGGCCCGGATCGCCTCGCGGGGACCGGTCACGTCGACGACGTGGCCGGCTCCTCGGGCCCGCTCGGGTCCGGTGCCGCGGGTTCCGGTGCCGCGGGTTCCGGGTCCGACGACGACCCGCTCGTCATCCGGGACGCCGCGACCGGCGCGGCCGTCCCGGACGCCTTCCAGCGGCTGTGGAACCCGCACCGGATGGCGTACATCGACGCCGGCCGCGAGGGCCGGGGTCGCGGGCACGACGACGACTGCCCGTTCTGCGAAGCACCACGGAAGTCCGACGAGGACGCCCTGATCGTGGCCCGGGGTGAGCACGCCTACGTGCTGCTCAACCTGTTCCCGTACAACAACGGGCACCTGCTGGTCTGCCCGTACCGGCACGTCCCGCTCTACGACGAGGCGACGCCGGACGAACTACGTGAGATCGGCGAGCTGACCCAGACCGCGATGCGGGTCCTGCGCGAGGTCTCGCACTGCGACGGCTTCAACATCGGCATGAACCAGGGCGAGGTCGCCGGCGCCGGGGTGGCCGCACACCTGCACCAGCACATCGTTCCGCGGTGGCAGTCCGACGCGAACTTCTTCCCGATCATCGCCCGGACGAAGTCGATGTCGCAGATGCTCGGCGAGACCCGTCGACTCGTCGCCGACGGGTGGCCCGGGGCGCACTAGACTGGTCGGCATCATGAGCGACAGCACCAGCACCTCCGGCACCCCTGGCACCTCGATCACCGGCTCCGACCGCGTCAAGCGCGGCCTGGCCGAGATGCTCAAGGGCGGCGTGATCATGGACGTCGTCGACGCCGAGCAGGCCCGCATCGCGGAAGAAGCCGGTGCGACCGCCGTCATGGCCCTCGAGCGCGTCCCCGCGGACATCCGTGCGCAGGGCGGCGTCGCCCGCATGTCCGACCCCTCGATGATCGAGGAGATCATCGCCGCGGTGTCGATCCCCGTCATGGCGAAGGCCCGCATCGGCCACTTCGTCGAGGCGCAGGTGCTGCAGGAGCTCGGCGTCGACTACATCGACGAGTCCGAGGTGCTGTCCCCGGCCGACTACGTCAACCACATCGACAAGTGGAAGTTCACCACCCCCTTCGTCTGTGGTGCCACCAACCTGGGCGAAGCGCTCCGCCGCATCACCGAGGGCGCAGCCATGATCCGCTCCAAGGGCGAGGCCGGCACGGGTGACGTGTCCGAGGCCACCAAGCACATCCGCACCATCGCCAAGGAGATCGCGGCGCTCCGCAACCTGCGCGACGACGAGCTCTACGTCGCCGCCAAGGAGCTCCAGGCCCCGATCGACGTCGTGCAGGAAGTCGCCCGCACCGGCAAGCTCCCCGTCGTCCTGTTCACCGCCGGTGGTGTCGCCACCCCGGCCGACGCCGCGATGATGATGCAGCTCGGCGCCGACGGCGTGTTCGTCGGTTCCGGCATCTTCAAGTCCGGCGACCCGGCGGCCCGTGCCGCTGCGATCGTCAAGGCCACGACCTTCCACGACGACCCGAAGGTCATCGCCGAGGTCTCCCGAGGTCTGGGCGAGGCGATGGTCGGCATCAACGTCGCCGACGTCCCCGCACCGCACCGCCTCGCCGAGCGTGGCTGGTAGTCCGACGAGCGGTGCTCGGCCCCGCGTCGGGGTCCTGGCGCTGCAGGGTGACTTCCGGGAGCACATCGCCTCGCTGACCGAGCTCGGCGCCGACGTGGTGCCACTCCGTCGTCCGGAGGAGATCGAGACCCTCGACGGTGTCGTGATCCCCGGCGGCGAGTCGAGCGTCATGGACAAGCTGTCCCGGTCGTTCGGCGTCGCCGAGCCGCTCGCCGACGCCATCCGCGGCGGGCTGCCCGCCTACGGCACCTGCGCCGGGATGATCATGCTGTCGTCGCGGATCACCGACGGCATCAGCGGGCAGCAGACCCTCGACGTGCTCGACACCACGGTGCGGCGCAACGCGTTCGGTGCGCAGAACGACTCGTTCGAGATCGACATCCCGATGCCCGACCTGGGCGAGGCACCGGTGCACGCGGTGTTCATCCGCGCCCCGGTGGTCGAGCAGCGCGGTGGCGACGTCCACGTCCTCGGCGCCCTGCCGGACGGCCAGGTCGTCGCAGTGCAGCAGGGCAACGTCATCGCGAGTGCGTTCCACCCCGAGGTCGCTGGCGAGGACCGCTTCCACCGCCGGTTCCTGGACCTGGTCCGCACCGCCTGACCGCGGGGCACGTCGACGTCGGGGCACGTCGACGCCGAGCACCGACCACGGAGCACCGAGCGAAGAACCCTGCCCGTCGGTCAGACGACGCCGAGTGCCGTCGCGACCTGCAGGCCGACGGCGCCCACCGCCCCGGTGGCGAACACGCCCGCGAGCACGGCATCCACCACGGCCCGCGGTCGGCGTCGTCCGTCGTCCGCGCGCAGGAGCTCCGCCGAGTACCGGAACACGAACACCCGCGCGGCGAGCAGGAGCGGTACCGACCAGGCTGCCCAGGTGGCGACGGACGGCGCCGACAGTGCGACGTGGAGCCAGGCGGCGAGGGCAGCCAGGCCCCCGAGGAGCGCTCCGGTCCGGTCGCTGTCGTCTTCTCTGCGGCGTCCCCGATCGGCGACCGGTCCGGCCCACAGCCCCGATCGCACCTGCGTCCGCCGCAGGGCGATCGTGATCGCGCTCCGCGCGGCCGACTCGAGCAGGAGGGCGACGGCGAGGACCGCGACGAGCGCGGCGGCAGCGTCGCCGTCCGGTGGCACGGTGCCGGTGAGCAGCACCACCGCGACGACGGTGCCGACGATCCAGGTGACGGCCGTCAGCACGAGGACGACCGGGACGAGCGGGATGCGGCGCACGGTCCGGCGGAGGAGGCCGCGGGGGAACGCCACGAACGAGCCCACCTCGACCACCAGCACCCAGAGGGCCCCGACTCCGGTCACGCCCCAGCCGAGCGTCTTCATCACGACGTTCGCGCCGCCGCCCGCCGCGACGTGGGCGCCGAGGACCGAGGCGAGCAGCAGCCAGGTGACGACCGCCACCGGGATGGACACGAGGTTCCAGACCCCGTGGTCCACGCGGCGGAGGGCCTCCCACGACCTCGGGTGCTGCGCGAGCACCTGCGCCGCGTTGGCGACCCGCCCCGGCGCAGACAGCACCGATCCCGCCGCGAGCATCACCCACTCGTCGTTCGGATCGAGTTCGAGGGCGCGATCCAGTGCGGCGGTCGCCCGCGCCCGGTAGGTCTCGTCCGTCCAGGCCAGGGCACGGTAACAACCGGCGGCGTCAGCGAGGAGAACGGCGTCGTGCGGGGCCAGTTCGAGTGCCCGGTCGAGGGCGGCCGCGGCCCGCGGCACGTCGGCGAGGGGCCAGATCTGCTCCTCGGTGATGGTGCGCTTGGCCCGGGACCACCGGGTGTACGCGAAGGCCCAGAGCAGGTGCGCCTGCGCCCAGTCGGGGCTGCGTTCGAGCAGGCGGTCGGCGGCGCGCTTGGCCTCGACCCGCTCCTTGGTCTCGAGGAGTGCGTTGATCCGGGTCCACATCGCGCCGGCGTGCTCGGGGTCGATGGCCAGCGCGCGTTCCGCCGCGACCCGGCTGGACGCGTGGTCGTGCCGCGCCCGTTCGGCTCGGGCGAGGCTCGCCCAGAGCCGCACGTCGTCCGGTGCGTCGGCGACCGCCGCCGTGAGCACCGTCCTCGCCTCGTCGGGACGCCCGAACCCGAGCAGGGCGTCCGCGCGTTCGACGACGACGTCGACGGCGTCCACCATCAGAGCTCGCGCTCCTCGCGCAACCACTCGGCCATGTCGTCGTACTCGCCGCTGCTGTTCGAGTACTCGGCCACGTTCCGGGCGGCCTGCACCCAGGGGCCGATGGAGGGCTTGACCTCCTTGAGGGCGTCGCGCAGGTCGGGCATCCGCACCGGTCGCACGGCACCGGACCGGATCGAGTCGGTCATCGCCTTCTCGGCAGCGGTCGTGACGAGGTGCTCGAGGTCGGCGCCGGAGAACCCACGGGTCCGTCGGACGAGGTCCTGGAGGTCGATGCCCTCGATCGGGCGCTTCTGCAGGTGTCCTCGGAGGATCGCCTCACGGGCGTCCTCGTCCGGTGGGCGGACCAGGACCATCCGGTCGAACCGGCCCGGGCGCTTCAGCGCGGCGTCGACGTCCCACGGGTGGTTCGTCGCGGCGAGCACGTAGACGCCGTCGTTCTGCGAGTCGACGCCGTCCATCTCGACGAGGAGCTGGTTCACCACGTTCCGGAACGACGACGACGTGTTGCCGCTGCGCTTCCCGCCGATCGCGTCCATCTCGTCGAAGAACAGCACCGCGGGGGCGTGGCGCCGTGCCTCACGGAAGACGCGGTGCACGTTCTTCTCGCTCTCGCCGATGAACTTGTCGAGCACGTCCGTCAGCGTCACGGACAGGAAGTGCGCACCGAGCTCGCCGGCGATCGCGCGGGCCAGGAACGTCTTGCCGCACCCGGGCGGCCCGTACAGGAGCAGGCCCCCGCGGAGCTGCTTGCCGAACGCGGCCGCGATCTCCGGGTGCGCCATCGGCTGCAGGAAGGACTCGTCGATCCGGCGCTTCACGGCCTCGAGGCCACCGACGTCGGCGAGTCGGACGGTCTCGCGCCGGACCTCGACCACGGGGTCGGCGTCCTCGGGCACGGCCGCGACCGTCTCGCCGTCCTCGGTCACCGCCCGCTCGAGGAACGGCGCTTCGGTCGGGTCGGCGATCGACCGCTCCAGCGCCGACCAGTCGATCCCGTCGCCGTGCGTCGGCGTCACCGGGGCCGCCGTCGGCTCGCCGCTGCCGTCCTCGCCCCCGCCGTCCTCGCCGCTCCCGTCCTCGCCGGGGCTCTCCTGACCGACAACTGGTGAGGCCGCGGCGGCGAGGGCGGACGCCCGCACGATCCCGGCGGCCTGCTCGTCGTCCGGTGCCTGCTGCAGCACGGTGCCCGCCTGCTCGATCGCCTCGCCGTGCCGCCCGGCGTCGGCGAGCAGTTCGGCGTACCGCAGGCGCAGCGCGCGGTCCTCGGGCAGCGCGGTGACGGCCGCGGCGAGTGCGGACAACGGATCGGTCATGCGTCCCCCTGGTGGTTCGTTCCCTGCCGGACCATCGTAGGGCGGTGGACGCGACCGCCCACCGGATCCGCGCCGGCATGACGGAGCCGCGCCGCGCCTCCAGGCCGGTGGACGGCCCGTGGGCCGCTAAACTGAGCGGGACTTTCCGCAATACGCAAGGAGAACCGTGTCCGGGCATTCCAAGTGGGCAACGACCAAGCACAAGAAGGCCGTCATCGACCAGCGCCGTGCCAAGTCGTTCGCCAAGCTGATCAAGAACATCGAGGTCGCCGCGAAGATGGGCGGTGCCGACATGTCCGGCAACCCGACCCTGGTCGACGCCGTGCAGAAGGCGAAGAAGACCTCGGTCCCCAACGACAACATCGACCGCGCCGTCAAGCGCGGTGCGGGTCTCACGGGCGAGACCATCGAGTACACGACGATCATGTACGAGGGCTACGGCCCGAACGGCGTCGCGATGCTGATCGAGTGCCTCACGGACAACAAGAACCGTGCGGCGGCCGAGGTCCGGACCGCGATGTCGCGCAACGGCGGCACCATGGCCGACCCGGGCAGCGTCGCCTACAACTTCTCGCGCAAGGGCGTCATCTCGGTCACGAAGACCGACGGCCTGGACGAGGACACCGTGATGACCGCGGTGCTGGACGCCGGTGTCGAGGACGTCATCGACCAGGGCGGTGGCTTCGAGATCATCACCGAGGCGAGCGACCTGGTCGCAGCCCGCACGGCACTGCAGGACGCCGGGATCGACTACGACTCCGCCGACGCCGAGTTCGTGCCCGGGCTGAAGGTCCCGGTCGACGCCGAGACCGCCCGCAAGGTGTTCCGTCTGATCGACGCGCTCGAGGACTCGGACGACGTGCAGAACGTCTACTCGAACTTCGACATCCCCGCGGACGTCCAGGCCGAGCTCGACGAGGACGAGGGCGAGTAGCCGTGCTCCGTGTGCTCGGGGTGGACCCCGGGCTCACCCGGTGCGGCGTCGGCGTCGTCGAGGTCGCACCGAACCGGCGCGCACGACTCGTCCACGTGACGGTCGTGCGCACCCCGCCGGACATGCCGCTCGAGCAGCGGCTGCTCCGGATCGCCGACGGCATCGCCGCCGAGATCGACGAGCACCACCCCGACGCGGTCGCGGTCGAGCGGGTGTTCGCGCAGGCGAACGTCCGCACGGTGATGGGCACCGCGCAGGCGGCCGGCCTGGCGCTGCACGCCGCGGCGGCCCGCGGCCTGCCCGTCGGGCTGCACACCCCGTCCGAGGTCAAGGCCGCCGTCACCGGCTACGGCAACGCCGACAAGCGGCAGGTCCAGACGATGATCGCGCGCGTGCTCGGACTCGACGAGGCCCCGAAGCCGGCCGACGCCGCCGATGCGCTCGCGTTGGCCGTGTGCCATGCCTGGAGGCTCGGATCACCCGACGCCGCCGGCTCGCGTGCCACGAACCTCACCCCGGCACAGCGTGCCTGGCGGGACGCCCAGGGCGGCACCACCGACTCGCCGCTCGCCCGCGCGGCCGCAGCCGCGGCCCGCCCGCAGCGTGGCAGGTCCGCGTCGTCGGTGGGCGGCCCTAGGCTCGGAGCATGATCGCGAGTCTCCGGGGCACCTGCATCGACATCGCCGGCTCGGCCGTGGTGGTCGAGGTCGGGGGAGTCGGGTACGCCGTCACCGTGACCCCTGCGCACGCACTGACCATGCGCCACGGGTCCGAGGTGTTC
>Ga0105126_1000068_pt1 | contig 14478 bp, 17 predicted proteins | sample LS_171metaG_FD_91488 | JGI IMG/M metagenome (GOLD analysis project Ga0105126, IMG submission 91488) | Switchgrass associated microbial communities from Austin, Texas, USA, to study host-microbe interactions - LS_171 metaG | ecosystem: Host-associated > Plants > Phyllosphere > Phylloplane/Leaf ...
CCCGGAGCCGAACTTCTTCATCGCCGGCATGAAGTCCTACGGCCGCGCCCCCACCTTCCTGCTCCTCACCGGCTACGAGCAAGTCCGATCCATCGCCGCGGAGCTCGCCGGGGACCACCAGGCCGCGCGGAACGTGCAGCTCGTGCTCCCCGAGACCGGGGTCTGCTCCACCGGCGTCGGCAGCTCGTCCTCCTGCGACGTCCCGGCAGCAACGGACCAGGCCGCCAGTGACTCGTCCTGCTGTGCTGCGCCCGCGCCGGCCACTCCGCCCGCCAGCAGCTCCTGCTGCACGAACTGAACCGGGCCCCGCATGACCGACAAGCCCACCGTGCTGTTCATCTGCAAGCACAATGCCGGCCGCTCCCAACTCGGTGCGGCCCTCCTCGAAATCACAGCACCCGACCGGTACACCGCCACCTCCGCCGGGATCGCGCCCGCAGCCGAGGTCAACCCGTCGATCGCCGCAACCGTCGCCGAACTCGGCCTCGACATCAGCGGCCGCACCCCGCGGAAGGTCACGCCGGACCTGCTGAATGCAGCCGACGTGGTCGTGCTGATGAAACCCGGCCTGGACCTTCCCGGAACGCCGAGCGGCCGGGTGTTGCAGTGGTCGTTCCCGGACCCTGACTCCTGGTCCCCTGACGACGTCCGCCCCATGCGCGACGCCGTCGTCGCCCGCATCCAGGAGGAGCTACTGCACCCATGACTGACCCCTCGGTCACCGTCCGGTCGATGACCGCCTCAGACTGGACCTCCGTGGAGGCGATCTACCGGGAAGGGATCGTCACCGGAAACGCGACGTTCGAGGCGGAACCGCCGACATGGGAGGCGTTCGATGCGGGGAAGCTGCCCTAGCACCGATTCGTCGCCGTCGACCGTGACGAGGTCCTCGGCTGGGTAGTGGTCTCCCCGACCTCTGCCCGGCCGGTGTACCGGGGCGTCGTCGAGCACTCCGTGTACGTCGCGGCCGCGGCGCGAGGCCGCGGCGTCGGACACGTCCTTCTCGACGCCCTCATCGAATCGACGGAAGCAGCACGCATCTGGACCATCCAGTCCGGGATCTTCCCCGAGAACACCGCTTCCCGAACCCTCCACGCCCGCCACGGGTTCCGCGAACTCGGCACCCGAGAACGCATCGGCCTGATGGCGTTCGAGCCGTGGGCCGGGCAGTGGCGCGACAACGTCCTCGTCGAACGGCGCAGTAGCCAGGCAGCCTGATCACATCAGTTCAGTCATGACACGTTGGCCTTCAGCGGAGCAACGTGTCGTGGCTCCGCGTCAGCGGGTGCGCCGCGCGCGCGGCGACGCTCAGTGACCGGCACCGATTGAGGCAGCACCTGGCGACACGTTGCACGCGAAGGAGACACGCTATTCGCGCGGCGACAAGCTGTGAGCGTCGACGCAAGGTGTCGCATCGGTGCCTGCGGACAAGGGGCTTGCAGACGTGGTGTCGCGGCCGTTTTGCAGCGTTTGCTGTCGCGTGCCGAAAAGCCCAGGCCGCGGGCGGAATGAATGACAGATCTGCCGGGAGGTCTCGAAGAGCTGCGGCCCTTATCCCGATCCCGACCGTGCGCAGTCGGCACGTCGTTACCTCGGGATCGTAGGTGGGCGGTGAACCGAGCCACGGACAACGTTGATGGAAGAGGAGGCTTCCGAACGGTGTCACCCACGCGCATGACGCTCGCGGAAGCGTCGCCGCGAGCCAGCGGAACCTCATCGTCGACCATAGGAAAAGGGTTGCACGACGTGTCCGTTAGCCGATCCGCATGAGACCACCGGCAGGACGTCAAACATCTAGTGACGGGTCAGGAGTTCCGGCTCAAGCCCGTGTCGACGAACCAGAGCCAACTGGTGAGATGCGCCGCTCCGATCACCGAGTTGATTCGGGAGTACTGCCTGCGTGAGACCCCGTGCGCTGCCGCATGACGGTTGAACGTCGCAGGGATCGGTTCGCCGTCGTCGGGGAAGTACGGCCGGTAGATGCCTTGGAGCTGCGCGAACGCGAAGAACTGACGCGATGTGAACGTGTCCGGATCCTTGCGCTTCTTCGGTGAGGCTGAAGTCACCTCTGTGCGCAGGCTCGTCGACATCCAGCGTCGCGTAGTCGTGTCCAGGGTGTTCGCCACGAACGCCTGGGCAAGCTCATGATGACCTTCTCGGATTCCGTCGATCGCCTTCTGCGCGAGCGTGGCGAACGGGGCAACCTCCGACGAGGACACCTTCTGCAGAACAGCTTCGCAGTCGGTCAGGATCGTCTTCCAGCGTCGACCGAAGACGACCCGTCGCGCGGAGGCTGAGCCGGCGGCGTGCAACGCGTCGATCGTCGTCGCACGAGGCACCCACGCAATCGGTAGGCCTTCCTCGAGCATCCAGGCCTTCATCTCGGCAATGGTGATATCTGCCTCGGCATCGAGGATGTTCACGGGGTAGATGCCCCGTGCCATGTCCTCCCACGAAGGCAGATTCGCCAGGATTGAACCGAGCGCGCTCGACGTCAGTCCCGGCACGACGAGGCTGGAGAAGCTCGTCGTGACGTTACGAATCAGCTCCTGGGCGATCGACGAGCTCGCGATCGTGGCCGCCCAGTCCGTCTTCGGCGTGTACCACGAAGGGTTCGCGAGGAGGCCGGGCTGCAGATCGAACGTGTATTTCGGCACGATGCTGCCGAATTGTGCGCCGATCTTCGAGAGATCGCCGAACCAGCCAGCACCATCGAAGCCGCTTGGCGGACTCATCGCTCGTCTGCTCGTTTGCTGGCGCGCAGACCCTTTAGAGCACTCCCGAAGCGAGCTCGCGCCGCCTCCGCAACGAGACCGTCAGCGCCGAAGAAGAAGTGCTCGCGCCTGAGGTTGCACCACCGATGCGTCGCGCGAAGGTTGTCCAGCTCGTCGCCTCCGCCCTCGGTCACGCGAACGATGTGGTCGACAGCCGGCGCGAGGTCTTCGAACGATCGCGCGTCGCGGTCGATCGGGATGGCGCAGATCTGGCACACCCAAGCGTCGCGCTCGAGCACGATCGGCCGGTTCCTCGCGAACTCCGGTGTCACCTCGCGCGCCTTCGACGGGGGAGCGAGGCCCATCCGTGGCTGGGCATCGCCTCGATCCCGGCTACACCGCGAACATCCGCAACCGACCGGCCGTCCCGACTCATCGATGATCCCGCGGCGGCAGTCCTCGTGCTCAGCCGCGAACGCGGTCGAGAGTGTTTCCCATTCGCCCGTGACATGCGCGACGAACCGCTCATCGAGGTCCATCGCGATCTGGGTGCGGCATCCGTAGCAGCACCCCGTGCGTGCCGTCGAGTAGAGCAGACGGCACTCGCTCGTGCAGTACTTCCGATTCCGCAGATGCGTCGGGTACTCAACACCGCAACCGCCGCAGCGGAACGCGGCCAGTGGTCGATCCGCGGCGAGGGGGCGAGGCATCGGGCTCCGATCATCGAGGTAGCTCGTCACGAACATATCGTGAGTGAGCGCCGCGTCACGGATGAGAGGGCGTGACGTTTGGTGGCGTCAGGCGCCCTTGAAGTACACCGACGCCGTCGCACTTACCGAAGCCCGAATGAGCCAGGTTCCTCCGGAGACGGCAGAGGTCGGCACTGTTGCGCACCCAACCGTGAACCGGGCCTAACGCGAGAGCGAATCAGTCACTGAAGGGCGCGGCAAGATGTCCGGATCACCATCGTCTATCGAACACGCTCAACAGCGCCGCAAACGGCCGAGTGCTGGTTAGTGCCCGACCAGCCGAGAGGCATCACTGCAACAGGGACTGCACCGCGTTCCACAGATCGAACTGCTTACCGCCCGCGAGGAGCGCGCCAGCTTTCTTGTAACGGTAGTTGGTCGCGCCAGGCATGCCTGCGCCGAGCAAGCGGACACTGCCGACTAGGTGACCATCATCGGCGAGCGTCACCTTCCGGTCTGAGGGAGATCCGGCTGGTGGGCCTTCGCAGGTGACCACGTAACGGTGTCCCGTGTCGGTCTCAACTTCGAACTGCTGTACGTGGTCGAGGTCGGCGTCACGGTCCTGAGTTCGGCCGTGCACTGTCACCGATTTGATGTTCGCTTGCACTGCTCGAGCTTCCTCGCTCTTCGAGGCGGCTGACCTGCTAAGGATCGGCTATCGAGACGACCGGCGACAGCTCCTTAGGCGCACCCTGGTCGGCGTTCGCATCGGCCGCACTATCGCGGGTGTCCGCGTTGCCGGTCGGGCCTCGGCCGGGGAGAATGCCTGAACTTCAGGCTGCCTAGGCACACGCGAGGATGAGAGGCCGTCGGCATGGCGACGAGATCCGACCGCCTCGACGACTCTCCGCCGCTCCTACCAGTACGTGATAGCTCAGCTGCGCGCCGAAGCACGTGGCCCAACCTCCGTTCATCCCTTGACCCACCGGGCCGTGGCTCAGACGCGTCTGATGATCCAGCTCCCCGTACGACCCCCGTGGAATACGCTGTACTCTTTACCTTCACGCGTCGCAATGATTCGAGCCCGATTGCGTTCCTGGCCCTTCCGGGGCGCGACATCTACGTACACTATGTCCTTTAGCGGGATATCCGGGTACTTCCGCCGTAGGGCCTTGACGTAGTCCTCGTGCTCAGACAGCGCAGTTTTGAGGGCAGGACCGCTCATCGTCGAACCCACTGTCGCGACGACCCCCTCAGTCGCGTCCTCCGCGTCCTCTTCATCCTGTGACGCGTCAATCGCCGTCTTCGCATTTGCAGTGCTTACGAGATAAATCGTTAGCGCGAGCAAAGTCCCCCAGATCCCCCACCCAAGGGCAACGACATCGAATACTGAACGACCCCACTCCAGAACGCGGGTTATCCCTACAGCTAGACCGGCCGCCACCACACCGGTGAGTGTGACCACCAGCGGACGTAGTGTGATCGCCCATCGGATTGAACCGCTGTAGACGACCGGGTTTTCGGGATCGTGACTCCTCATCGAAGCAGCATATAGGCGAGTCGGGCTCAAACCTCGTCGCGAGGTGTCCAGCCCCCCCGGATGGGGGCCCATCCTGCTCGTCAAGCGCGACCGGCCGACTCGTGACTCCTGGCCTGGATCCATCGACATCAGGCCTCGATCCGCTTGGTGTTAAAGGCTTGCGGAAGTCTCTGGTCACGATGCGCTCATCACGCTCCTTCGCGCGACGTCAACGGACCGCCAACCTCCTTGACGGAGATCACGGCGTCGCAGACCCGATCAGAGAGGTGCCGCATGCTCGTAGCGTCACGGCATCGAGTACCGCGTGCGTGCTCGACCGGTGACTGCCGGTTCTGAAGCTTGAATCCCGGGAGCTCCCTCGCTCTGATCGGATTCCGCCCGCGTCGGGACTGTCCGAGTCACCATGCGCAGGCTACTCATTCTCGAAGTCACAATCCTTCACGCGTCTCAATAGACGGTGAACTCACTGCCGTCGGGCTCGGAAGTCGCCATCCGGCGGTAAACACCGTGCTCCGCCAGAAAATCGATCATGACTTGGACGGCCCGAACAGCCTCGAGATCGCTGGGTGCCAAACCTCGGTGCGCAGCATTGTTACGCAACTCATTTAAAGAGCGAAGATGCTCATACGTCACCTGCAGCGTTAGCCCTGAGTCTTCTGCAATCGAGATGAAGGTCCCGAAGCTCGGTTTCCGGTCAAGCCGTTTCTGCTGCTTCGGCGGCAAAGTGGAGCGCAGGCTTCCGACGTGGCGCGTCAAGGCGATCTCTACCGCCGTAGTAGCGTCGATGATCGCTCGACGATTCGCGCCTCGACGTTGCGCAGCACGGGCATCGCGGCTAAGCAACTCTTCCAACGGAGGTTCTTTCCCCTCCCCGACGGCCTTCAGCAGCGCTTCCCACTCTCGTTCTTGGACTGGCCGAATGTGCGGGGTGGTGATCCTCAACCCAAGGGCGTTTTGATGCGGTGGTTCGATAAAGGTAAGCCCCAAGCCCACCGCTTCTGCGTCGAATACGCGGTGTTTAGGGTCGAGATCCTGGCCGGTAAGGACCTCCACCCAACTGCGAACACTGCCGAACCACCAGTCGACACCCTCCGCAAGCTGCTGATCCACTGTCCGCCAGGGCAGGTCATCGTCATTTGGGCCCTTAACATTCAGCAGCGCGATGCGCACCAGCGCCGTGGCTGGCTTCAAGGACTCAGGGATGAAAGCACCGTACTCCTGCGTCCAGGTTAAGCCCTCCGCCTCCTCTGACAAGTCCGAGATGGCGGGCGGTGCGCCGTCTGGCTCATGATCTTTCGGCATCGCAACGTCGAATTCGAGGCCACCAACACCCGATTCGTAGGTCCGACTCAACGTTGCCGCCGCGACCCAGATCGGTACAGGTAGCTCATAGATCGCCGTGACGTTAACTTCAGTCACTGCCCCTCACGCTCTCGCCCAAAGACGGACGGTTCTGTGGCTCATAAGTTTCTGCGATCCAGCCCGGCTTGCTCCGGCGCAGGACCAGAGAGTCTGAAACCCAGGATTGGGTAGACGATATCCGTTCATCTCGGTGCCGACGGCTCTAGGGCGACACGAGGAGACGAGAGGTTTGAATCGGAGTTCCTACCGAACGTTCGACCCCTCCTTGAAGGCCCGCCGGCTCGCAACGACCTGCTCGCTCCTCGCAACTCTGTTGACCCGCTCTGTGCGGACCGCTTCGAGAGGCGTCGAAGGCGCTCGCGCAGCGAACGGCGGTTTGCGGAACGAGGACATGCGATCTCCTAGAGCGACGGCGAGCAGCCGACAGGCGCCTCACGAGCTTCCTACACAGCAAGCTCTCCTCTGAGCCTAGGAGATGCCGAACCGACCTCCGTTCGATGCTTGGTGGAGGAACGGTCGCGAAGACGGGGCCGACGGTGGCCGGTAGGGGAGGGACTGAAGGCTGCCAATCATCTCCTCGACTTAACTGTCGACATGCGGCAGTCAAGATGCCGACGTGGGTCTGGCCAGGATCGGCACTGCGTCCCCGAGAGCAAATCGGCTGGGGCCGCAATGTGGGCACGCTGGCTCGGCGACGGTTTCGAATTCCACGGTCTCGTCGGTCCGAGGGTTGTACGACACCCAGTGGTCAGGGGTCACGTCCGGTTCGGTGAGGCCGCCGATGCTCATGAGCCAGTCATCGACCGCACGGGATGCGGCGACGGCGTTCAGCGTGATCACGCTTGGAGCGTGCACGTCGTCGTCGTCGACGTATCGCTGGCGGCGTCGTTGGATGTCGCTGGTGGCTTCCTCGGTGAGCCGCGAGGCGGGAATGAGCCCGTTGCAGCGCAGGCATCCGCTGCCCGGGCTGCTCATCCGTGAGACGGAGAAGATGTCACTGACGTGTCCGTTGCTGGTGGACACCTTCGAACCGATCTGGGTGTTGGGGATCAGGTACTGGTGGGTGATGGAGTTCACGAGGCGGCGTGCGAGCGCGGAGTCGGCCGCGAGGAAGATGTGGTCGCAGTCGGTTAAAGCGACGGCGACGTCGGCTTCGAGTACGGAGCGTGGGATCGTCGTGATCCGGGACGCCGGGGACGCTTCCCTGGCCACGCGTGCGGCGATGCGTACTTTCTGCGTCGACCATCGGGCCGCCGCAGCGACGGCCCAGCGCGGCGCCCATGCCGGGAGGAGCGTTGCCGGGAGATCCCGTCGGCGCGCGCCAACGACACGGGGCACGTTCGAGGTGTCCAGACGGTCCGGATCGATCAGGAGGATCTCGCCGACACCGAGCCTGGCGAGGTATTCGCTCACGAGCGATCCCGCTCCACCGACACCGACGACGGCAACCCGGGACGCAGCGAGGATCGCTTGGCCGCGGTCACCGAAGATCCGCGCTTGCCGGTCGTAGGCCGGGTCGGCGACTGCGATCGGTGTCGGCTCGGCGGTGAGATCGTGTTGCGGGCGTCCGACAACACGAAGATGGGTGAGCTCGTGACGGCGGCCGTCGGCGGTCCAGATGTCACCGGCGACCGCGTCCCTGGCGAACACGAGCGCCCCCACGGGCGGGCCATTGTTGATGCCGAGCAGCGCCGGGTACCCACGCTCGTGCGATGCCATGTCTGTGTTGGAGAAACCCACGCGGTCGGTGCCACCGTGGTTGTGGACGGCGAGGTAGGCCAGCCCTTCCTCGGCGCACGCGTCGATGTTTTCGGCTGCGAACGCGGCGGTGAGCTTGCGGTAGCCGCGGTCGCCGGGGATGTAGTCCGTGCCGTCGACCGCCGGGACGACGGTACGGACGAGCAGCCGGTTCCCGCGGCTGCTCGTCGCGATGCCGCACCGCAGTACGGCGCCGTGTTCGTCGCCGTCCCCGGGGAACAGATGCGTGTGAAGCTCCTGCCAGTGCTTCTCGGTCATCACGACCGACCATGCGTTGTTCATTCGGTCTCCAGCCAACGCAGTACCTTCAGGACCTTGGTCGCGGCGGTGTCTACGGCCGGGTTCAGCCGGTTGCTGCGACGAGACAGCTGTGTGCCCGGCTCACCGTGTGGACCCCACGTGACGTTCTGGAACGCGATCCCGTGCGCAGCGCCGTCTCGTCGGTGTAGATCCGGTCGGATGAACAGCGGGTACACGTCCGCCTCGGGGTAGGGGTAGGTGATCTGAAACGCGATCCAGGAGCGCTCTTCCTGGTAGGCCGGGCCCAGCGATACAGGATCGATACGCACCCACGCGCCGCCCTGGCCGTCGCTTTCGAAGGTGACCTTCGCGTCCAGGAAGGTCTGTTCCAGCTCGTCGATCGCGTCGAGGATCGCGCTGCTGATGGTGACCTCGTTCACGAGTTGTCGTCCCCGTCGAGCGCACGGAACTCGTCGCCGGCGTGGACGTGGAGGCGCTGGTCATCGCTGACGGTGCGGTACTTCTTGCCGTCCTTGATGGACAGGAGGAAGTCCGGCTGGATCGGCACACCCTGCGCGATCGCGGCCGCCTTGATCGACGCCCCGGTCTGTCGTGCTCCTCGCACCGTGACCGGGGCACGGTTCACGATGACGGGGATGTCGTGCATCGGGAGCGGGCTGGTGAAGAACCGGTCTCCCGCAGCGACCGGAACAATCTCGCCGGCACCGATGGGGTCATCGAGGGCGTCGGGGATGTCTCGCCAGATGCCGTGATCTTCGGGGACGGACGGTGTGGGAAGGTCACGCAGCTGCTGCTCCGTCAGGGACGCTGAGCGCACCTCGTAGGGAACCTTGTCGATGAAGATCGTGCGAGGACGATCCGTGAAGAACCGCATGCCGTCGGTCACGGCGAGGGTCTCCGCGTTGGCGACGGAGTGGTCCTGCGCGTCGGGGACGTCGAGCCAGATGTGCTCGGCCGGCGGGGCGATCAGGTTCCGCAGCTCCTCCCCGGTGAGGTGGCGCTGGTGGATGTGGATCTGCTCGCCGTCGATGACGACGCTGGTCGTGTGCTGGGATGAGGCCACGGTGGGCTCCTCGTTTCTGTCCGCTGTGAGGAGGCGGTTGCCTGCTCACTGGTCAGAGACGGGACAGTCCCGAGATCGTCCAGCAGAGATGTCAGCTCAAGCAGTCGGCGCAGATCATGGACCCGGCCGGGAACTGCGCAGACGCCTTCTCGAGGAAGCACTCATTGCAGGTGCGCAGCGCCGCAGCCGTGCACCCGCAGTGCCCTGCGGGGCAGCGCGGGTGCCCGCACCGACGACAGGTGAATGCGATTGTGAAGCGGGCGCCGCAGTGTTCGCACTCTTCCCACCGGTCGATGGTTCGTTCCGATGTGCCGTCGCGGGGCGGCGAGTACGACAACCAGGATGCGCCGTACTCCACCTGGACGAGGAAGAGGTGATCTCCGGACCATGCTGCCTGGCCGTAGAGGCGGTTCGATGAGTGGCCGGTTCGGTACCAAATCTGCGCATCGTCTCGGGTGACCGCTCGAGTGGGGTCGTCAGCGTCCAACGCGGCGCGCACCAAAGGGTTCTGCCGCTGGTCGCTTCCACGTGCAGGCGGGAACAGACCGCCACGTGCTGCGGCGAAGCTCACGGTACCCGTGCCATCAACAACGGCGACGACGCCGGGCGACTGCAGCGCCCCGGCCAGTCGAACGCAGATCGCCGCCCGTGACGCGTTCGACGAGTCGAACAGCTCGACCGCGCCGACCGCGGTGGGGCCGCGGCGCGGCGTGTGCAGCACCACCAGGTCCGCGGGAAGAAGGATCCGCGCCGCGAACGCGTCGCAGCAGGCGTCCTCGAACTCCTCGGGGTGAGCGTGCTCAACCACGGTCGTGCCGAGGCACACATCAGTTTTCTGCAGGTGATGACCGAGCTCGTGGAGGGCGGTGAACTGCTGCCGGCGCCTCGACATCGACTCGGTCACGAGCAATGTCGGCGGCTCCCATCGGTACCCGCCGGCGACGGAGCAGCCTTGCGTGTAGTCGCGTGGCACGAACTCTGGCACGACGGTGACTGTCAGATCTGTTCGCTGCCGCAGCTCCCGCATCGCGTCGAGCGTGAGTGCTTCGACGTCGCCGCCGCGAGCGTGCCACACCGCGAGCATCGCGTCCACCTGTGCGGGGACCGCGTCGAAGGTGCGTGGCACGTCATCGGCTCCGCAGGTTGCGAACGGTTTCCAACCGTTGCCGCCACAACTCCCGGCCGGACCCGGTTTGACGGGCGGCGAGCTGGAACGCCTCGTAGCCCAACTGCGCTCGTGCTGCAGTCTCGTCACCATCAACGGCGCTCGCCCGAATCATCGGCCGCCAACGTGGTTCTTGCAGTTCTCGATCGAGCTCCCTAGGCAACGGCAGTCGCAACGCTTCGATGGCAGTCTCAGTGACTCCCACCGCGGCAGCGAGCGCTCGGGTTTCATCGGCGGTGAGCTGTTCTTTGCCTAGGCGGATGGCCATCGCTCTGGGTTGTGACACTCGCAGGACCTGCATGATCGTTGGCAGTGCGATCGCTGAGATGTCAGCGGGTGGTTGCGAGTCGTCTCGGACGGTCAGCCGGGGTGCCTCCCGCAGTGTTTCCAATGCGTCGAGGAGCTCGTCAGTTCCTAGCGCGGACCCGGATCCAGGCGAAGGATCGGCGTGCGCACGATGCACTCCGCCGGCAGTATCGAGGAGCGTCTCAGGTTGCTGAGCCGTGCGGAGGACGCTCAGCAGCGTCGGCGGCAACGTGGCAATGATGGCGTCGAGTGCAGCGAACGGGACCCAGGCCGCTTCAGTCGGCCAAACACCGATTGCGCCGCCGACGGGGGTCCTCTCGGCATCGATGATGACGGCGCGGCTGTCGGCGACATTGGGTTCGAGTGTGGCGGGGTAGGCCCAGGCGAGCGCACCGTCGTCGTCAACCTGATCGATGACAAGCATCGCGCTGATGTCGCGCCAATCCGCTTGCCGCAGCTGGCCTGATTGCACACTGTCCGTTTGGCTGCTGCCGCGCAACACACGTTCCCGTAGCTTCGGGCTCACGGGGAACTGCTTCGCGAGCGCAAACCAGCGCTCTGCTGCCTCAGATGGCACGGGTGTCCTCCAGGTCGTCAGACGGTGAAGACGGGACAGCTCCATCTTCGTCCAGCACGAGGCCAATCATGCTCTTCAGCGCCGCCATTCCGCGCTCGTCATCGCCAGCGAGCTCGATCAGCCGCGCCTGCAGCTGTGCCTTCGCGGAGTACGCGCTACTCCGCCCAACCCCGAGGGCTCGAGCGAGTGCGGTCATGTCCTCGCTGTGCCGGATGACAAGCCGTTCCTTATCTGTCAGCAGCCGCAGGAGCGTCTCTCCGCGGATTGCCTCGCGGATTCGGTCAGCTGCTACCTGGACGGCGTCCGGGTCGGCAGGGGCCTCGTCTAGGCCAGCATCATCTGATTGCACGGCCGAGAGATGCGCGTCGCCGCTGAGCATCACGGATGGGAATCGGTCCGCGCAGATCCGGGTGATGTCGCTCACGCTCAGCCGCCCAGCAACGTGCAGCAGCCGTCGTATGAGCTCTTCCAGCTGTCCGGCCCGGCCGAGCGTGACCGCCCCGCCCCCTGTGGGGAAGGTGACGTCGACACGTGCAGCGAGGGCAGTCGCACGCAGCTGGGCGTGAGTGTGTGGGCGATCGGCGTCCTCTCCGCTCGCTTCGCGCCAGTAGTGCGCCACGGCAGATGGCGCGAACAGTGGAGAGCGTTCTAGGCGTTTCTCCAGTCGGTTGCGCAGCGCTCCCCAGGGGTGTTGCCGGACACGGTCAACAAGCCATCGTTCGGCCCATTTTCGGGTCAGACGGGTTGCGGCCGCGTCGTTGGGTGCTGCGGTGACGGCGTCGACATAGCCGGGGTTCTTGTCCGCGAAGAACTGGTTGACGAGATCACTGATCTCGTCAGGCGGAACTAGTCCCGGGAAGCGGGGCACTTGGGCGGTGAATACGGCGGCCATCATCTTGAGCGCCGCTACACCAAGGTGTCCCAGCGCGGCCGCTTCGTCGCGGATGATTGTCGTTTCCATTCGTCCAACTCGGGTTAGTACCAGTGGGATGGGGCGAGTTCAGCGCTGACGAGATAGGCGCGTCACCCGCCCTGACGCCTCACTCCGGCTGAGAAGCCGCGGTCGATGAGTGAGCCTAAGCATCGGCGCCGGCTGCGCGAGTCGATCCACCTTGTTCTATCAAACCGGTCTGTCGGCGATGGGCAGGTCGAGCTCCGCGTCCGCAACAGTTGGATAGATCGCTTCAAGCACGTAACTGCGGCGGCCTTCATCGACACCCCGTCCGATGGCGGTATAGATGGTGAACCGTGCTTCCACTCGGCGGTCTTCGACGGTCGCTAGTTGTGCAACGCGCTGCTCGAGGTCGGACGATTCGAAACTCGCGGCAAAAGTACGCGCGCGATCATCTGCCGCGAAGAACATGAGTCCCTTGTCCCACCGGTGACCCGTGATCGCTCCAGACGTGTTCCATTGCGTTCGGTGTACGTCTTGGACAGCGAGCTGTTCCGCAAGGTGTTTCGCGCCGCGGCTCGTGAGAGATACCCCGTGAGAGCCCAGCCCTTGCTTTTGGAAGCGGCCGGTGATCTGCCAGTCCCTCGCGGCCACCTGCTCGGCGACCTTGCGTAACTGAGTCCGGGCTCGGAACGGGATCGACTGAATGATGCCATCGAGGGCCGCGCTGTCGGGTTCAGGTTCGGCGTTGCTGAACACGTTTGCGATGGCCCACAGCGAATCCGAGTACACGTCGCTCTCGGTCCACACGCGATCATCGGTCACGCCCGCTGTCAGCGGCGTGTGTCGTTCGTCAGCGCGTTCGTGTGGCATCGGTGCAATGAAAGTGGCGCGGACCGACCCTGGCCCCGGAGCGATACGGAGCGGAGCACTCATCGCTCCGAGCCGAAGCATGCTCTTGGCGTACTCCTTCGACGCGTCCGCCATCGACGTGACGAACACCCCGAACGACTTGGCGTTCGTGGCATGATCGCGCACGTCGCCCCCGTCAAGATGCAGTTCTAGTTCGGCCGCATCAGGCGCCAACTCCTCTTCAGCGACGAGCTGCAAAGACGGAGTGTCAACGGCCGAGGACAGGAGCGCTCCGACCAGGAGGTCGCTGTCAGCATCGGCGCGAGCTTCGCGTAACGCCGCTCGAAAGAGCTCTTCGAGAGACTTCTCATCACCGTCCGGCATTCGGATTCATCACCTCCACGTAACCTTTGCGCTCCCCGTCGAGGGAAGTCTTCCCTGGACCGGTGACGTTCGACCACATCCGATCCCAGTACGCGAGCAGCGCTGGCTTGTCCGCGGGGGCGGGGTACGCGTCGATGAGGCCGCCCATCACTGCCGCCTTCTCGAGGGTGACAGATTCGCCGGACACCACCGCAGTCAGGTTCGACATCGTGAACAGCGGCGCGCGAACCACTGCGCTCAAGCCGCCGGGAGGGGTTGGTCGGTCGTATACGACGACCACGTCGGCGTCCTCCGGTGCAGCCCAGGGCTTGTGTGTGACGAAGCCGCCGTCGATCCGCAACCGCGCCGAGGGGAGTGCATCCCAGACGAGCGCCGCGTACAACGAGAGCGCGTCGAACACCCGTTGCCGACGCTCGCGGAACGGCGCCTCGACCACGAATCGTTGATGCAGCTCATCAAGCGTCGCCGGGTACGGATGGGTCGCGGGCGGCAGAAAGCCGCGGTCGTCCAACGCCGGAAGCACAGTCCCCCTCTTGAGCGGTTCGTTGGCCCAGTGTAGAGCTGAGGAAGACTTTGCGAACGTCCTCGTCCGGGGGTACGTCGTCCGGCTGCAAAGTGGGTTTGCCTGATCGGTTCGCGCTGCATCGCGACACATTGCGACGACAGTCACACAAGCGCCTACTGCGGCATGTCGACGAACCGCGAGAACATCCCGTGGAACGCCACGGTGATGGTGTCCGTCGGCCCGTTACGGTGCTTCGCCACGATCAGGTCCGCCTCACCCTGACGTGGGTTGTCCTTCTCGTACGCCGACTCACGGTGCAGCAGGATGACCATGTCGGCGTCCTGCTCGATGGAGCCGGACTCACGAAGGTCGGAGATCGCGGGCTTCTTGTCGGCACGCTGCTCGGGCCC
>Ga0105126_1000071_pt1 | contig 13963 bp, 14 predicted proteins | sample LS_171metaG_FD_91488 | JGI IMG/M metagenome (GOLD analysis project Ga0105126, IMG submission 91488) | Switchgrass associated microbial communities from Austin, Texas, USA, to study host-microbe interactions - LS_171 metaG | ecosystem: Host-associated > Plants > Phyllosphere > Phylloplane/Leaf ...
GCCCCAGACGCTGCAACCACCGACCCAGTTGTGGCAGTGCTTGGAGCGCAGGTCACGAACCTTCGCCTTGCCCTTCGAGCTCGTCTGGGAGTCGATGATGAAGTAGGCATTGCTGTACGGGTCCCGGATTTCAACCTTGCAGTTGACCTTCCACCCGGCTGAAGACTTGCATCCAGTGAGGGCTGGCTTGACGTAGCGAGCCGTCACGCCCGAAGGCGAGGCAACTTCTGCGGACGCTTCGCTCACGGAGGATCGGGAACCGTCGGCGAAGACCTTGGTCGTCGTCACCTGGCCGCCTTCACCTGTCTCGGTAAGGACCTGCACGGGCACGGCATCCGGCTTCGAGGAGTCGAGCGCCTGACCGGTAGCAATCTTCTGGATCAGAGTGTCCTGGTCCGCGGAAGCAATACCAAGCTGCGACATCTGGTCCCGCATGCCATTGACCTGCTCGCTAGTGAGCGCAGCCTCCCGATCGTTGATCGTGACGCGCTGTGCGTCAGTGACAACGGAAGCTTGTGTCCCAAACCAATCGGTAGCCCCGTGAACTGCGGCAGTCCAATAGTAAACGCCGCCATTAACAAGAACGCCGTCAGGAATCGTAGCTCCGGTTGCGCTCTGCTCACTCGTCCAGATGGGGCTCGACATGTCCGCGTTCGAGGAAACGGTGTAGACAACCGCGGCATCGTCGAAGAATGTGCCCTCATCACCAGGAATCGCAAGGAGCGACAGCGGCAGGGTGGAAGTAGCGTTAGGAGCCGGAGTCATTGCGAGTGGGGTCTTCGACCAGTCACCGAATCCAAGCGAGTACGAGTTTTCGTTGACTACATTCCCGGCCTGATCGACGAGGGTCGCGTAGATATCGTTCTCGCCAGCGTTGGGGGTGAACGTCACGCCGGTGCGCGTGGAACTGGAAGCTGAGAGCGCAACGTCTTGGATGCCAGCAGGCGTCGAGATCTCGACGTACTCTCCGGTGCCGGTCGCTGGCGGTGCGACCACGGTGCAGGTCACGTTAGCCGGAGTCACATCTGTCCAGGAGCCATCGGTGTAGGCAGGGCAAGTGATGGCCGCGACACTCGGATCTGAGTACCATCCCTGGACGTCGATGAGGTAGTTGGTCGGAGATGCGGCGTTGTTCAGGCTGATCTTGCCGTTGTCTCCGAGGGGGACGGTGATCGTGTTGGTGCGGATCTCGTCTGCGCGGAAGTTGATCGAAGTGGTATCAGGCTTGCTCGCGCCGTCCGCCCAGACGGTTGCACGGCCATCACTGCCGCCGTGGTACGCCGTGAGGGTGAGGACGACAGCCTTGATCCCCGATCCCATAACAGGAAGGCCCGCCTTGCCGGTGATCTGAATAGAACGGGTCTCGTTTGCGGCGAGGGCTGTTTCGCCGCTTGCGGTGGAGTTGTACACACGGCCGATGCCGGGGGTGAAACTGGAGCCAGCGGTGTCCGCAGCAGTGAAGTATCCCTGCAGATCGACTGCGAGGTTCGCAGTGCCCGATGGGTTCGCGATAGTCATTTTCCCTGATGAGGACAGCTGCACCTGTGCCTGGATCGACGTGTTCGCCATCGGGGTGTAGTGAAGGGCGTTCTTCGGGATAACACCACCAGTGGGATACGCGGTCAGGTATCCGTCGGAAGTGGTGGTGCTGATGGGCAGCAGGTTGATGACCGCAGCGGACGCGTTCGCGGGGACGCCATTGGCGCCGGCTACCTGCACGTCGATGCTGCTGCCAGGCGTCAGAATCGCCTTCGGTGCGCCGAGCCCGCTTCGCGTGTCGACGATTCTCTTCCCGGCAACCGGTACAAATCCGCCGGCAGCGGTCCCATCCTCATTGCTGGTGTAGTACCCCTGGACGTCAAGGATGAGCCGTGAGGCGGTCTCGGTCGCGACCTGGATTGTGCCATCGGAGTTCACGGCGACGATCGCCGAGTTCGAGACGTACTCGCCAGCGTTGTCGTTGTAGACCAGCATCATCGTCCGCGACGTATCCGCGTTCGGCCGACCAAACAGGGTGCCGTTGTCAGCTGACCCACCGACGGTGGCGTTCAGCGACACCGCTCCGACGGAGCCGTCATCCGGGATTCCGGCAAGCCCGGCGATCTTGATCGTCCGGTATTTGCTGGGTTCCATCGGCGTGCTGTAACCACCAATGCCGTTCTTGGTATCCAGAACACGGCCCGTGGCGGGAACGAACACCCCACCGGTTCCAGTGTCGTTTATCGCTTGCGCAGGTGTGGCAACAAGTAGCGATCCGACAAGTGCGAGCGCGCCGAGCGTTGCTGCAGCGATGCTGCGGCCCCTCGAACGCGGAGCGTGCAGCAGTGAGCGCACGAGACCCCCTCAATTACGTCAACAACCCCATGTTGTCAACCCTCTGAGGTTAGAGGTCAGGAAACTCGTAGTCCTAGCCCCCGATTGGGGTACGTTGCGTAGCAGCCGCGGCGCTTGTCAGCCCAACAGGCGTCGTCTGCCGCCCAGCTATCGCGGCTCTACAGACACTGTTGATCCAGCCTGGCGCCTTGCTTGACACCCAGTGACTGGGCAACCCTCCGTCGCAGGCCGGTCGGCCCGTGGTGCGACCAACGCTGGGCACTTCCCCGGTCCAGGCGTACATCTTAGAAACGATCGCGCCCACTCCGGATTCCTCCTTAGTGGCTACCCTCTCGGCGCCACTCAGTCCGAGAGTCGAGCGCATCGCGCCCCACGGGCTGGACAACGATCACTACGCGGTCTACGTTCCTATTTATGACCACTCCGGACGCGTTGGCGGACTTTCTCAGTCTGATTGCTGATGTCGACGTGCCGCGTCTGGGCTGGCCGACGTCTCTGCTGCCCCCAGACGGCGTCCACGTTGAGGCTTTCGAACGTGGTTGGAGCCTGAGCATCTTCGCGTCCTCGGAGGGCGCTGAGGCCGGTGCTCGCCTCGACCTCATCACGCGAGAAGTCGTGGTCACCTCCAGTGGCATGGACGCAGTGCAGGAGCGCGCCCTCCGTCGCCTCGTGCTGAGTTACGTCGCTGATCGGAACGCGTTCGACGAACAGTGCGGCATCGACACCCATCCCGCGCCGCCCAACCGCGGTGAAGACGACCCGGACAACTGGACATCGATGCAACTGCTTGCAGCAGTAACCGATGGGTCCTGGTACCCGCCGGCCCCAGCCCGTCGAAATCCTGCCAACTGGGCAGAGTTCTTCGCCCGCACCGAGGAGTTCAACCGGGAGTTCCGGAAGCCCGACGACGAGGCCAAAGCTCTGCGTCAAGTCCCGCCTCGAGTCGGGCAATCGTCTGCAGATCCGGCCACGCCTGACCCGCCAAGACCCGCTGAAGAGTGACATGGCCGATACCGGCGTCAGCGGCGACCGCGCGGAGACTGCGTCCCGCCATCGCGTCACGGAGATTGAGGACGAACTGGCGGGCAACTTCACCGAACGGGTCACGGGACCGAACGCTCGGCCACGGTGCGTCAGCGAGCTCCACTGGCAGCGCACGCATCGGTCGACCCATGCGTTCAGCGTAGAGGGCACTACTACCGCCGAAGGTCTGTCACACGCACGCAATCCACGCCGCAGGGCCAAAGCGCACTCGCCGTCGGCTCGCGCGGAAAGACAATTGAGCTCCGATGAAGAGGTTTTCACGCAATGACGCGCGGTTCCAGCAGCAGTCCGTACCGGCCGCAGATGGCCGACGCCGAGTGGGCGACCATCGGACCGTACGTCCACGACGTGGTCGCCCGCGCAGAACCCCTCGTCACCTACGCCGCACGAGACCTCTACCCCGTCGTCGCCCGATTGGCGTTGTTCGCCCATCAGGTCCACATGCCCCTCGAAGACGATGAAGTGCTCGACCCGTTCACGGTCGAACGGTTCGTGCAGTTCCACCTCAACTCGTACAACCGCGCCAGCCGTAACAGCATGCGCGCCCGCCTACGCCGTGTCTCCGAAGCACTCCTCGGCGAGGGTGCCGCCGTTCGGACTCGAGCACTCGGGAAAGCGGAAGCATCCCGCCCGTACACGACGAAACAGGTCGCGGAACTCGATGGGTGGGCGCTCGCGCAACCCTCCGAGGAACGACGAACCTCAGCGCGAGCACTTCTTGCGCTCGGGCTCGGCGCCGGCCTCACCGACGCCGAGATCATCGCACTCCGCTCCAGCAGCATCCGCACCATCGGGGCCACAACCTACGTCGATGTGGCGGGGGCAGACGAGCGCATCGTTCCGGTCTTACCCGACTGGGCTCCCGAACTCGGGGAACGTCTAGCGTTCGTCGGCGAAGACGGGTGGGCGTTCCGCTCTGAGCAACGCGGCGGCAACATCAACCTCATCACCGACTTCGTCTCCCGGAACGGGCCGCACATGCCCTTGCAGGCGCGGCGGATGCGCGCCACATGGCTCGTGCACCACCTCGAGGCGGGAACACCAGTGAAGGCAGTGCTGCGCATCGCTGGACTGCGATCAGCGGAGGCGCTCGACCGGATCCTGCCCTTCGTGGAGGACTCGACGCCGTGACCGGCTCCGTCGCCTCGCCACCCACGTCATAGGACGGCGCAGGAGAAGGGATCGAGGCGGCGGAGCCGACCAGCAGCTACCGCCGGGCGCGCGGCTCGAGGATCAGTCCGCGGTCGGCGAGGATACGTACCGCTTCGGTTAGCGCGGCTGCGAGGTCGGCGGCGTCCTCCACATCGACGGTCAGGGCGGCTCCCCCGGGGCCATTGATCGTCATCGTGTCCTTCGTGCCGAGGAAGACGGCGAGGTCGTCCGCGAGCTCTGCGACCGCCGTTCCGTCGGCGCGGTCCACTTCGAACCAGTTGCGCTTCGTCGTTGCCATGGTGTTCTCCATCCTGGGGTGACCCGGTGCCATCCCGGAAGTGCATATGCGCGGACATCCCGGCGACACGCCCGGGATGCACCGTACGCCGCCATGAGTTTCCGCTGGATCCAGTCGGCGTCGACCTGATCCCTGATCTGGACTTTTCGGGTTCCAGGGGATCCGAAATCCCAGATCAAACGCGTCAGATTCGCAGCTCCTCGCGCTGCCCGCGCATAGCTCCCGACGTGAAACCGATACTCCCCGCCTCTTCCGAAACCGCCGCCGCGATAGCACACTGTGTTCCTAACAATGATCACAACACGCCGGACATCGTGGAGGCAGTCATGCAGTACTTCCCACAGCGGGCGAACCCGGCCCAATGGCAAGTCATCCGACAGTTCGTCGCGGCCTGCGTCCTCGACTACCGACCGCGCACCGCCCAGGTCGCGGGAGACCTCATGTCCACGCTGACGCACTACGTGCTCTGGGCCGTCAGCGAAGCCCACGCGTCCCTCGACCGCGACGACCTGTTCTACCCGATGATGATTCGCCGATACATCAACGCCATCGCGCGCACTGCCTCATCGAAACGGAACTACGCGTCGCGCCTGTACCGAATCGCCAACGTCATCGGGGGACCCCCGACAAGTCCCGCCCAACCACCTCCGACAGAGGGCACACGGTCCGGACGTACTCCAACCGCGAACTCGGCGACATCGACGGCTGGATTTCAGTCAGGAAGACCGCAACGAAACGACCCGACGCGCGCATCGCCGTCGGACTCGCCGGCGGCGCAGGCCTCCGCGCCCACGAAATGTTCACCCTCCGACACTCGGACATCCAACGGACAGGCACCCGGGTCCAGGTGACCGTCGGCAGCGAGAACCGCCGCACAGTCGACGTCCACGACGACTGGACCTGGCACTTCGATGACCTCCTCGACGAGCCCCCTACATCCGATGCCGCCGTTCTCAAAGGAACGACAACGGCCGGGAGCTTCACCAAAGTCCTGGGCGAGCTCCTCCGAGGCCCGCACCCCGCCCCGAACCTCACCCGGCTCCGCGAGACCTGGGTCATCCGCGCACTCGGCACCCTGCCCGTCGCCGACTTCCTTCGGCAGTCCGGCTTCACCAGCGCCGCATCCCTCACCCGATACCTGCCCTACCTCACCACAGGAGAAACCAACCGATGACTACCGCAGCTATCAACAACGACGACGACGACGCCACAAACCGCTTCGACGAACTCGTCTGGGGCAAACTCACCGCGCAGGAAGCCCGCGCAGGAAGCGGCAGCCACGCGATGATTCCCGGCTGGTGGGCCGCCGCATGGCTCGCCCGGATGCTCGCCTCCCCGCTGCCCGGACGCTGCGACCTCTGGCGCGCCGAAGACAACGCCGACAAGAAGCCCGGCGGACGGAAGCCACTCTTCAGCGACGCCGTCACTCTCACTCTCACAATGATGCTCGTCCTTGAAGGCCAGCCGCTGAACCCCACGACGCTCGGGCACCTCCTCGAAACCCGACTCGACGACGACGCCAAGGAAGCGCTCGGTATCGCACACCTCTACAACCGAGCCGACCGCGACTGGTACCGCGTCGCCTACCGGGCGCTGCACCGCATCATAAAGCTCATCGACGGATGGCCCGCGCCCAAACGCCTCATGCTCGTCGACGAACGAGAAGCGATTCTCGACAGCCGCGACGAAACCGACGTCGCCGCAAAGCGTGCCCGGGGGCAGGAGTTCGGCAACATGCTCCTCGACATCGTCATCAGCATGCAGCCCGAGGAACACCAGCGAACCAGCATCTCCGTCTCCGTCGACCAGACCTCCCTCCGAGCCGGCAGCCAGCGACGCCGATGGAAGCGCGACAAGAAAACCGGGAAGGAAATCCGCCGCTACCACCCGACCACCGGGGCCGAACTCGACCGCCCAACCCTCGAGCTGGAAGCAGGTCTCTACCCGAAGGAGAAAGGCGCAGCAATCAAGGACCCCTCCGGTGCGGACGTGTTCATCGCCTCCCAGTGGGAGAACGTCTACCTCGCCAACATCCTCATCGACACTCGTGAGGACCCGACCGCCGACCACAGCGACGCACCCCCGCTGCTCATCCGTGCCATCAGCGTCGCCACCCCCAACAAGCGCGTCGGCGAAGACACCCTCGAACTGCTCGACTCCATCCAGTCGCGCGGCTACGACATCACCCGGCTCACCTTCGACATGGGTTACAACCACGCCATGTCCGGCGGCTTCCACAAGGGCATGCGCGAACGAGGCATCCCCAACGTGCAGGACTACCGCGCGGAACAGAAGGGCATCACCAACGGCGTCGGCGGAGCGAAGTTCGTCGAAGGTGACTACTACTGCCCGGCGACCGCTCCCGAACACCTCGACGCCACAATCGACTACGACAAGGCCAAGGGCAACATCAGCGAACGGCAGTGGCGAGACAACCTCGCAGAACGGTGGAAGTTCGCTCTCCACCTCAAGGACGTGAAACCGAACGGGAAAATCCGCCTCAGCTGCCCAGCGCTGGGACCATCCGCAACCGTCGCATGCGACATCCGCGAAGCACACTCACGAGCATTCCGCGGGAAGCGGGAGCCCGGCCAGGTCCTCAAGAAGAACCTGCCGAAGCGCTGGGCCGAGACCGCCGTCTGCTGCCAGGACTCCATCACCGTCGACCCAAACGCGTTCCTCACCGAACAGCAAAAGTACCGCTACGGCAGCGACACATGGCTCGACGTCTACCGGACCGACCGGAACGTCGTCGAATCGGTCAACGACAAGCTCAAGTCCGACTTCCGCGTCGACCTGAACAGTGAGCGACGGATGCGCGGCCTCGCCGCAAACCAGTACGTGTTCGCGTTCAAAGCCACCGCTCTGAACTACAAGCGCATCACCGACTACGCGCGCGCCCAGCTCCGCAAGGCGGAGAAGGCGAAGCGTCGCTCCAACCTCACCCCCATCCGTCACAACGTCGAACTGCCCGCCTCGGTTTCGAAGCCAGTCGAGAAGAAGGTCCGCAGCCGCGACAGGCACGGCTGGTCCGACTACGGACGGAACCGTAAGAAGTTCCGCAGCGTCGAAGTCAAGCCCGACATCACGCCCGAAGACTGAAGCAGAAGAGCCCCCGACCGCTAGGTCGGGGGCTCTTCTGTGCTCGGGTGTTTCGCAAAAAGGTCAAGCCAGATTCGCAAACAGCCCGATGGCGGTACCGGTGGGATTTGAACCCACGGTGGAGTTGCCCCCACACATGTTTTCGAGACATGATCCTTCGGCCGCTCGGACACGGTACCGGGAAAGAGTTTACACGATCCAGGAGGCCCGTGATGACACCCCGGGTCGGATCGCCCTCCACAGGCGGTCACCTGCAGGGCTCTCCCCACACCCACAGGTCCCCCTCGTCTCCGGCAAGACCGGCGGGCGTACCGTCCACGGCATGAGAACCCGCACGCTCATCGCACTCCTCACCTCCGTCGTCGGCAGCCTCGGCGTCGTCGGTGCCGCAGCCGTCGGTGCCCGCGCTGGCGTGAAGGGCCAACGGGCAGCGGCGCAACGGGTCGTCGACATGCTCCCGATCCACGCCGACTGGTGGCGGGAACGACAGCAGCACGAGGGGCAGCTGCTCTACGTGGCGATCGGTGACTCGGCAGCGCAGGGCGTCGGCGCGACCGCCCCCGGCCGCGGCTACGTGGGGCTCCTGACCCGGCGCATCCGGCACCGCTCGCACATGTCCGTGCGGGTGGTGAACCTCAGCGTCTCCGGTTCGACCACGTGGGGCGCGAAGCGTGATCAGCTGCCGAAGCTGCGGCACTACGCGCCCGACATCTGCACGGTGTCGATCGGGGCGAACGACATCGCCGACTTCGACCCGGACAAGTTCGAGCGGAACATCCGGGCGATCTACGGCGCGGTGCCCTCGCATGCCGTGGTGGCCGAGTTGCCGTGCATGTTCGTGCCGGACCGGGAGCGCAAGGTGGCGGTGGCGAACGAGATCGTGCACCGGGTGGCCGACGAGTTCGGGCTGACGGTGGCGCCGCTGCACACCATCACGAAGCGCGTCGGTGTCCGCCGCACCTTCTTCAACAGCTACGGCGACCTCTTCCACCCGAACGACCGCGGCTACGAGGTCTGGGCGAGCGCGTTCGAGCCGGCGGTCGACGCCCGGGTCGACACCGTGGCGGCGATCCGGCACTACCTGTCCGTGCGCGAGGCCGAGAACCTCGGTCGTGAAGCCGGGGCGGTGGCGAACGCCCGCGCCGAGCAGGACACCGACGGCGCCGAGGCGCTCGACCACGCCTCACGGCAGGCTCCGGGACCGGTCGAGCGCCTGCGCCACCGGATGACGGGGTCGATCGCGGTCCCCGACGACGGCGACGAGTCGGGCGGACACGGCGGACCGGACGAGCCGGGCGACCGCGCCGGTGATGTCGGCCGTACGGCCTAGCCTCGACCACATGGCGCGCCCGCAGTCCCTCTACCGTTGCACCGAGTGCGGCTGGACCAGCATCAAGTGGGTCGGCCGGTGCGGTGAGTGCCAGACCTGGGGCACCGTCGAAGACAGCTCTGCGGCGTCGGCGAGCACCCGGGGCACGTCCGCGGTCGCCGTCACCGGTGCCCGGGCCGCGCGCCCGATCACCGAAGCCCGCGGCACCTCGGTGCAGCGCTGGCAGACCGGCATCGGCGAGTTCGACCGCGTCCTCGGCGGCGGCGTGGTGCCGGGTGCGGCCGTCCTGCTGAGCGGCGAGCCGGGTGTCGGCAAGTCGACCCTGCTGCTCGAGGTGGCCTCGCGAGCCGCGGCCTCGGGCAAGCGCGTCCTCTACGTCAGCGCCGAAGAGTCCGTCGACCAGGTCCGGCTCCGTGCCGAACGCACCGGGGCGATGCACGACGACCTGTACCTGGCGAGCGAAGTGGACCTCGGCGTCATCATCGGCCAGATCGACCAGGTGCAGCCCGACCTGCTCATCGCCGACTCCGTGCAGACCATCTCGTCGAGCTCGATCGACGGCATCGCGGGCGGCACGTCCCAAGTGCGCGAGGTCGCCTCGACCCTGATCCGCATCGCGAAGGACCGCGCCCTGCCCGTCCTCATCGTCGGCCACGTCACGAAGGACGGCACGATCGCCGGCCCGCGGCTGCTCGAGCACCTGGTCGACGTCGTCTGCCACTTCGAGGGCGACCGGCAGACCGCCCTGCGCTTCGTCCGGGCGCTCAAGAACCGCTTCGGCCCCACGGACGAGGTCGGGTGCTTCGACATGGGCGGCGACGGCATCCACGAGGTCCCCGACCCCAGCGGCCTGTTCATGTCGAAGAACACCACCCCGGTGTCCGGCACCTGCGTCACCGTCGCACTCGAAGGGCGTCGAGCACTGCCGGTCGAGGTGCAGGCCCTCATCGTCCCCAGTTCCGCGCCACAGCCACGCCGGGTCGTGAACGGTGTCGATGCCTCGCGTGTGGCGATGCTGCTCGCGGTCCTCGAACGACGCGCCGGCCTGAAGCTGTCCGACGCCGATGTGTACGTGTCCACGGTGGGCGGCATGAAGCTCACCGAGCCCGGCGCCGACCTGGCGATCGCGCTGGCCCTCGCGAGCGCCGCACGAGACCGTCCGTACCCGCACACGCTCGCAGCCGTGGGCGAGATCAGCCTCGCCGGCGAGATCCGTCCGGCCACCGGCACGAAGCAGCGCGTCAACGAGGCCACCCGCCTCGGGTTCACCACGGTGCTCGGCTCGGACTCCGGGCACCTGCGCGAAGCCCTGCGGGTGGCCTTCTCGATGACGCAGTCCCCGCGGGAACGCGAGCTCGACCGCGCGTTCTGAGGCGCTACGCGCGCAAAGCGGCCAGCAGGTCCGCCGGTGCGGCCTGCATGGTGTGCGGGCCGGCGATGTCGAAGAACACGCCCTCGAGCATGTCGAGGTGGGCGGCCAGGAACTCCTCCAGCCGCGGTCCGTCGTAGACCATCACCTGCCGGATCTTCTCGTCCGGCACCATCGCCGTGTAGGCGTCCGCCGACGAGAACAGCAGCAGGATGCGCTTGTCCGACCCCTCACGGCCGAACACCCGCACCTGCATGTCCTTCTTGCCGGTGACGAGCCGGGGGACGATCACGATGTCGTGGCGAAGCGCGAACGCCACCGCGGCGACGTCCTGCTTCGCGAGGGCTTCCTCGAGCTGTTCGCTGCGGAAGCGCTGTTCCTTGTCTGCCATCAGCTCAATTCCACCAGATTTTCGAGGTTCCGGGACGCACGGGTAGCCAGTCGGCCCAGAGCACGCTAGCCTGATGGAACCGCTTCGGCGGCGCTCAACGTCCGGGCGAGGTGGTTTGCCCCTCAACCCGGGCCCCAGGGTCACTGGCCGACAGGCCTGACCCCGAACCCGTCCCGCCGGCACCTGCCCGCGTGGCGCATTACCCCCGTCGACGTACGTCGGGGTCTCCGTCGGTGCATCTGCACCTTGGCGGAAGCAAGAAAGCTAAGGAAACGCCATCATGGCATCTACCGGTACCGTCAAGTGGTTCAACAACGAAAAGGGCTTCGGCTTCATCGCCCCGGACGACGGCAGCGCTGACGTCTTCGCGCACTTCTCTGCGATTGCTGGCAACGGCTACAAGTCGCTCGAGGAGAACCAGAAGGTGGAGTTCGACATCACCGAGGGCCGCAAGGGCCCGCAGGCGGAGAACATCACCGTCCTCGGCTGATCACATCAGCTTGAACAGGCCCCGTCGTCTTCGGACGACGGGGCCTGTTGCTGTTCCCGGCGCCCCTGATCGGCACGGCGCAGCCGGAAGGGAACGGATCGCGAATCGCGAACCGCGAACCGCGAACCCGCCGCCTACTGCAGGATGAACTGCACCGAGGTCTTCGACTCGAGGTTCCCGACGGCGACCTGCAGGTGGTAGCTCGCTCCCCCGGCGGTGACGGCCGGCCGTGACGAGTCGCACGTCGACGTGGACGAGCGGGTGCGGTCCCACGCGATCGCGGGCGTCGTGAGCGTCTGACCGGACTTGATCGTGACGTCCTGGTTCGTGCCACCGGTCTGGCAGTCCTTCGACGACCAGTACTGCTCCTGGCCCGAGCTGATCGTCAGCACCTGCTGCGCCGAACCGAGGTCCAGGTGGCAGGAGTTCGTGCCGGAGTTCTTGATCGACATCGCGATCTTCGGGTCCTCGGTGGGGCCGTACGCCGACTTGTCGAGCACCGGGGTCAGGACGATCTGGTCCTTCGTGCAGGTCGAGCCGTCGGCAGCAGCGGGCTTCGTCGCAGCAGCCGAGGCGGACGGCTTCGGCGCCGCAGACCGCGAGGACCCAGAACCGGAACCGGCAGACCCGGCAGACGACGCACCGGCACCAGACCCGGCGCCGGCGCCGGCAGAGGCCGACGCGCTCGGCGCCGCCGACGTGGCCCCGCTCCCCCGCCCGACGACGATGAGCACCGCGACCAGGACGACGACCAGCAGCGCCCCGAGCACGAGCGCCCGGCGACGCCAGTAGACGACCGGCTTCTCGGGTCCGACGGGGTGACGCAACGACGACATGCGCACAGGGTAGACAACGGCGCGGGCCACGCACGGCCACCCCGCCGGGCGGCACGAGAAAGCGTCAGAGGTTCTTCAGCATGCGGGTGTTGCCGAGGGTGTTCGGCTTGACCCGGGCGAGGTCGAGGAACTCCGCAACCCCTTCGTCCGACGAGCGGACCAGTTCGGCGTAGACCTCCGGCGGGACGACGCTCTCGCCGATCTCCAGGTACCCGTGCTTCGTGAAGAAGTCGACCTCGAAGGTCAGGCAGAAGATCCGGGCGACGCCGAGTTCGCGGGCGTCGTGTTCGAGCGCCTCGAGCATCCGGTGCCCGACGCGCTTGTGGATCCACTGCTCGTCGAGGGCCAGGGTGCGGACCTCGGCGATGTCGTCCCAGAAGACGGCGAGCGCGCCGCACCCGATGGGGGTGCCGTCGGGACCCTCGGCGATCCGGAACTGCTGGATCGAGCCGTACAGGGCGACGTTCTCCTTGCCGAGCAGGATGCGCCGGTCGACGTAGGGGGCGATGAGCCGCTGGATGTGCGGGACGTCCGAGGCGAGCGCCGGACGCACGAGGATCCCGTGGTCGTCGCGCTCGTGGAACGCGTGCTTCCCGTGCTCTGTCATCCGCCCCACACTACTGGTGTCGCAGGGGGACAGCGCTGCTGAGTGCCGCCCAGGTCGATCGGCCTACCGTCCGGTACATGCCTCAGATCATCGAAACCGTCGACGTCAACGTCCCCGTCCGCCCGGCCTACGACCAGTGGACCCGCTTCGAGGAGTTCCCGCACTTCCTCGACGAGGTCGAGAAGATCGTCCAGGTGGACGACAAGACCACCGACTGGACGGTGAAGGTCGCCGGCCAGGAGCGCGATTTCCGTGCCGTGATCACCGAGCAGCACCCCGACGAGCGTGTCGCGTGGACCGTGAAGGACGGCGAGACCGACCACGCCGGTGTCGTCACCTTCCACAAGCTCTCGGACGACGAGACGCGCGTCACCGTGCAGATCGACTGGGAGCCGTCCGGCTTCCTCGAGAAGCTCGGCTCCGCCGTGGGCGTCGGCGGCCACGCCGTCAAGAAGGACCTGCAGAACTACAAGGAGCGCGTCGAGAACGCGCCGACCCAGCCGGGCTGGCGCGGCGACGTGCAGGCGTAGTCCGCACCACACGACGAACGGGAGGCGCGGTGCCAGCTGGCACCGCGCCTCCCGTTCGTCGTCCCCCGTTCGGCATCCCCCCATCGAAATGCCGACCTGACGAGCGAGCGCGAGCCTGGCAGAGTGGTGACACCGGCTGACGCGCTGGATCAGTTTTATCATGTCTGAGACAGATGTGAGAGTGGGGACACGTGATCGAGTACAACGACGACGACGCACACCGTCGGGAACTGTCGCGCAAACTGCAGCTCCTGATGGACGTCGTCGAGGCCAACTCGGGTCAGCGACCCCCGTACAAGGAGATCGCCGCCGAGATCGAGGCGCAGGGTGCGTCGATGAGCCGGCCGCGCTGGGGCTACATGCTCGGCGGCAACGGTCCGGCCGTCCGTGACCAGCGACTCCTGGCGGCCCTGGCGGCCTACTTCGGCGTCCCGGCGGAGTACCTGACCGACGCCGCCGGCAACACGGACGTGCCCGAGC
>Ga0105126_1000074_pt1 | contig 13372 bp, 9 predicted proteins | sample LS_171metaG_FD_91488 | JGI IMG/M metagenome (GOLD analysis project Ga0105126, IMG submission 91488) | Switchgrass associated microbial communities from Austin, Texas, USA, to study host-microbe interactions - LS_171 metaG | ecosystem: Host-associated > Plants > Phyllosphere > Phylloplane/Leaf ...
CTTCTGCACCAGGGGGTTCTCACGGAAGAACACCTGCATGGTGCCCTGCGCCCAGCGCAGTCGCTGCACGAGCATCGTCGGCAGGTCCTCGGGGGCCAGGCCCGTCGCCAGGATCTCGTCGTGGTACGCCGACTTCCAGCCGAGGCCGTGCAGGCGCATCGCGGTGGCCATGTCCTCGGTCACCGAGATCGTCGCCAGCGGCATGATCGGCTGGGCCTCGTCGTCACGGTTGACGTCGAGGGCACGGGCGAGCACGGCGATCGACTCGATGGCGGCGACCGGCGAGGCCTCACGCCGCCCGAGCACGTCGAGGGCGGCGTCGTCGAGTCCGGCGAAGGTGTTCGCGTCGGTGGACATCGCCGCGAGCTCCTGCAGGTCGTTCCGCACCGATTCGAGGTCGGCGGCGGCGAACCGGAACGCGATGGCGTCGATCCCCCGCTGGAACGCGTAGGTCACGTCGCCCAGGGGTTCGCCGGACCGGACCTGCTCGCGTGCGCGGTCGACCACGCCCTCGGCGTCGTCGAGGGCATCGAGCACGCGCGGGTCGGTCTCGGTCTCGCGGGAACGGGCGAGGAGCTTGCGCGAGGTGGCGAGGGTGCGCTGCACGGACGCCTCGACCTCGGCCACGTAGCGCGAGATGCCGAGCTGCATGAGTGCCTCACGCCGCAGGATCGCGTTCGACCCGCAGAAGAACGCGGCGTTCCAGCCGTCCTTCGACTGCTGGATCGGGCCGTAGAAGAGCGGCGCCTGGCTGCCGAGGGGGTCGGCAGCGGGGACGTTCTCGAACCACTGCGGCGTCTGCACGAGCGCCATCTGCGGGTCCTTGAAGTAGCCGAGGGTGCGGTCGAGGATCGCCGGGTCCGGCACCTGGTCGGCGTCGAGGATGAGCAGGAACTCGCCCTGGGTCGCGAGCAGGGCGTTGTTGAGGTTGCCGGCCTTCGCGTGCCGTGGCCGGTCCACCCAGTCGGCGCCGCGCGTGATGACGCCGATGCCGAGCGCTTCGGCCGCCGCGCGCATCTCGGGGCGGTTGCCGTCGTCGAGGATCCAGGTGGTGTGCGGGTGCGTGATCGCCTTCGCCGCGCGGGCGGTGCGCTCCACCAGGTCGACCGGCTCGTTGTAGGTCGTGATGAAGACGTCGACGGTGACGTCGGTGGACGGCTTCGCCGGCGGTTCGCCGCGCTCCCGGAGCCGCCAGGCCCCGAGCGCGAAGAGCAGCGAGTCGATGACGCTGTAGGTCTCGGCGAGGATCAGCGGCACCGCGATCCACCACGAGTGCCAGTTCACCGAGGCCGCCCAGCGCCACACGATGTAGTTCACCGCTGCGAGGGACGCCAGGAGCGCCACGGTCCGCACGGTGACCAGGCGCCGGCGGGCCGTTCCGGTGGTGAGTCGGCGGCGGTCCTGTCGGCTGACGTCGAGCGCGGTCACCGGGTCGCCCCGACCGTGGTGCCGTCGCACGTGCTGCGTCGCAAGCATGCCTCCTGATCCGCGGGCCCCGGCCGCAGCGCACGCCCGAGAGTGGTTCCGTCCGGCAGCTGACCCGGGGGCCACCGTGCCGGTCGTCCGCTTCGGTCGTCGGGCACGACCTGGGCGTGACGACCTGTCTACCGCACGGGTGGGGAGTCTGTCAGGTTGCTCACCCGATCTGGGGACACGGCGTCTCAGAAGACGGCGGTGAACCCCAGGTCGTCGGCCAGGCGTGCGATGACCTGGTCGGAGTACGCCGCACCGTCGGACACGGACCCCACGAAGTGCCCGAAGAGCTCGAACGAGATCGTCCCGAACACCGTCGTCCAGGCCATCAGCGTCCGGACCAAGACCTCGTCGGGCAGGGAGATGCCGAACGAGCGCAGGGTGGCGACCCCGTCCGCGACGGCGGGACCGGCCAACCCGGGAGCCGCCGTGGGCGCGGTGGGTGATCCGGGCCTCCCGGCCGTCCCCGGCGTCGACGTGACGGGCGAGCCCGACGTACCCGATCCGCCCGACGCACCCGACGCACCGGGCGCACCGGAGCCGACGGCGTCCGCGACCACGCGCACCAGGGCGAGCGTCGTCCGTGTCGCGGGTGCGACCGTCTCGCGCGGCGCGGCGTAGCCCGGTACCGGCGAGCCGAAGAGCAACGCGAAGTCCCCCGGGTGCGCGATCGACCAGTCACGGATCGCCCGGCACATCGCGACCCAGCGCGCCCCGGCATCGGGTCCGGCTGCCGCACCGGCGGCCTCGACCGCGGCACCGAGCTCGTCGTAGTCGGTGATGAGCAGGGCGGTCAGCAGGTCGTCGCGGCTCGGGAAGTACCGGTACACGGCCGACGAGACCATCCCGACGTCACGGGCGACGGCACGCAGGCTCAGGGCCGCAGGACCTTCGTCGGTCAGACGGGTGCGTGCCGCGGCCAGGATGTCGGCCGTGACCGTCTGCCGTGCGAGCGCTCGGGCGGTAGGTGCCATCCGTCGATCCTGGCACGAGAGAGCAGCGCACACAAAGGAGAGCAGTGCTCTTGCTTTTCCCCGCAGGAGCGGTCATGCTCGCTTCCGAGAGCACTGCTCTCGCATCGACCAGGAAGCAGGAGACCATGTCCCACCACATCGTGATCGGCGCCGGCCCGGTCGGCCGCCACGTCGCCGGACTCGTGAACGCCCGGGGCGACCGCGTCACCGTCGTCTCCCGCTCCGGGCGCAGCACCGGCGTCGCCGGGGTCGAGCACCTCGCGCTCGACGCCTCCGACGCCGACGCGCTCACCCGCGCCGCCGAGGGAGCGGCCGTCCTGTACAACTGCGCGAACCCCGGCGACTACACGCAGTGGGAACGCACCTGGCCCCCGCTCGCCGCAGCGCTGCTCACCGCGGCCGAACGGACCGGTGCGACCTACGCCATCACCGGGAACCTGTACCCGTACGGCCCGGTCGACGGACACATGCGCGCCGGACTGCCCGACGCGGCCACGGACCGCAAGGGCGTGCTCCGGGCGCGGATGTGGGCCGACGCCCTCGCCGCGCACGACGCCGGCCGGATCCGCGCCGTCGAGGTCCGCGCCTCGGACTACCTGGGGCCCGGGATCGGCGCGAACGGGCACGTCACGCGCGTGCTGCCGGCGGCACTGCGGGGCCGGGCGGCGTGGATGGTCGGCCGCACGGACCTGCCGCACACCTTCACCGACGTGCTCGACGTCGCCCGGACCCTCGTGGCCGCCGCCGAGGACGAGAGCGCCCACGGCCGCACGTGGATGGTGCCGAGCAACCCCGCGCGAACGCAGCGCCAGGCCCTCACCGACGTCCTCGCGGCGGCGGGGAAGCCCGCGGTCCCGGTGCGCCGGATGCCCGCCGCCCTGTTCCGCGTGGGCGGGCTCGTGTCGCCGATGATGCGCGAGCTGGCCGACCTGACCTACCAGTGGACCGCGCCGTACGTGGTGGACGACGCCGAGAGCCGCACCCGCTTCGGCATCGAGCCGACCCCGTGGGACGAGGTGTGCCACCGCACGGCCGCCGGCGTGGCCTGACCGCGAGCCACACACGGAAGGGGTAGGACGCACCATTGCGTCCCACCCCCTTCCGCCTCGCACCGCCGGTCAGATCACCAGCAGCCTCGAGTACTGCGCCACGTCGAGCTGCTGCGCAGCTCCACCCGCGGCGGGGACCTTCCACAGCCCGACCGAGGGGCCGCTCTCGATCGAGACGAACACGTCCCCGTCGGCGGAGGCGGCACCCAGGTGCTCGCCACGCGACCCGGCGGTCAGCCCGGTCACCGGCACGGTCGACGTCCCGCCGCTGCCCACCACGAGCTTGTCCGGGATGCCGCGGTCGATCGTGCACCCGCCCGGCCGGTACTCCGACGGGGCGGGGCAGAACTGCGCCGACTGCAGGAGCGAGAAGCCATCGGCGTTCGCGGCGGCGTAGTCGAACGCGTACCGCGGTTCGATCTTCGTCAGTTCGGTCGCCCCGGGCTTGAGCTGGTACCAGATCCACGACCCGGCGGCACCGGTCGATCGGATGTCGACGTAGACGTTGCCCTGCGAGTCCGCGAGCACACCGGCGGGGTAGCCGACGATCATGCCGCTCGGCCCGGTGAACGTGCGGGGTGCGATGCCGGTGCCCTTGACGTACGGCTGGCTGACCGTTCCGCCGAGCACGACGACCTTGCCGTCCGGGGTGACCGTCCAGAAACGCTGATCGCTCCCGACGGCTTTGCCACCCAGGTCGAGCACGGTCTTCTGGGTCGAGGTGCCGACCGGCAACTGCTGCACCGCACCGGTCACCGAGTCCACCCAGTACAGGTTGCCCTCGGCATCGGAGCGCAGGTCCGGGGTCAGGTGCAGGCCGGACGCGATGATCGAGATCCCGCCGCCGTCGGCCGGGTGCAGCAGGATCGAAGTGCCGTCCGCCGTCGGGGTGAACACGTCACCGTCGGCATTCGCGGCGAAGCCCTCGACGTCCCTCGCGACGACGGTCTTCGCACCGCTGCCGGAGTCCGCGAACCGCACGACGTCACCGTTGCCGTCGAGCCCGAACAGCGACTGCGTCGTCTCCGGCTCGGGTGCGGGTGGTGCCGTCCAGCGCAGCGTGATCGTGCGGCCGGTCCCCCGGTGTCCGAGGGCACGGAGCGAGAACCGGTACGTGGTCGCGGGCGAGAGCTCGTCGAAGCGGTCGGAGCGGGCACGCGGGTGGAGTCGGTCGGCCTGACGGTCGTGCCGGTTCGCGACGGCGGCGACCGCGACCTTCCAGCCCGTCACCTTCGCGCCGTGCTTCGGGCCACGCCACGTCAGCGTGGCGCTGTCCGGGTCGCCGGTGACGCGGACGGCGGTCGGCGCTCCCGGCACCGACGACCAGGAGGTGTGCGCCGTCGCAGGCGCCACACCTCCGAAGACGAGCGCCGCGGCGGCGACCGCGGTGATGAGTGCTCGGTACACGATGTTCCCCTGCCTTCTCCGCGGCTCCCTGCGTCACGGCTCCGGGTATCACAGCACCGTGCCGACCGCAGGGGAACGGTTGCGGGCGGGATGTGCGGTTCCCCGCACCGCAAGATGCCGCCTGGTACCCCCGCACACGCCGTCGCGTTCCCGAGACGCCGCGGAATCCGGCGGCGTCTTGCCGACTCGGCGGCGTGGAAGCGACACGACGGCGTCTCGCGGGCCCGGAACGCGCACCGACGACGGACGGGAGGCACGGTGCCAGCTGGCACCGTGCCTCCCGTCCACAGGGGTCGCGTCTCGGACGCGGCGCGTCTCAGTAGCGCGGCTTGCGCTCCGGACGCTCGTCGCGGTCGTCACGGCGTCCGCCACCACGGCGATCCGCACGGATCTCGATGAGCTTGCCGCTGATCCGGGTGTCGGTCAGGCGGTCGAGCACACCGGGGTCCATGTCGGCCGGCAGCTCGACGATCGAGAAGTCCGGACGGATCTGGATCGCACCGAAGTCGTCGCGGCGCAGGCCGCCTTCGTTGGCCAGCGCACCGACGATCTGGCGCGGCTCGACGCGGTGACGACGGCCGACCTCGATGCGGTACGGGGACATCGGCTGCGAACGACGCGGGGCGCGGTCGCCACGGTCGCGGTCGCCGCCACGGTCGTCGCGGGCACCACGGTCGTTGCGGCCGCCGCGGTCGTCGCGGGCACCACGGTCGTCGCGCTCGCTGCGGCGGGCGTCACGCTCCATCTGCGAGCGGAGCGCGTCGTCGGCTGCGGTGAGCAGCAGCGGCGAGTCACCCTGCGCCACGACCGCCAGGGCGGCAGCGACGTCGTCCGACGGGACGTCGTGGTGCTCGACGTAGTGCGCGATGACGTCGCGGAACGCGGCGATCCGGCCCTGGTCCTCGAGCGCCGCGGTGATCGCGTCGTCGAAGCGGGTCAGGCGCGTCTCGTTGACGTCGTCGATGGTCGGCAGCTGCATCTGCGTGAGCGGCTGCTTGGTGTGGCGCTCGATCGCGGCGAGCAGGCGACGCTCACGCGGGGTGACGAAGCTGATCGAGTCACCCGAGCGGCCGGCACGACCGGTACGACCGATGCGGTGCACGTAGGACTCGATGTCGACGGGGATGTCGAAGTTCACGACGTGCGTGATGCGGTCGACGTCGAGACCACGGGCGGCGACGTCGGTGGCGACCAGGATGTCGAGCTTGCCCGACTTCAGCTGGTTGACCGTGCGCTCGCGCTGGGCCTGGGCGACGTCACCGCTGATCGCGGCGGCGGCGTACCCGCGGGCGCGGAGCTTCTCGGCCAGGGTCTCGGTCTCGCTCTTGGTGCGGACGAAGATGATCATGCCCTCGAAGTCCTCGACCTCGAGGATGCGGGTGAGCGCATCGACCTTCTGCGGGTACGAGACCATCAGGTAGCGCTGCGTGATGTTCGCGGCGGTCTTCGTCTTGGTCTTGACGGTGATCTCGGCCGGGTCGGTCAGGTACTGCTGCGAGATGCGGCGGATCTGCGCGGGCATCGTCGCCGAGAAGAGCGCGACCTGCTTGTCGTCCGGGGTGTCTGCGAGGATCGTCTCGACGTCCTCGGCGAAGCCCATCTTGAGCATCTCGTCGGCCTCGTCGAGGACCAGGTACTTCAGCTCGGACAGGTCGAGCGTGCCCTTCGCCAGGTGGTCCATGATGCGGCCGGGGGTGCCGACGATGACGTCGACGCCACGGCGCAGGGCGGAGAGCTGCACGCCGTAGGCCTGGCCGCCGTAGACGGGCAGGACGTGGACGTTCTTCATGTGGGACGCGAACTGCTCGAACGCTTCGCACACCTGCAGGGCGAGCTCGCGCGTCGGGGACAGCACGAGCGCCTGGGGCTTCTTGCTGCCGGACTCCATGCGGGACAGGATCGGCAGCGCGAAGGCAGCGGTCTTGCCGGTTCCGGTCTGCGCCAGGCCGACGACGTCGCGCCCGGCGAGGAGGGTGGGGATGGTGGCTTCCTGGATGGCGGAAGGGGTCTCGTAGCCGATGTCCTTGACGGCCTTGAGCACAGCGTCGCTCAGGCCGAGATCGGCGAACGTCACCACGGGCCCGTCGTCGAGGGTCTCAGTGGTGGGGGTGGTGTCCGTGCTCATACCACCAACGGTATCTCGAATGCGCGCTCCGCAGGGACGGGAGGCCCGTGGCGGCGCCGCCACGGGCCTCCTGTCCGTCCCCTCGGTCACGTCAGGAGCGCGTGGTGCCGATCCCCAGGACCGTGTCGGCACGGTCGTTCAGCCGCGTCAGCATCTCGGCGAGCGCGCGCAGCTCGTCCGAGGCGAACTCCCCCGTCAGGTCGTCGAAGACCTCGGCGCCGGCGGCGTCCAGCTCGTCGAGCAGTCGCCGTCCTGCGGGGGCGAGCGTGACGAGCGTGGCGCGGCCGTCCGCGGGATCGGGCGACCCGATCAGGTGCTCGGCCTCGATCAGTGAGGCCACCCGCCGGCTGATCACCGGGCGGGACAACCCCGTCGCGTCGGCGATCGCGGTCGCCCGGACGGGGCCGTGGCCGGCGACGGCACGCAGGATCACGCGGGCGGTCGGGTCGAGCCCGCCGCGCGACTCGATGAGCGAGGAGCGCAGGGTCTGCCGGACCCACAGCCGGTCGAGCTGGGATCGCAGGAGTCGCTCTGCGGCACGCCGGTCGTCGGTCACGCGCCCAGCGTAGCGGGCACATTTAGTTGCTTGCCGGAAGCAACAGATGTATCGTTGCGCGGTCTGCAAAGTTTCACAGCCAGAAAAAGGAGTTCGATGACCGCCACCGCACCCGTCTCGGTGCAGCACGGTCGGCACACCGCCGAGGCCCCCGCGGCCTCCGGAGGCGCCGGCCAGCAGCCGCTGATGACCCACCGTCAGATCCTCCTGGTGATCTACGGCCTGATGGCGGGCATGTTCCTGTCCTCGCTCGGCCAGACGGTGTTCGGCACGGCGATCCGCACGATCGGCGACGACCTGCACGGGCTCGACCAGCAGGCCTGGGTGACCACCGCGTACCTCATCACCTCGACGATCGCGACGCCGATCTACGGCAAGCTCTCCGACATCTTCGGCCGCCGTCCCCTCTACATCTTCGGCATCGTCGTCTTCATCCTCGGCGCCGTCCTGTCGTCGATGTCCACCTCGATGCTCATGCTCGCCGCCTTCCGCGCGGTGCAGGGCATCGGTGCCGGTGCGCTGATGTCGCTGCCGCTGGCGATCATGGGCGACATCCTCGCCCCGCGTGAGCGCGCCAAGTACCAGGGGTACTTCCTCGCCGTCTTCGGCATCTCGTCCGTCATCGGCCCGCTCATCGGTGGTCTGCTCGCCGGTTCCTCCGAGATCCTGTGGATCACCGGCTGGCGCTGGGTCCTGCTGATCAACGTGCCGATCGGTGTCGCGGCGCTGCTCATGGTCATCGTGTTCCTGCACCTGCCGAAGGTGCACGGCGCCGGCGACGCGAAGCCGAAGGTCGACTGGTGGGGCGCGACCGCCGTCATCGTCACCCTCGTGCCGCTCCTGCTCGTCGCCGAACAGGGCCGCATCTGGGGCTGGGGCTCCCCCGCCGCCGTCGCCTGCTACGTCGTCGGTGTCGTCGGGCTGATCGGTCTGCTGCTCATCGAGTCGAAGATGGGCGACGCGGCGATCATCCCGCTCAAGCTGTTCCGCTCGGGCACGTTCTCGATGGCCACCGTCATCGGGTTCCTGGTCGGCTTCGCGATGTTCGGTGCGATGCTCACGATCCCGCTCTACCTGCAGATCGTCGTCGGGCTCACCCCGACCGAGTCCGGCTTCGCCACGCTGCCCCTGGTCGGCGGTCTCATGATCGCCTCGATCACCTCGGGTCAGATCGTCGCCCGCGTCGGCCGCTACCGGATCTTCCCGGTCATCGGCACCGCGCTCGTCTCCGCCGGCTACGTCGTCCTGACCTTCATGTCGATCGACAAGCCGCTCTGGTTCCTGATGATCGGTATGTTCCTCATCGGTCTCGGCCTCGGCTCGGTCATGCAGTCGCTGACCCTGGCGTCGCAGGGCTCGGTGGAGGCCCGTGACATGGGCGTCGCCACGTCGTCCGCCACGTTCTTCCGCCAGATCGGTGGCACGCTCGGCACCGCCGTGCTGCTGTCCGTCCTGTTCTCGCTCATGCCGACGAACATCCTGCACGCCACGGCGGACCAGTCGAACCTGAAGCCCGCCCTCAGCGCGGCGCTCGACCCGACGGTCGCGAGCGCCAAGGCGAACCAGGGTGTCATGGACCAGATCTGGAACCCGATCGTCACCCCGCTCCAGCAGCAGGTGCAGTCCGGGCTCGACACCGCCACCGACCAGGTGACCGCGGCCACCGCCGGTGCTCCCGATGCGGTGCGGCAGCAGGCGCTCACCGCAGCCGCCGACAAGGCGCACGCCAGCGTGCAGGACGGCCGACTCGTCGTCGACTGGTCCGACTCGTCGCAGCGCACCTACTGGGTGGACCAGCTCGCCCCGGAGCTGTCGAAGCAGATCGACAAGGGCGCGAACGACTCGAAGGACTCGAACGCCGAGACGAGCGACACGTCCTACCTCAACGGTGCGGACCCGGCCCTGACCCGGCCGTTCATGTCGGGGTTCAACGCCTCGGCCGTGACCGTCTACTGGGTCGGTTTCTCGGTGATCCTGCTCGCGTTCGTCCTGAGCTTCTTCTTCAAGGCGCCGCCGCTCCGCAAGAGCTCGGCCCTGCAGGAGCAGGCGGACGACGCCGGCACCGCCGACGACCTCGAAGCGCAGGCCGTGCGGGCCGCGGACACGATGGGCTCGCCCACCGCCCCGGTCACCGGTTCGATCCCGGTCCAGGGCGGTCGGTCCAAGGACTGAACCCCGCCGGGCCTCCTCGTCACACGACGCGGAGGCCCGGCGTCGCACGGACCCGAGAGCAGGACGGAGCGCAGCACGTGCACCAGACCACCACCACCGAGGACCTCGTCGCGAGCGACTGCGGCCTGCGGGAACGCAAGAAGCAGCAGACCCGGTCCGCCATCCACCGGTCGGCACTCGCCCTGGTCACCGATCGGGGGCTCGCCGGGGTGACGGTGGAGCAGATCTGCGCGGACGCCGGGGTCTCCCCGCGGACGTTCTTCAACTACTTCCCGTCGAAGGCCGAGGCGGCCCTCGGGTTGCCGGCGACGATGGTCCCGGACGCGGCGCGCGCAGTGTTCCTCGGTTCCGCGGGTCCGCTGGTGTCGGACCTCTGCGAGCTCGTCGCGCAGACGGTCACCCTGCCACAGGACCGTCGGCGCATGAAGGAGCTCGTCCGGGCTCGGCCGGAGATGGTCCCGGCGATGATGCAGTGGATGGCGCACGCCCGGCAGACGGTCCTGACGGTCGCTGCCGAGCGGGTCGGCGAGGACACCGCGCGGACCGCGACCACGCTGGTGATGGCCGCCGTGATCGAGTCGGCCCACCGGTCGGCGGACGGTTCGCGCGACGAGCTCGCGGCGCGGCTGCGTGCGGTCGTCGCCGAGATGGGGCGGCTCGCCTCCGCCTGACCGGCGCGACCATCGCGTCGCCCCCGGCGCGGGGGTGAGAACGGCCTGGAGGCGCGGTGCGGGACCGACCCGCACCGCGCCTCCAGGCCGTTGGTGCGTCCAGACCGCCGCATGCGCAGTCATCGGACGGTTGCGGGGTGACTTTCGCCGAAACGGCACGAACACGGCTCTTGACGCGCAAGACATCGGATGTTTTGATTGCACCGTTCGGTCGACGGAGACCGGACGGCAGGAGACACAGATGAGCCGCATCACCGGTCTGCACGTGCACGACATCCGGTTCCCGACCTCGCGAGAGCACGACGGGTCCGACGCCATGAACCCCGCTCCCGACTACTCCGCCGCCTACGTCGAGATCACCACCGACGCGCTCGACGGCCTGGTCGGCACCGGCTTCGTCTTCACCATCGGCCGCGGCAACGAGGTGCAGGAGTCGGCGATCGCGGCGCTCCGCGGGCACGTCGTCGGCGCCGATGCCGAGGCGGTCCTGGCCGACATGGGCGGCACCTGGCGCGCGATGGTGCACGACTCGCAGCTGCGGTGGCTCGGCCCGGAGAAGGGCGTCATGCACATGGCGATCGGCGCCGTGGTGAACGCCCTGTGGGACCTGCGGGCGAAACGTACGGGGCAGCCGCTCTGGGCCCTGCTCGCCGACCTGCGCCCCGAGGAACTCGTCGACCTGGTCGACTTCCGGTACCTGACCGACGCGATCACCCCGGCCGAGGCGCTCGAGCTGTTCCGCGCCGCCGAACCGCTGCGTGCCGAACGCCGTGCCCGTCTGGAGCGCGAGGGCTACCGCGCCTACACGACGACCCCGGGCTGGCTCGGCTACGACGACGAGAAGCTCGCGCGGCTGTGCCGCGAAGCCGTGGACGACGGGTTCACCCAGATCAAGCTCAAGGTCGGCGGCGACGTGGACGAGGACGTCCGACGGATGGGCATCGCCCGCGCCACCGTCGGCCCGGACGTCCGGATCGCGATCGACGCCAACCAGCGCTGGGACGTCGACGAGGCCGTGGCGTGGATCGACCGGCTCCGCCCCTTCGACATCGCGTGGGTCGAGGAGCCCACGAGCCCGGACGACATCCTGGCCCACGCCGAGATCGCCCGGCGCATCGCCCCGATCCCGGTCGCGACGGGGGAGCACATGGCGAACCGCGTGATCGCGAAGCAGCTGATCCAGGCCGGGTCGATGTCGGTGCTGCAGATCGACGCCACCCGGGTCGCCGGGGTGAACGAGAACCTGGCGATCCTGCTCCTCGCCGCGAAGCACGGCGTCCGTGTCTGCCCGCACGCCGGCGGTGTCGGCCTGTGCGAGGCGGTGCAGCACCTGTCGATGTTCGACGCGGTCGCCCTGACCGGCGACCTCGACACCCGGTGCATCGAGTTCGTCGACCACCTGCACGAGCACTTCGTGACCCCGGTCGACGTCCACGACGGCCGCTACTGGCCGCCGACCGCGCCCGGCGCCGGCACCGAGCTGCTCGCCGACACCCTGACCACCCACGCGTTCCCGGACGGCCCGGTCTGGGCCGAGTCCGACGCAGCGCACGTCCCGGACGCCGTCCGGGTCGCCTGACTCCCCCCTCCCCGCACACCCCATCACCACGACGAAGTGGAGACACCGATGCAACGACGACGTACCGCCGGGCTGGCGGCAGCAGCAGCTGCCGTGCTCGTGCTCACCGGCTGTTCCGCTGGCAGCAACGCCAGCGACGGCCAGTCGAAGGACTCCCTCACCTGGGCCATGTGGATCGCCGGGAAGGAGGACAAGGCCGCGTGGCAGAAGGTCGCCGACACCGTCAAGACCGACGACGACGTGGACGTGTCGATCCAGGGCTCCCCGTTCAACGACTACTGGACGAAGCTCCGCACGCAGCTGTCGACCGGCACCGCCCCGTGCATCGTGAGCATCCAGTCGCTCCGCGCCGCGAACTACACGGACGTGCTCGTGCCGATCGACGACATGGCGAAGCAGGCCGACCTCGACCTGAGCGAGTACGACCAGACGGGGCTCGACGGCATGAAGGTCGACGGCAAGCTCTACGGGCTGCCGTACGACACCGGCCCCATGGTCATGTTCTACAACAAGGACATCTTCGACAAGGCGGGCGTCGCCGAGCCGAAGCCGGGCTGGACGGTCGACGAGTTCGAGGACGCCGCGAAGCAACTCAAGGCCGCCGGCACGCCGATCTGGGGCACGAGCGTCGAGGACATCCCCCTCGAGTCGATGATCCTCGGCTACAACGGCGGTCGGGTCATCGGGGCCGACGGCACGCTCGACGCCTCGAACACGAAGTTCGCCGAGGGGCTCGACTGGATCGGCAGCCTGGTCAAGGACGGCTACGCCACGCAGGCGAGCACCGACGGCTCCACCGACGACAACGCGTTCGTGTCCGGTGACGTCGCGATGTACAGCGACGGCCCGTGGTCGATCATCAGCCAGAAGGCCAAGGTGCAGTTCGACCTCGGCATCACGACGATCCCCTCGGGCACGGACGGACCCAGCTCGTTCGCCGCCGGGTCGGGCTTCGGCATCTCGAAGCAGTGCAAGTACCCCGAGCAGGCGTTCAAGGCCATCACGACGATGACGAACGAGTCCACGCTCACCTCGCTCGCCGAGCAGGGTCGCGCCTTCCCGGCACGCACCGCGGCGCAGCAGGCCTGGTACGACAACGCCGGCATCGACGGGGTCGAGGACGCCCTGAAGACGGGGCTCGAGAACGCCACCCCGCTGCCCGGCAACAAGCAGAGCGACCAGCTCAACCAGCTCTTCGCGCAGTACGCCCTGCAGGCGGTGAACGGACAGACCTCCGGCAAGGACACGATGTCGTCCATCGCGAGCCAGCTCGGCTCGCAGTGACGGGCGTCACCCCCTGACGGACGGGGAGGCCCGCCACGGCCCCGCCACGGGCCTCCCGTCCGATCCCCACCCTGTTCAGGAC
>Ga0105126_1000076_pt1 | contig 12553 bp, 12 predicted proteins | sample LS_171metaG_FD_91488 | JGI IMG/M metagenome (GOLD analysis project Ga0105126, IMG submission 91488) | Switchgrass associated microbial communities from Austin, Texas, USA, to study host-microbe interactions - LS_171 metaG | ecosystem: Host-associated > Plants > Phyllosphere > Phylloplane/Leaf ...
GCGCGGGCGGGGATCTGGGTCGCGAGCTTGCCGCCGGATACGTCGAGCAGGGTGCCCGTGATGTACCCCGAGGCGTCGCTCGCCAGGAAGACGAGCAGGTCGGCGACGTCGTCCGGAGTCTCCCACCGGCGGAGTGACAGCGTGTCCAGCAGACGGTCCTGTGCCTCGGTCGGCATCGTCGCGAAGCCGTTCATCGCCGTCGGCACCATGCCGGGTGCGTACGCGTTCACGGTGATCCCCCACGGGCCGAGCTCGGACGCCAGGACCCGGGTGAACGAGACGACCGCGGCCTTCGACGCCGCGTAGGCCGCGCTCCCGACGCTCGGCACGATCGCAGCGAACGACGCGGCGTTGACGATCCGACCGCGCCCGGCCGCCTGCATCACCGGTGCGACGGCCTGGCTCATCAGGAACGTGCCACCGAGGTTGACGTCCATGCAGCGGCGCCAGGCGTCCCACTGCAGTTCGGCGACCGTGCCCGTGACGTTGATGCCGGCGTTGTTCACCAGGACGTCGATCGTGCCGTGCCGCCCGACGACCTCGTCCACGGCGTCGCGCACGGACGCCGGGTCGGCGACGTTGCACACGACGTGCTCGAGCGGGAAGTCCGGTTCGAAGGCCAGGTCGAGTGCGACGACGCGGCACCCTTCGTCGACGAAACGGTCGGCGAGCGTGCGGCCGATCCCGCGCGCTGCGCCGGTCACGACGACCACGCGGTCGGTCAGGTCGAGGTGCATCGTTGCTCCCGTCGTCGGTGCCTTGAATAGGCATACTATTCGAGCATGACGGATCAGCGTGTGCTCTGGGTCACGGGTGGGGGCAGCGGCATGGGGGCCGCGGGTGCCGAGGCGGCGGCACGGGACGGCTGGACCGTGGTGCTGAGCGGGCGTCGCGCGGACCGACTCGAGCAGGTCGCAGGCGCCATCCGGGCAACCGGCGGGACCGCGGACGTCCTGCCCCTCGACGCGAACGACCCCGCAGCCGTGGCCGCCGCACGTGACGTCGTGCTCGAGCGGCACGGCCGGCTCGACGGACTCCTGCTGGCGGCCGGGCTCAACGCCCCGCGACGCCGGTGGGACGACCAGTCGCTGACCGACTTCCGGGCGATCGTGGACACGAACCTCACCGCGGCCGTCACCGTCGTGGACACCGCGCTGCCGGCACTCCGCTCGTCCGGCGGTGTCGTGGTCGTCGTGTCCTCGTACGCCGGGTGGTCCTTCCAGCCCGGGGCCGGCGTGGCGTACTCGGCGAGCAAGACCGCGCTCGGATCGGTCGTCCGGAGCCTGAACCAGCAGGAGGCCGAGCACGGCGTGCGTGCCACACACCTGTGCCCGGGCGACGTCGCGACGGACTTCCTGGACCAGCGGCCGGAGGTCCCCGACGCGGCCGCCCGCCAGCGCATGCTCCAGCCGGAGGACGTGGGGCGGACCGTCGCCTTCGTGCTCGGGGCGCCGGCTCACGTCCGCGTGGACGAGCTCGTGCTGTCGCCGGTCTCCCAGCGGTGACGAGCACCTTCGATCGGGTCCTCGACCAGGTCGGTGACGCCGTGGTCTCCGGCACCCTGGCCGCGGGGAGCCGCCGGAGCGTCGACGACCTGGTGGCCTGGACGGGTGCCAGTCGCAGCATCGTCCGCGAGGCGGTGCGTGTCCTCGTCGCCCTCGGCCTGCTCACCGCCAGGCGCCGGGTCGGCGTCACCGTCCTCGATGCGGATCGGTGGGACGTCCTGGACCCGCGCGTGGTGCGGTGGCGCCTGCGGGGCCCGGACGGCGACCGGGTCGCGGTCGAACTCCGCGAGCTGCGCGCGGCGGTCGAACCCGCCGCGGCCGCCGCAGCAGCCCGGCGAGCGGCGCTCGACGCCTGTGCGGACCGACGGGAGGCGCTCCGCACCACCGCGGACGAGCTCGCGGCCGCCGCGACCCGCGACGACCGCCCCGACCTCGTGACCGCGGACGTGCGGCTCCACGCGCTCGTGCTCGACCTGTCCGGCAACACGCTGTACCGACGCCTGCACCGGGTCGTGGGCCAGGTCCTGCTGGAACGCGGGAGCATCCGTCCGGACCGGCACGACGTCGGCCTCCACCTCGCGCTCGCCGGTGCCGTGGTGGACGGACGCCCGGACGACGCGGCCGCGGCGATGCGGGCGATCGTCGACCGGACGTGAGCGGCGCGCCGCCGACCTGCGAAGATGGAGGCCGGTGCGCTCCCTCCGGTGCCCGGGGAGGGTGAGTCGTGGACGCAGCACAGGACCTGGTCGTCCAGCTCGTCGGCACCCCGTGGGCCTTCCTCGTGGTCGGCCTGGTGCTCGCCGTCGGCAGCGTGGCGGTCTTCCTCCCCAGCCAGGCACTCGTCGTCGCGATCGGCACGCTCCTGGTCGGTGGCGACGGTGGGCTCCTGCCGGTGCTCTTCCTCGTCGTCGCGGCGTCGATCGGCATGGTCCTCGGCGACCTCGGGCTGTACCACCTGGCGCGCTCCGTCGACCTCGGTTCGCGGTCCTGGTTCGCGCGTCCGAAGGTCCGCGCGGCCCGCGACGCCATCGACGGCCGCTACCGCGCCGCTCCCGGGCGCATCGCGGTGCTCGGACGCTTCATCCCGATGGGCCGGTTGACGACGAACCTGGTCGGCGCGGACAGCGGGCTCGACCTCCGGCGCTTCCTGGTCAGCTGCGTGCTCGCCGACGTCGTGTGGGCCGCGTACTGCGTCGGCATCGCCGCGGCCACGGGGCGCTGGAGCCGCGAGCAGCCCTTCCTCGTCACGACCGTCGCCGTCGTGGCGTCGATCCTGCTCGGCTTCGCGATCTCCGCGATCGAGAAGGCCGTTCGACGACGCAGTGAGGCCGCCGCCGCAGCCTGAGGAAAGTAGTGTGGGCACCCCGTTCGAAGGAGAACCCGTGCTGCTCGACGACCTCGTGCCGGACCCCGACGCACTCGACCGCATCGCCACCGGCAGCACCTGGGCCGAGGGCCCCTGCTGGATCCCGACCACGCGGACGCTGCGGTGGTCCGACATCCCCGGCGACCGGATCCTGCAGTGGCACGCCGACTCCGGGGAGACCTCGGTGTACGCCGACGGTGTCGAGTTCACCAACGGCCGCACGCTCGACCGCGACGGGGTCGTCACACCGATCGTCGACACGTGGAACGGCGTCCGGTTCAACTCCCCGAACGACGTCGTCGTCGCGCGGGACGGCGGTGTCTGGTTCACCGACCCCGCCTACGGCATCACCCAGCCGCGCGAGGGACACCCCGGCGTCCGCGAGTACGGCGACCACTGGGTGTTCCGGTGCGGACCGGCGGGCGAGGACCTGCGGCCCGTGGCGACCGACCTCGACGAGCCGAACGGCCTGGCGTTCGACCCGGACGAGCGGGTGCTGTACATCGCGAGCTCGTCGGGCGACGAGCCGGTCATCCGCGCGTACGACCGCCGGGGCGACCTGCTGAAGAACGGTCGGGTGTTCGCGCGGCTCGAGCCGGGCGAAGGCGCGCCGGACGGCATCCGGGTCGACGCGCACGGCAACGTCTGGTCGTCGTCCCACCGCGGCGTCGTCGTGTTCGACCCGGCGGGGGCACGCATCGGCGAGGTCGCCGTCCCGGAGGTCACGTCGAACCTGTGCTTCGGTGGCGACGACGGCACGACGCTCTTCCTGACGGCGACGACCTCGGTGTACCGGATCGCCACGACGACGCGGGACGCTGCCGTATCCTGACTCGGCCATGCAGTGCGACTACTTCGACCGCGGGGTGTGCCGGTCGTGCACGCTCATGGGCCAGCCCTACGCCGACCAGGTCCTCGACAAGGAACTCCGGACGCGCGAGCTCCTGCACGACGCCGTCGAGGCCGCCGGGGGCCCCGGTGCGGTCTCCTGGTCACCGGCGATCACGAGCCCGGAGTCGGGGTACCGGAACAAGGCGAAGATGGTCGTCGGCGGGTCCGTCGAGCACCCGACCGTCGGCATCCTCGACCACCGGCAGCGCGGGGTCGACCTGCGGCACTGCGGGATCTGCACCCCCGGCATCCGGCACGCGCTGCCCGTCCTGGCCGGGTTCGTCACCACCGCGGGGCTGATCCCGTACGACGTCGCCGCACGCCGCGGTGAGTTGAAGTACGTCCTGGTCACCGAGTCGCCCGACGGCGAGCTGATGATCCGGTTCGTGCTGCGTTCGGAGGGGCAGCTGCCGCGACTCCGCCAGCACCTCGACGCCCTGCGCGCCGTGCTGCCGAACGCGGTCGTGGTGACCGCCAACCTGCTGCCCGAGCACAAGGCCGTCACCGAGGGCGACCGCGAGGTCGTGCTGACCGAGCAGGAGACCCTGCCGATGCGCCTCGGCGGGATCACGATGCACCTGCGGCCGCAGAGCTTCTTCCAGACGAACACCGGCGTCGCGACCGAGCTGTACGCGCAGGCCTCGACCTGGATCGACGAACTCGATCCCGCGTCGATGTGGGACCTGTACTGCGGCGTCGGCGGGTTCGCGCTGCACGCCGCTCGTCCCGGCCGCGCGGTGACCGGCATCGAGTCGAGCGCCGAGGCGATCCGCTCGGCGAAGCAGTCGGCGCGTGAGGCCGGGCTCGAGGGCGTCCGGTTCGCCGCTGACGACGCCACGGAGCACGCCCTCCGGACCCGTCCGGATGCGGTGCCCGAACTCGTCGTGGTGAACCCGCCGCGTCGCGGGATCGGCGAGCGGTTGTCGACCTGGCTCGAGGAGTCGGACGTGCAGCACGTCGTCTACTCGAGCTGCAACCCGGTGACCCTGGCGAAGGACCTGGCCCGCATGCCGTCGTTCCGGCTCCGACGGGCCCGGGTGCTCGACATGTTCCCGCAGACCGGCCATCTCGAGGCCGTCACGCTCCTGTCGCGGGCGTGATCCGGGCCTCCCGGTCGTCATTGCCAGGGAATTGCCAAGGTGACGTACCCGGGTACGGGTCGATGACCATGGCCATGGGAATCGAGGCGTACAGGTTTCCGCCAGGGGTACATAGCATGAACGGGTAGAACCGTTTGTCTCAGTTTGATAACGGTGAAGAGTTTCCTATGGTTGCCGACCGAGGTGCCGCCGGCCCGATGACCACTGCCCCCGGTGGCGCACCCCACAACTGACCGCGATCGGTCGGGGTGGGCAGTGGATCCCGCAGCAGATGCGGCTCGTGACCCCGGTGGAGCAATCACATGAAGAAGCTTTCCCGTACCCGCACCATCGTCGGCGGCCTGGCGTTCGCCGGCATCGCCGCGACCGGTGTCGGCCTCGCGGCAACCCCCGCGAACGCAGCGTCCGGTTCGACCTGGGACCAGCTCGCGCAGTGCGAGTCCGGCGGCAACTGGGCCATCAACACCGGCAACGGCTACTACGGCGGCCTGCAGTTCAACCTCGGCACCTGGCAGGCGAACGGTGGCGCTGGCAACCCCGCCTCCGCCAGCCGCGAGGCCCAGATCGCCGTCGCCGAGCGCGTCCTCGCCTCGCAAGGCTGGGGTGCCTGGCCCGCATGCTCCGCCCAGCTCGGACTGAGCGGCACCAGCGGTGCGGCTCCCGCAGCGGCCGCTCCGGCGCCCGCGCCGGCTCCTGCTCCGGCCGAGCAGGCCGCCCCGCAGCCGGCGGCTCCGGCTCCGGCCCCCGCCGAGCAGGCTGCGCCGCAGCAGGCCGCGCCGAGCACCACCGAGTCGACGCCGGCCCCGGCAGCGACCACGCCGAGCAAGCCGGCCCCGGTCAAGACGAGCGGCAAGACGTACACGATCGCCTCGGGTGACACGCTCGACACGATCGCGACGAAGCTCAAGATCGAGGGCGGCTGGAAGCAGCTCTGGGCCGCGAACACGTCGACCATCGACGACGCGAACCTGATCTACTCCGGCCAGGAGCTCCAGCTCCCCGCCTGATCTCTCCGCAGACCGAACACGACGGCGCCCCACGACCTCGAGTCGTGGGGCGTCGTCGTGCGCGAGGCGGGGGCTACTGCGGGTTGTCGGTGAGCCAGCCGGCGACGTCGTCGGAGCGGAGCGCCTGGGACAGCGAGGAGACCTCGAGCCCGTTCAGCCTGACGATCGACTGCCCGTCCGGCGAGGTGCCGGAGCCCGCGGTCGGCACCGTGAAGGTCACCAGGTCGTCTGCCCCGACACCTCGGAGCGACCAGCCCAGTCCGACCAGTCGTGAGAACGACAGGCCCGCGTCGACCGACAGGTGCTCGCTCGTCGCGGTGACGAAGTCCTGGATGCGCCCGGGGTTCGTGACGGTGTCGCGGGACAGCAGCCCGTCCACGACGCCGCGCATGAACGCCTGCTGGTTGCGGACGCGGGTGTGGTCGGCGTCGGCGAAGGCGTAGCGCTCCCGGACGAAGGCGAGCGCGGCGGCCCCGTCGAGCCGGTTCGCCCCGGTGGTGAAGTCGTGGCCCCGCGCCGAGAACGCCACGGGTGAGTCGACCGTGACGCCGCCGAGGGCATCGGTCATGTCCTCGAACCCGGCGAAGTCGATCTCGGCAACGTGGTCGATCCGGACGTCCAGGAGCTGTTCGACGGTCTGGGTGGTGAGGGCGACCCCGCCCCAGGAGTACGCGGCGTTGATCTTCGCCCGCCCGTGTCCGGGGACCTCGACCCACGAGTCACGCATGATCGACATGAGGTACACGTGCTGTCGATCGGCGGGGACGTGCGCGAGCATCAGCGTGTCCGACCGCCCGCCGAGTTCGGGCCGTGCACCCTCGGGGCCGCCCTGTGCGCGGGCGTCGGACCCGATGAGCAGGATGTTCTCGCCGCCCGTGGCGCTGGGCCGTGCACCGTCGGGGAACGGGTCGGCGATGGTGTCACGACCGGCGTCGAAGCTCCGCGCGAGCCCGCCGACGAAGACACTCGCGACGACGGCGACCACGACGGCGATGCCGACGAGTGAGCCGAGCGTCGCCACCAGGGCGACCAGGAAGGGCCGTCGCCGGCGCGTGCTGCGGATGGCGGTGCGGTGGGCGTGGTCAGCGGCCGCCCGGGCCGCGCGACGTTCGGACATGCGGGGGACTCCTGCGGGTTCGGGTCGGCGAGCAACCGACCCGAGGATCTTATCGCATGTGGTATTTCAAGTACAGCGTTTCAGTCCTGCTGTGGTTTCGCCAGGACCTCGCGAAGCGCGACCCGCAGGGCGGCGTCCTCGGGCAGGACCTCGCGCTCGATGTGCCGCGCGGTCTCCCAGGCCGACCGGCCGGCCGGCGTCACGCGGACCACGCGGCGGCGACGGTCCGCGGCGTGCGGGGTGCGCTCGACCAGGCCGTCGCGCTCCATCCGCTCGAGGGTGCGGGACATCGTCTGCGGCTGGACCCGGGCCGTGCGGGCGATGGTGTCGGCGCCGGTCGGGCCGGTCCTGATGAGGATGTCGATCGCGACCACCGCGGCGTGCGAGAGCCCGATGGCCCGGAGTCGTTCGTCCCAGTCCCGCTCGACGGAGCGTGCGGCCGCGGACAGCAGTCGTCCGAGGGGCCACTGCTCGGTCGTGTCCTCCATGTCGTGATTCTACGGTGAGCGGTGCGCGCGATCGTCAAGTAATCAGCATGCTGACGATCGGTGTACGCTCGCCGACGTGTCCCGCTTCCTCCGCATCGTCCTCCCCGCGCTCGTCATCGTGGTCTGGCTCGGCATCGCCTCGGTCGGCGGTCCGTTCTTCGGCAAGATCTCCGAGGTCTCCACCAACGACCAGACCTCGTTCCTGCCCGCCTCCGCCGACGCCACGAAGGTGCAGGAGCGGTCCTCGGAGTTCCGCGACGAGTCCGGGGCACCCGCGATCATCGTCCTCGAGCGTGACGGGGGACTGACCTCGACCGACCTCGCCGACGCGAAGGCGCTCACCGCGACGCTGACCGACCGCGCGGACGTCGAGGCCGTCAGCCCGGTGATCCCGAGCAAGGACGGCGATGCGGTCGAGATCGTCGCGACGCTCACCCAGGACGCCGAGACCGGCGCCGCGGTCGAGGCCGTCCGGGCCGACGTGGACGATGCGCTGCCGTCCGGTCTGCGCGGGTACGTCACCGGTCCGGCCGGGTTCACCGCCGACCTGACCGAGGCCTTCGCCGGCATCGACGGGCTGCTGCTCGGGGTGGCGCTCGCCGCGGTCTTCGTGATCCTGATCATCGTCTACCGATCCCCCCTGCTCCCGGTCCTGGTGCTCGGGACCGCCACGTTCGCCCTCTGTGCCTCGATCCTCGTGGTCTGGTGGCTCGCCAAGGCCGACATCGTGACGGTCAACGGGCAGGTGCAGGGGATCCTGTCGATCCTGGTGATCGGTGCCGCGACCGACTACGCGCTCCTGTACACCGCGCGCTTCCGTGAGGCCCTGCGTGACCACCGCACCGGCTGGGACGCGACGAAGGCCGCGCTGCGCGGGAGCCTCGAGCCGATCCTGGCCTCGGGCGGCACGGTGATCGTCGGGGTGCTCTGCCTGCTGCTGTCCGACCTCAACTCGAACAAGGCGCTCGGCCCCGTCGCCGCCATCGGCATCGCGTTCAGCCTGCTCGCCGCCCTGACGCTCCTGCCCGCGCTGCTGCTCGCGTTCCGCCGTGCGGCGTTCTGGCCCCTCCGTCCCGTGCACGGCAGCGCCCACCCCGTGCTCACCGGCCCCGACGCCCGAGGTGTCTGGGCACGCGTCGGCCGGCTCGTCGCCCGTCGTTCGCGGGTGGTGTGGATCGTCTGCACGGTCGGACTGCTCGCGATGGGCGCCGGCCTGTTCGGGCTCAAGGCCGACGGTGTGCCGCAGAGCGACCTGATCATCGGGTCGTCCCAGGCACGCGACGGGCAGGACGTGCTGGCCGACCACTTCCCCGGCGGCTCCGGCAGCCCCGCGCAGGTGATCGGCGCCGAGCGGGACCTCGACCAGCTCGTCGACGCGATCACGGCGGTCGACGGGGTCGACGGTGTCGTGCCCGCGGCGAAGGACAGCCCCGCCGGCACCGTCCCGGTGACCGGGGACACCGCAGGCAGCGCCGCGCCGACCGTCTCCCGCGGCGACGTCCTGCTCGAGGCGACCCTGTCGGACGCCGCAGACTCCGACGCCGCCGAGCAGACCGTCCGCGACCTCCGCACCGCCGTCGAACGGGTCGACCCGGGCGCGATCGTCGGTGGCGTCACCGCGACGGCGGTCGACACGAACGACACCGGCATCCGCGACCGCACGCTCATCATCCCCGTGGTGCTCGTCGTGATCCTGCTGATCCTGATGCTCCTGCTCCGCAGCGTCGTCGCATCGCTCGTCCTGATCGGCAGCGTGATCGTCTCGTTCGCGGCGGCCCTCGGTGTCGGTGCCCTCGTCTTCGACCACGTGTTCCACTTCCCGGGCGCCGACCCGAGCGTGCCGCTGTACTCGTTCGTGTTCCTGGTGGCCCTGGGCGTCGACTACAACATCTTCCTCATGACCCGGGTGCGCGAAGAAGCACTGCGCCACGGTCCGCGCGAGGGCGTCCTGCGCGGCCTGGGGGTGACCGGCGGGGTGATCACGTCCGCCGGCGTCGTGCTGGCCGCCACGTTCGCGGCCCTCGGCGTCATCCCGATCCTGTTCCTCGTGCAGATCGCGTTCGTCGTCGCGTTCGGCGTGCTGCTCGACACGATCGTGGTCCGGTCACTGCTCGTGCCGGCACTGGCGTACGACCTCGGGCACCGGGCCTGGTGGCCCTCGCGCCTCTCGCGCACGCGCCCTGACATGTGACACGCTAGGCCCATGCCAGTTCCCTCGACGCAGCCCGCCGCAGAGCGCAAGCTCCTCCGTGACACGGTGCAGGACAAGATCCGCGACGCCATCATGGACGGCACGCTCGAACCCGGGGAACGGCTCAACGACGACGACCTCATCGCGTGGCTCGGGGTGTCCCGCACGCCGATCCGCGAAGCCCTCGCCGAACTCGCCCGTGCCGGCCTCATCGAGATGGCGCCGAACCGCTACACCCGGGTCGCGGCGCCGACGAAGGAAGAACTCCTCGACGCGTACCGCACCCTCGGCGTGATCTACGGCGGCGTCGTGCGGCTCGCGGTGCCCCGGTTCACGGACGCGCAGCGCAAGAAGATCGTGAAGATGCTCGACGACGTGCACGCGCGGGTGAGCGCCGACGAGCAGGACAAGGTCGCGCGCGACGGTGCCGGCATCTACGCGATGTGGGCCGACGCGTGCGGCAACCCGTCGCTCGTGCAGCTCTGCGCGTCGACCACGGACGGGCTCTCCTTCAAGCTCCGCGTGCCGGAGCTCGCCGAGCTCCTGCCGGCCGACGTGATCCTGCCCGAGCTGACGAAGCTCAAGGACGCCGTCGTCGCGAAGGACCCGATCGCCGCCGAGCTCGCCATGGAGGCGATCCACCTGCTCCCGTCGCGCGACTAGCGTCACGAGCGCGACCGGTGACGGACAGGAGGCCCGTGGAAGCACCGCGGACACCGTTCCGCCACTCAGGTGGTGACGGCCACTACGGGGTGACCTTCCAGGCGCATCCCATGTCGTCCGTCCACTCGCCGGTTATGGTTTCCCGGTGAGCAACGAACCCGAGCAGACGACCGAGCCCGCACGCCGCGGTGCCGCGACGCCGCGCCACGGGCGCCAGAAGCGTCGGGCGGGCGTGGTGTTCCCGGCCGTCGCGGGGGTGCTCACGATGGCCCTCCTGCTGGGCGTCGGGTACGCGGGCTACGCGTACAACCAGCTGTCCGACGGCGTCACGATCGTCAACGCGATCACCGGCAAGAAGGACACGAAGGACGACGTCGACGGCAAGGCGCAGAACATCCTGCTCGTCGGCGACGACCACCGTCCGGACAACGCCACCCCGGAGCAGCTCGCCGAACTCAGCACCCAGGACGACGGCGGTGCGACGAACACCGACACGATGATCGTGCTGCACATCAGCGCCGACGGCAGTCAGGCGACGATGATCTCGTTCCCCCGTGACTCGTACGTCGACATCCCCGACGTCGGCAAGGGCAAGCTCAACAGCGCCTTCTACTACGGCACGCTCAACGGCGGTGGGGACACCGGCGGTGCGAAGATGCTCATCAAGACCATCGAGAACCTGAGCGGCCTGCAGATCGACCACTACGTCCGCGTCTCGCTGCTCGGCTTCTACCAGGTGGTCAAGGAGCTCGGACCGGTCGAGGTCTGCCTGAACCAGGCGACGAACGACCCCTACTCCGGCGTCAACCTGCCCGCGGGCAAGTCCTCGCTGAACGCGAAGGAGGCGCTGTCCTTCGTGCGCCAGCGCCACGGCCTGCCGAACGGCGACCTGGACCGCAACGTGCGCCAGCAGTACTTCCTGTCGCAGGAGGCACGGAAGGTCACGTCGGCCGGCACGCTGCTCAACCCCGTGAAGATGGGCAACATCCTCAAGGCCGTCGGTGGATCGATCCAGACCGACACCGACCTGATCGACCTCGCCTCGCAGATGCGCAACCTGCGGCCCGGCAACATCCAGTCGGCCACGATCCCGACCCTCGGCACCCCGACCATCTACGTGAACGGCTCGCCGCTGTCCATCGTCGAGGTCGACACCGTCGGACTGCCCGCGTTCGTGCAGGGCCTGGTGGGGCAGCCCGAGGCGTACACGAAGGCCCGCCGCGCGCAGCCCGCGAACACCTCGGTCACCGTGCTGAACGGCAGCGGGGTCGAGGGTGCTGCGACCGCGGCCGGCCAGGTCCTGACCGCCCGCGGTTTCCAGGTCCCGCCGGCCGGCTCGTCCGCGACGACGAAGACGACGCAGGTGCAGTACCCCGCCGGCCAGGAGGCGCAGGCGAAGGCCGTCGTGTCCGCGGTCCCCGGCGCCGTCGCCGTCCGCACCGCCAGCGTGACCGGTGTCACCCTGGTGCTCGGCACCGACGGCAAGACCGCGAAGCCGGTCGCGACCGAGCCGAGCGCCGGGGCCTCGACGCCGGCGACCGGCGGCTCGGGCTCGAAGCCGACGAAGAAGCCCGCGAAGGAACCGACGCCCAAGTCGACCGACGTGCACAACTACGGCACCGAGGGCACCTGCATCAACTGATGGGAACCCGCCGGGGGACCGGTCGGTAGGTTCGTGGAGTGACCAGCGCCGCACGCCCGATCGTCCTGATGACCTACAACATCAAGAACCCGGACCCCGCGCACGACTGGCCGGCCCGACTACCGGTCGTGCTCGACGTCATCCGTCGACACGACCCCGACGTGCTGTGCGTGCAAGAGGCCTTCGCCCACCAGATGGACGACCTGCGTGCCGGTCTGCCGGACCACGCCGACGTCGGGCAGGGGCGCGAGGGCGGCGACGCCGGCGAGCACGCGGCCGTCTTCTACCGCCGCGACCGCTTCCGCCCGTCCGACGAGGGGTCGTTCTGGCTGTCGGACACCCCGGACGAGCCCGTCTCGAACACCTGGGGCAGCCTGTACCCGCGGATCGCGAACCACGCCCGGTTCCTCGACGCCGAGGGCCTCGCGTTCACCCTGCTCACCACCCACCTGGACCACGAGCCCGGACCGCACGGTGACGAGGTCCGGGCTCGTGGTCCAGGTGGGTGGTGAGCAGGGTGAACGCGAGGCCCTCGGCGTCGAGGAACCGGGCGTGGTTCGCGATCCGCGGGTACAGGCTGCCC